>SMTZ1_10002208_pt1 | contig 21401 bp, 11 predicted proteins | sample DeeMarSWOR136_30_FD_25667 | JGI IMG/M metagenome (IMG submission 25667) | reverse complement strand
TTTCGATCTCGCCCAAGACCTCCTCGCCTCGGACCATCCAGCTCACTCCTTCCCAGGGAAGGATGATTTTCTTCGTCTCTATCATCATCCTGCCTCTGGCTGTTCTGGTCACGGGAATCTCGGTTTGGGTCAGGAGACGCTCACTATGAAACTCAAAACAACTCTTATTCTCTTTGCTGTTTTTATCGTCCTGTTTGCTTTTGTCTATTTTTTCGAAATCAAGAAGAAAAGAGGAGAAGAAGCCGGTGAGCTGCTGGTGGATTTAGCCTCCGAGGAAGTCCAGAAGATCATCTTCAAGAAGGAGGGCGAAACCATCACCTTCCAGAGAGACGGTGAGGATTGGCTGATCGTCGAACCACTGGAGGCCAAAGCTGATAAGTATGAGGTGGATCGGATAGCCGAGGATTTTTCTCGACTTCGGATCGAAAGAGTGGTGGAAGAGGCTCCAGATAGCCTTGACAAATACGGGATAGCCCAGAAAGAAATGACTCTTTATTACAAAAATAAAGAGCAGCCTGTAAAGATCCTGATTGGCTCGGAAAACCCGCTGGACAAGACCTATTTTGCCAAGCGGGAGGATGAGCTGCGCCTTGTCCTCATCCCCAGTTCTCTCAAGAGTCTGATGGAAAAAAGCCTTTTCGATTTTCGTCTGAAGGATATTTTTAGGTTCGAGACAGATGAGGTGAGAGGGGTCAATCTCCGGGCCAAGGAAATCCTGTGGAGAGCCGTGAGAAGAGATGAGGAATGGTTTTTAAAAAGGCCAGTAGAGGCGCTGGTTCAAGAAAGCAAAATCAATGACGTGCTCTACTCGCTTTCCAATTTAAAAGCGAAGGAGTTTGTCTCGGAGGATAAGAAGGAAGAGGAAGTCGCCGGATACGGACTGGATGCACCCGAGTATGAGATAAAAGTCGAGATGCCCCTGGAGAATAAAGAAGTGACGTTTTACCTGAATAAAAAGGAGGAGACGGTCTACGCCACAACTTCGCTCTCTTCCAAAATCATTACTGTCGAGGATTCCATCCTGACTGACCTGGAGAAAAAACCAGAAGATCTGAGGGATAAGGAAGTGGTAGACTTTTACAGTTGGGAAGCGAACAAGGTTCAGATAAAAAAGGGGGATATCGATTGGACCTTAACCAAGGACAAAGAGGACAATTGGCACTTCGAGTCTCCGGTGAAGGAGGCCGCTGACAAGGAAAAAGTCGAAGGTTTTGTCCGCAAAATCGAAAGTTTGGAGGCCAAGGAGTTTATCGATCCTCCGCTGGAGCTGAAAGATTACGGACTGGAAGCTCCTCAGGCTGAAGTCAAAATCTGGGTCGAGGAAGATGAGGAGAAGACAGAAGAATTCGCTGTTCTGGTCGGGGCTGAAGATAAAGAGGCGAAGACAGTCGTGGTCAAGAACGCCCGGTTCGATTATCTGTTCCGGGTGGATTCCGCTTTCCTCGAAGAATTCCCGAAAGAAATAAACGACTGGAAGAAGGCAGAAGAAATCCCCCCAAAGAAGGAAGAGGAAAAGAGATAAAATAAAAAAGGCGTGCCTACCGCTTTCATCACTCATTCCCGTCATTCCTGCGGAAGCAGGAATCCAGAAATATCTTGATAAGAATTATTTTAGTTCTGGTTTCCCGCTTCCGCGGGAACAAGCCTGGATTCCCGCTGCGTCCTTCGCAGGCACAGGCTGCGCGGGAATCACATTTCACTTTTCCCAATTCACATTTTTTTATCCGATTGACGAATGACGCATATTTTAATATTAATTAGTGGATGGCAAAAAAGAGGGAACCTTCCGAGCTTCTTGAGGATTTCTCCCTGGAATCCGTCCCCCTAGACAGGCGGAAGTCCTGGATCAACCTGGCTGTGATCTGGATCGGCATCGCGGTGGTCATGTCCGCCATCTTCCGAGGGATGATGATCGGCCTGGGTTTAGGAAAAATCGAGAGCGTTGTCCTCTCTTACGTCCTTGGAGAAATCATCCTGATCGTGATGATGGGCTTGACCGGGTATATCGGAGCCAAAACAGGATTCTCCACTCCACTCATCGCCAATTTCTCATTCGGCCGGTTAGGGGCCATCCTGATTTCCCTTTCCATCGCTTTCTCTCTTATCGGCTGGTTTGGTGTCCAGGCGGCCTTTTTTGCCCGGACAGTCCAGTTCTATTTCGGCATGCATGTTTCCCTCCCAATTCTCTCGTTCGTCTGCGGCATCCTGATGATGATCCCGGCCATATTCGGTATCCGAGGACTGAGTGTCCTGAGCTGGGCCGCTTCCCCGTTCATGGTCGTAATCTTTATCTGGGGGATTCTGAAAATGGGATTCCATTTTCTTCCTACCCAATCCCTCATCTCCTTAGCCATGAATCATGAACCAGATCCTTATCCGCTGACTGTGGGAGCAGCGGCCTCGATCGTGGCCGGCGGTTTTATTGTCGGGGCAACAACCAGTGCGGATATCTTCCGGTATGCCCGGCCGCGCCTTAAGGAAATCTTCTCTGCAGCAGTCCTGGCTATGATGGCCAGCGCTTTTCTCCATCTCGTCGGCTCTGTCCTGGCCATGAACACCGGCCTCTACCATGAAAGACTCCCAGAGCTTATCATCGGCGATCAGTACTTGGGGTTGGGATTCATCGGGTTTATGGTCCTCCTTCTAGCCCAGTGGACGACGAATGACAGCAATATCTATTCCTCTGTCTTGGCCTTGAACAATATTTTCCGGGCCAAAAGATGGAAGGTCACCATCATCGCCGGTGTTATTGCCTCTCTTTTTGCAGCCCTGGGCATTCTGGAGAGGCTGGAGCTCTTCCTGATCATCCTCACCGTCAGCATCGGGCCGATCGGAGGCATTTTTATCACCGATTATTATTTCTTAAAAAGATTAAGAAGGCAGGAATTCAGGCAAAGCCGCTTTTCTCGGTTGAATTATAAAGCACTGAGCGTTTATATTCTCTCTTTTCTCATCGGCTGGACCACCTCCGGACATCCATTCTCAATCAAGATTTTTCCCTTTTCTGTGTTTGCCTTTAACGGTATCCTGTCTTCGATCGCGCTGTATTATCTTATGATGAGAATTCTTCCGGAAAAGGAGTAAAAAATGGCCTTAAAACACGTCTTAGAGGTTATGGATCTTTTGGAGACACCGAAGATTGAGGAAGCCGAAATCCGGGATTTTTTTATCGACAGAGGTTTAGGCGGGGCTGATATAAACATCCAAAAGGTCAGCGGAGATAAGGGCGAGACGACCTTCATGAAGATATATATCAGCGGCGATGAAGGGCAATCCGGAGGAGGCAAAGCTCCCACCCTGGGGGTGATCGGCCGCCTCGGCGGGATCGGAGCCAGACCCCATAAGATCGGACTCGTTTCCGATGCCGACGGAGCGATAACGGCTCTTTCCTGTGCGGCAAAAATCGTGGAGATGAACAGGAAAGGAGACCGATTCAAGGGCGATGTGATCGTGGCCACCCATCTCTGCCCCCGCTCCCCTATCATTCCCCATGATCCCGTCCCCTTCATGGACTCTCCGGTCTCCATCTCTACGATGAATAAACACGAAGTCGATGGCCGCATGGAAGCGGTCCTCTCGATCGATACAACCAAAGGAAATCGCGTCATAAACCAAAGAGGATTTGCCATCTCACCGACTGTCAAAGATGGGTATATCCTGCGCGTGAGCGAGGATCTTCTGGATATCATGCAGGTTGTGACGGGCAAGCTGCCCGTTGTCTTTCCTATCACTACCCAGGATATTACTCCTTATGGGAATGACCTCTTCCATCTGAATAGCATCCTCCAGCCAGCCACAGCCACTCATGCACCAGTTGTTGGGGTGGCAATAACGGCCGAAGTGCCCGTCCCAGGAAGCGCGACCGGAGCGAATCAATGTATCGATATTGAGGCGGCTGTCAGGTTCGTGTTGGAAGTGGCCAAAGCATTTGGCGAAGGAAAATGTGATTTCTATGATGAAGAAGAATTCCAGAGGATTATCTCTCTGTATGGTCCACTGGAGCATCTGAAAACCCTCGGGAAAAAGTGATTTTTACATCATCTGCTCTGATGAACAAAAAGAAAATCGGGTTTCTCACCATCGGCCAGTCACCAAGGCAGGACGTCCTGAGCGAAATCATGCCTCTTCTTTCTCCTGCCCTAGACGCTGTGGAATATGGGCTGCTGGATAATCTGGGTCTTGAAGAGATTGACGCATTAAAGCCTGGTTCGCAAGAAACTCCGCTGGTATCCTGCCTAAAGGATGGACATCAGGTTGAATTAAGCGAGCATAGAATAAGCAAACTGCTGCCTCATGCTGTCAAATTCATGAAAGCGAAGATGGGGGTTAAAGCTGTGGGAGTTCTCTGCACTCATGAATTCCCAAAAAATAGGTACTCATGTCCGACAGTCTTTCCTTTCGATTGCCTGAAATTCATCATAAATGATGTGTTGGAGGTCAGAAAACTGGGAGTTGTTGTTCCCCTAGAAAATCAAAAAGAGATGACCAAACAAAAATGGGGAAAAGAGAGAACATGCGTCATCGCGAAATCACCGTACACAGAAGGCAAAACATGGGAAGATGTTGCAACCACCTTCCTCCAAGAAAAAGCCGAGGCTGTCGTCCTGGATTGCATCGGATATAAAATAAGGGATAGACATGAATTCCAAAACCTCCTCTCCATCCCTACCCTTCTCCCCAGAACGATCCTTGCTTTTGCTATGATTCAGTTTTTTTAAGATTTGACATCAATTTTTTCCTGTGCTATTAATCTCTTGAGTTTTAAACTGGAAAGGATTCCAGAATAATGGGTGGGGAGAAACGTGTAATTTAAATTGCCCAGCCTTCCTCCACTGAGTAAATAAAATGCCTAGACCTGGCGACAAGACAAAACATTACGAACTGATCTCCCTTTTAGGCAAGGGAGGTATGGGAGAAGTCTATCTAGCTCAAGACACAGTCCTCGATAGAAAGGTGGCCATCAAATTCCTGCCGAAGGAAATGCAGAGAGATCCCTCAGCCAAGGCTAGGTTAATTAGGGAAGCCAAGGCTGCCGCCTCTCTCGATCACCCCTTCATCTGTAAGATATACGAAACAGGCGAAATTGATGGCAATGCTTATATCGTGATGGAGTATATTGAGGGTAAAGATTTGAGAGCCACGCTGGATGAGGAGCCTCTGCCGCTGCGAGAGGCGCTTCAGATGGGGTTGGAGATCGGGGAAGCCCTAGAAGAGGCTCATGGAAGAGGTATTATCCACCGCGATCTAAAGCCCTCCAATATCATGCTCACACCCCAGGGCCATGTGAAAGTCATGGATTTCGGCCTGGCCAAGCAAGTCCTGCCCGAGGGCGAAGGAGAAGCATCTATCACTAAGACGCTTTCCCAGATTTCGCTCACAGAGCAAGGCACCTTAGTTGGAACCATCGCTTACATGTCCCCTGAGCAGGCCAAGGGGGCTAAAATCGATGCCAGGAGTGATATCTTTTCCTTAGGCATTCTCATTTATGAGATGACATCTGGCAGGTATCCTTTCTCGAAAGGAAGTCCTATAGAAACCCTGACCTCCATTCTGCGGGACAGCACTCCTCCTGTAGCTGTGAAGCCCAAAGCCGTGAATCCTTTACTTGCTCCCATTTTACGGAAAGCCCTGGCCAAGGATCTCGAAGATCGATACCAGAAGGTGACAGACCTCATCTCGGATATTAAGAAGCTCCTGAGGGAAATAACAGGCGAAGGAGCCTTTTTCACGAGAAGATGGCCTGTCATAGCGGGAACAGCCCTATCCATTGTCATCGTGCTCGTAGCACTCTGGTTTTTCCTTCTCAGGCCCAAGGCAATCCTCGTTGAATCAGCTGGCCCTGAAACAATTTCTGTTCTCGTTGCTAACTTCCAGAATAAGACAGGTGACCCTATTTTTGATGGTGTTCTTGAGAAGGCATTGGATATCAGTTTAGCAGGCGCCTCTTTCATCCAAATTCACAACCGTCAGGATGCACTTAGACTAGCTGCCGAATTAGATCCAAGTGCAGGTGAAATCCTTAACGAAGGGCTTGCACAATTGGTAAGTCGCAGCGCGGGAGTCAATGTGGTTGTGGGAGGATCAATCGAACAAACTGACAAAGGATATACGATTAAAGTTTGGGCGTTGGATACAGTAAAATCTGAGAAAATTTATGAGGACTCAATAACCATCGGAACAAAGAGCGAAATATTAAAGACGGCGGATAAATTTTCAGCTAAGCTGAGATCAAGTCTGGGTGACATTTCAGTTGATTCTTTGGAAGTGCTGGCTAAAGAGACTTTTACGACGACATCGCTTGAGGCAATGAAGGCCTTTGCTCGAGGTCAGGAACTCGATGATTTAGGTAGGTCAGAAGAAGCCCGGAAGGAGTACCTCAGGGCTCTCGATCATGATCCAAATTTCGGGCGAGCTTATGCCGGCTTGGCAATCATCTATTTAAACTGGGGTCAAGTAGATGAAGCTGAAAAATATTTCCAAGAGGCGATGAAGCGGATTGACCAGATGACTGATCGGGAAAAATACAGAACCCGCGGCGTCTATTTTTTGCTGATAAGAGACTTTAAAAAGGCAATAGATGAATATACCGCTCTATTGGAACAGTATCCAGGTGATTATGTAATTCATGCAATGCTTGCCATAGCTTATTTTTATGCCCGGAATATGCCCAAAGCATTTGAAGAAGGACGTCTCGATGTTAAATATAATCCGCAGGGCGTTCACGCCCATGGAAACCTGAGTTGGTACGCTCTGTCGGTGGGAGATTTAAAAATAGCTGAGGAAGAATCTCGTGCAGCACTGAAGATTCAACCTGATTACGAAAGAGCCTTTGTTACTCTGGCCCTGACGCAGATAGCTAAAGACCAACCCGATCAGGCAGCCGAGACATATCGAGAGCTTAAGGCCCTGAGTTCCTACGGTGCGTCACTAGCTGCCGCAGGCTTGGCTGATCTTGCTGTTTATGAAGGTCGATTGGGAGATGCCGCCAAGATTATCGAGGAGGGAATTGCCTTTGATCTCGAAAACAGCTTGCCTTATCACGCTGCGGATAAATACATCATGCTTGCCCAGACGTATCTCCTTCAAGAAAAAACAGAGCTTGCTATTGAGGCAGCTGGTCATGCAGTTGCTGCAAGCGACCAAGATGAATTTCCATTTTCTGCTGCTTTGGTTTACTTGAATGCCGGCCAGGAAGAAAAAGCTCGTGCTCTTCAAACAGAATTGAATAAGAAGCATCCACCAGTACCACGGGCCTATGCCAAGCTAATCGGGGGAGAATTGAGTAGGTCTAGAGGTGACATAGGTAATGCTGTGAGTCTCTTTCGTGAAGCGATGGATTTAGTAGATTCATGGATCGGTCGTTTTTTCCTTGGGCGTGCCTATCTCCAGGCTGAGGACTATACTGCGGCCTCCTCGGAGTTTGAAATATGCTTGAAGCGAAGCGGGGAAGCAATTTCAGTATTTCTCAATGACCTTCCTTCATTTCGTTATTTGTCTTCCTTATATTACTATCTCGGGAGGGCTCAAGAAGGATTGGGTAGTGACCTTGCTGCTGATTCTTATAATAAGTTCCTAAAAATCAGAGAGAAGAGCGATGAAAGTGATCCTATGGTTGAGGATGTCCGCCGCCGTTTAACAGCCTTTAGACAGTCTCAAAAATAATTTGTTTGCTTTAAATTCTTTTCTTTTTCCGTTATCTCAATCTATTAATTTAATTATTGTTCATACTTGACTGTGGCGTAATCAAAACCTGTTCCGCCTCCTTGACTCTTTCCTGTGACATAGACATTTCCTGCTGAGTCGGCAATAATTGCTCTGGCTTCATCATCGCCACCAGAATGATCATACCTTACCCGCCAGACCATGTTTCCGGAACTGTCATATTTTATAGTGAGATAGTCAAAGCTTGTATCGCTTCCTTGACTCCTACCTGTGACATAAATACCAGTTGAATCGATGGCGATGTCAGCGGCTTCATCAGCGCCATTTCCACCATCATACCTTAATACTCCATCAGGTCCCCAGTTAGTATCTACAGTTAGATCAGGGAGATACTTGATTGTAACATAATCATTGTCTATTTCGTTTGAGCTAAAGCCTGTCACGTATACATTCCCTCCAGAATCAACGGCGATGGCAGCAGCTTCATCATTACCATTGACTAGATTGTTATTGTATCTAGCAATCAGCGATTCATTTGTGATGGTATTATACTTTATTGTTACAATATCAAAACCAGTCTCCTCTCCTTCACTTCTACCAGTCACATAAACAATTCCTGCTGTATCAACAGCGAGAGCAACAGCCTCGTCATTACCATTGACCGGCTCATTATTGTATCTTGCAGACCAAATCACATTACCTGAACTGTCATATTTTATCGTGAAATAGTCAAAGCCTGAACCGTTTCCTTGACTTCTGCCTGTGACATAAACATGTTCAGAAGAATCAACCGCAATAGCAGTAGCTTCATCATGCCCGTTTATAGAATTATCGTATCTCGCTCCCCAGACTTCTCTTCCTCTATCCGCGTCATATTTGATCGTGTAGTAATCCTTATGTATTATATCGCTTTGCTTTGACTCGCTGTCTTCACTCATGCCTGTCACATAGACATTTCCTGCTGTATCAACGGCAATGGCAGTTGCCTTATCATCCCCATTTCGACGTCCATCATACCGAACTTCCCAAATTTCTTTTCCTGAGCTATTATATTTAACTGTAAAATAATCAGAATGTCTTTCCGGATCATTAGGATTTCCTCTATAGCTATAGCCAGTTGTAGAGAAATTCCCAAAACGGTCAACAGCAATATCATTCACAAAGTCACCTAAATGGGAAGGACCATCAGACCTTGAGCTCATTAGAGTATTTCCCACACTGTCATAACTTATAGTGAAGAAATCAGGTCCTGTTTGACTTCCCAGGCTTGTACCTGTTACAAAGACATTTCCTGATGATTGACCAATTGCCATATCACTTGCCTCGTCATCACCATTCACAGAGTCGTTGTTATATCTTTCTACCCATGCTTCTAACTTTTTGAAAATGGCTTCTATGGTATGGTCGGCTCTTACAAATTCGAAAGTGTATGTCATAACTGAACCCTTATGGCTTTCGTATGGGGTTCCTTTATCCAAAACGACATCCTCTAACATATAGCCTTCGTCAACTGATATTGTAAATGTAATGCTATTATTGCAATCTACTATCTGTTCACCATCAGGCGCAATACTTCCTCCCTCTCCTGCTGAGGCTGTTATCCTAAATGTATCTCTATCAAATACAGCTTCGATTGTGTGGTCTGCTCTTACATTAGTAAACGTGTGTGTCGTCACTGGGCCCAGAGGGATTTCCTCTGGAGTATCTTTATCCACTATCACATTCTGCACATGAAAGCAATCAGCAGGGATTATTTCAAATTGCTCGCTGTCTAGCCCATGAGGCACTATCACAGAGACTGAAGGCGTGATGCTTCCACCTGGTCCTGATGAAGGTGTAATCGTATGAAATACGCAGTCAATTGTAATTTTAAACTTCCTTCGAGCTGTTTGTTGAGGAGTACTTTCGTCTTTTACTTCCATGGTGAATTCATAGTCTTTCGGGTAATTACCATTTGGATCATATTGCGGGATTCCAGATATTATGGGATTGTAGTTTTCGTCCAAAGAAAAAGACAGACCAGGAGGCAGCTGAGATTCGCCGTTTTTTAGTATTTCAGTCCAATATTGGTATTTCCATATATCGTCATCGGGATTTTCTGGGGTGCCAGGATCTTCTTTAGACTCTGGCTCGCCTCCATAAGCTTCCAAAGTTACAGTGTATGGTTCGTTTACTGATCCGACAGGAAGGACATCAGCGATAATATACAGTGAAGTCACAAATTCTATTGTGCCATCAGGATTAGCAGCTTGTGGTACGGCTTCGACTGCTACTGTTGTGGCGTATTCTTCAGCATCAAAAGGATTAGAAGTTGAAGAAATGAGTCTCAAAGTACAGACGGCTGATTCTCCTGGGGCAAGGGATAGAGTGTTGGTCCTATATGCAGGAGTACGGTAAGCAGGAGTACGGTAAGCTGGAGTACGGTAGGCTGGAGTGCGGTAGGCTGGAGTGCTATAAACAAGCTCATGGTGCTCTTCATTATACAATTCACACAAATCAGAAGGATTATTGGGGTCAGAAGCACTAAGTGAAGCAGGTGTATTGTTGACTTTGTAGATAAGGAGCTGGTATGCAACCTCCTCTTCTGGATCAGGGTGAATAGGGATTTCTCCGACGGGTAAGAAGGAATAAGCAGAGGCCGTGTCATTGTTGTTTGTTATTTTCCATTGAATGTCAGTGACCTCTCCATCGGAAAAATCGCCTATAAGTGAAGTGCGGTAAGCAGGATTAACGATATTGCCAGTTCTATAGGCAGGGGTTCTGTAGGCGGGAGCAACAATGTCGGGATTGACGTAGTCTAGGATATAGCCCAAATGAGGATCATAGACAAGGCTATTACTTAATGCATTAGGATCAGTCAGATAAACAATACTGGGGGGTTCAATTAGTACGTTGGGAGTGTGATACTCCCCTTCGGGAAGAACTGGAACAATTTGTGTGTTTACAGGATCGGGATTCAATATGATATAACTTTGAAGGCCATTCGGAATCTCATTCCCACCATCATCAATTTCCACAACATTGACCCTAAATGTAGCATAAGGATCTGTTGAATGGGCAACGAAAACCGTAAGTGTTATGGATGAATGGGGATCGATAAGCAAATCCACTTCCATATCACCACAATATATAAATGGGCATTCACCTTCTCCCAGAGGCCATTCTTCCCAGAATGATGCTTCCATGTCGCCAGGAGTTTGAATCGTGAGTCTAAAATTTCTTTCATCATCTGTTAAGTTCTTTACAAATACAAGAAATGTTACTTTTTGTTGATATGTCTCGTTGATGCTTTGAAGGGTTGAAGAAGGTTGAACCGGGAGCTGCTTGGTGTTGACAGGGGCACCGACGATAATGCCTTTGTTAATTGCGGCAGTGTATATATTTTGATTCCGCATCCCTGTTCTTGTTCCATCTGTGCAGGGAGTAGTAGATGTCGGTACATCTGGTGGATTGTATGTTGTCCAATCACCATCTGAAGGTGGACGTACATCGCGGTTATCGGTCCATGTGACATGAAAAGTGTCTGGGGGCATTTCTTGAGGTTCCCCATTTGACATGTATCCTGTGTTAAAGCGCCAAGAGCCTTCGTCAAAAAGGAATGCTGGAGCTGGGGTAATATCGATATAATCTCCTATAAACGGTATTGTTCCCCCCACGAATAACGGGTAATTTGGGGGATTGTATTCCAGCTGTGTGAGTGTCGATACAGGAGGATCCAGCCCATAATTAATCTCTACCGAATGCAAGTATTTAGAAACCTGGGTGGATTCAGAAAAAGATGGATTCAAGTCGGGTGAAGCTTCGGCGATCCTTACATCTATTGTATGTCGTTGCCCAGATGGAGTATTTAAATCTTCAATATAATAATAATGATCATTATCGCCGCCCTGACTCTCTCGCGAATCATACCACGTCAACATCAACTTGCCAGCTGCATATGTTAAAGATGGCATGAATTGATGGCCATGACCTACATAATTATCAACTTCTATAGGGGTACTGGACCAATCTGTTCCATTCGCTGAGGCTTTGATGACAATACGAGAATCTTCATGTGGTGTCGTATATCCTCGATCTGCCCAGGCAACATAAACAATTCCGTTATGGTCTACAGCTAAAGCAGGGAAAGCATAGGTCCGAAATCTATGAGTTTCTGTGAACTGATCAAAAGGATAGATTGTGGCGACTTCAACCGCTTTGTTGAACGTGAGGCCAAAATCCTCTGATTTGCACATCATAATGGCATCGGGCTGGCTCTGTGAAACGAATCGTCGCCAAGCAACATAAATTGTGCCGTCTTTAGGACTCACAGCCATTGAGGTTCCTTGGTTTCTATGTTGACCTTCGCTTATTTTGATGGGGGCTTCCCATGTGGTGCCACAGTCGGTAGATCGGGCAAACAGAATTTTACTATGATCACCGCTAGGTGCATCACCTAAAAAGACACTATAGACAATATAAACATTATGGCGAGCAACATTTTGGACATCTACGTTCGGCGCATAGATCGGGACTGTATCATCGCCATACCTGGGTTCATCGACAGCAATCCAAGGTTTGTCTGCAAACTGCCCAGCGGTACCCTCATCGATAACGGTTGCGTCAAGGTACTCAATAGGGTCCGGATCCAATAATGTCATGAAGTTATTGTCTATAAAGCGAGCGACAAAAATGATGCCTAACCCATTATTGCCTCGATCAAAGGCAATGCCGCTGTAGTAAAAAAGTCCGTTTGAACCAGCTCGTACTGTGGGGTCGCAAGCAGTGTCGTATGCTTTAAGCGGAGATTCTAATCCTTCCGGCGATTGATCATGAGGAAATCCTGGAAGAAGGGTGCTTATCCAGGATTCGCCACCATTAAAGGATTTGAATACTCCCAGCCATCCATCACCTACAGTAGCTCCTTCTGGAATCCCTGGCAACGGTCCTTCTGACTCAGGCATATCTACTGTTCGATAATCATTGGCACCTGCGAGAAGATGAAGTGAATTCCGCGTTGATACGGCAAATGACGGTTCGTTTTGTCTCTGGAGGTATGGATCACCATCTGGCAATTCCATGCCGGCAACCATGTTTACATTTCGGCCAGCAACCAAACCTGGATCAGGATTTTGAATTCTTGCTCTTTCATCCACATACTGAGATTTGATAGGGATCCCGATCATCACAATGAAGCAAATTGATAATAGAATGAAAATGAAAAAGCGATCTTTCTTCATAGCCGCCCTCCTCATTGGCTATTGTTAATCTTAAGCCAGAATGATATAAGCGATTATCCTCGCTTGAGTCGCTTATCCCCAAAACATACCCAAAATATGGAAAAAGGAATTATTGATTTATTTTGAGCCCCTGAACATTCTTCAAAAAACAAATATTTGCTCTTTTGTTTTAGCCCCATTTTTTCCTTTCCCGGCTAGAAAAGAATGAGTAACTAACTACCCTATTTACAATAAATAACAATAATTTTATTTCTCTGCAATATACGCGACTTGCAAACATAAGTCAAGTTGAAAAAAATCGGATTAGCTCGATAAATCCTAGCTTTGAATGGATTGTCTCGATATAGTCCCAAAAATGGCTTGATTCTGGAAAGTGAAAGCAGAAAAAGAAATTCTTTTTTGATCAGGACTCAGGCTCGATTCTCGGCTTGAATATCTGGAGGCGGTTGTTGTTTTTCTCGATGATGTAAACAGTCCCCTGGCTGCTGACCACAACGCCGTTCGGATAATTCATCTGGCCATCGGCCGCTCCCACGCTTCCCCATTTGGCCACAAATTTTCCGTTTGCGTCAAATTTCTGGATCCTGTTGTTGCCTGAGTCAGCCACATAGACATAATTATCTTTATCCACCCACAGCCCGTTGGGTTTATCAAACTCGCCATCCCCAGCTCCCTGTCCTCCCCAAGAGGAGATGAATTCTCCTTCCGAAGTGAACTTCTGGACTCGAAACCTGTCGAGGACAAAGACTTGTCCGGCTTGATTTACAGCGACCCCGACCGGATAGATAAACTCCCCGTCGCCCGTTCCCTGTTTGCCCCATCTCTTTTTGAAGATCCCAAGATGGGAGAATTTCTTTAGGCAGTGATTCCCAGTATCGGTAACATAGATATTGGCTTCGCTGTCAACTGCGATTCCGGCAGGGGCGCTGAACTCCATGTTTCCCAAGCCTTCCTTGCCCCACTTTCTGATGAGAATTCCTTCCTTGTCAAACCTGTTAACGCTGTGTTTGTCGATATCTGTCAGGTAGAGACTGCCATCCTTATCGACAGCCACACCGCCTGGTATCTTGACCTTCTTAAATTCATGCCTGGGCGAAACCCAATTGGTCAAAAACTTGCCCTCCGGGTCAAACTTTTTAACTCTCGAATCGCTCAAGTCAGCGATAAACACATGATCATCCTTGTCCAAAGTGATGCTGTTGGGCTGCTCGAAGAGGACCTTATCCGGTCCACCCCATTTAGCTGCAAATTCATACACCGTCGGGACGAGCAAGACCTCTATCAGGGGAGGCCTCTGTTCTTGTTCGATAAGGACCTGGCCCTCCCAAATCGTGAAATTCTCCTTTGTGACGATAATCCTATGGAGGCCAAAGGCCACATAGGGTAAGATGCAGTCTGTCTCCATATTAGTGTTTTCACCATCTAAAAACACCCGGGCTCCGACAGGCATTGATCGGACTTCAACATTCCAGCCAGCTCTCTCTAAAGTGTAGGTCTTTTTCGTTGAGGCTTGGGTCAGGAAGAGCTCCTCACGGACAGGTTTAAAACCCTCTTTCTCGATCTCAACCACAAATTTGGGAGAGGTGGTCTTGTAAACTCCTGGGGCAAAGGCGACTTCCCTCCCGTCAACTTTGATGACGGCTCCCTGGGGTTCTGTTTGAATCTCCAGCGTGTACTCTGTGACAAGGCCCAGATATTCTCTCTCAGCCTGCTGGATTAAAGCCACGATTTTTGGATCAAAGATATTCCTCGTGATCTCCTTGGCATAGGGCCGGTTGACCACAAACATGGAACGCATTTCTTTTAAAGCCGAGAGGTCCTCTCCTTTACCGGCATGAGCCAGACCGGTCCACAGATAAATCTCTGTGGCCAACTCTTTCTGCCTCTGGTTATCAGTCACATTGAAAACCTTAGCGATCAGAGGTCTAAGGGATTCCAAGGCCTGGACGAAATTCTCATCCTGCCGAACCAGGTTTTTACTCTCTTCCATCCTGAGTTCAATTTCGGCCACGAGCTCCGGCTGAGTCTTTTCAGGTGGGGCAAAGGGGCCAGCCTCACCAACCTTAGCTTGATCTTGAGTTATGGTGGCGACCAACATCTCGTGGATATAACCAGAAATCCGGACACCTTCATTATCCATCGATATTTTGTACCACTCGCCCTGCTTTTCCTCTGCATCTAAGATTGTATCCAGAGGAATCCTGGCAATCGTCTTCCCGCCAATCTCTGGAGTTGCTTTAATGCTGGCGTTATCCACCACAACCTTGATTTTTTGTGGGGCAGCCTGGAAGGCTGCGAAAAAGACCAGCAGCAGAGAAATGCCTAAGATAGCTCCTCCCTTAACAAGCGCTTTTCTGACCATTCCTCCTCTCTCCTGGTTCATATTATACTACTTCAGACCTGTGATTTTCCAGGCATTCCCTTGTTTCTCCAGTAGCCAGGTTTTAATACCTTCAGAGACCACCCGGCGCTGGCCCGTTTTCTTGTAAAGCGCTGTCAGGATATGGGAAAATTTGGCTTCAGCGTGTCGGGCATCCTTAAAATCGACGGAGATGTTAGAGACCACGGATTTGATCTCATCATAGTAGTTGAAAAGAAGAACTGCGTCCTCCTTTCGCTGAGTGGAAAAGGGCTCAGAGCCGATATCACTGAGCAGGGTGAGGAGGTCTTCCCCTTCTTCAGCCCGTCTTTGCCGTTCGATGATTTGCAGAATATCCTGCTTGGCCAGGGCTGCATCTGCCAAGTACAGATACCGCCGGGCTTCATTATTGTCCTTATCAATCTTCAAAATACGGTTCATGATGACCTTACACTGGTCATAATCGCCTTGATTATAGCTTTGGATGCCGGCAGCCAATTCTTTAGCGATTGTTTTCTGGTCTTCCAAACTTTTCTTGGCCAAATCCAAGTATTCTTGGACTTTGACATCAACTGTCCCCCGGTTCAGCATCTCCTCACCCAACCGAATCACACCATCATAATCCTGTCTGTCAATAAGTTCCTTGATTAGGTTGATATCTGTCCCAGTCATGTTCGGTTTCGTGTCTGCGGCTTGAACAGGCTGCCCCGCCCCCTTCACACTCGGTGCTAGTTCTCGACTGGCTGTGGAGGTCATCCTGTTTTTATTCTTAAGGTAATAATAGGCTCCGCCTCCGCCACCGATAACGATGACAGCGGCCAGGATCAAGCCCACGATCAAGGCGGGTTTCCTTCCACTCGGCCTTTTCATTCCCGCCAGCTCTTCGGTGGAGAGCCCGAGAGTTATGGTTTTTTGAGAGAGTGGACTCAAGGCTTTCAAGTCCGCAGCCAGCTCCTGACAGGAGGAATAGCGGTCTTCTGGATTCTTGGCTAGGGATCTCAGGATGACCGGCCCGAAGCCGGCCGGCAGGTTCTTCTTTAGCTCTGACGGATGGATCGGTTCCTCGTTGACGATTTTGTAGATGACCGTCGTGATATTGTCTCCTTCAAAAGGACGGTGGCCTGTTATGAGCTCGTATAAAATGACACCTAGTGAAAAAATATCGGAGCGCTTATCCAGATGTTTGCCCATGACCTGCTCAGGAGACATGTAGCTCGGTGTCCCGACGGTGGTCCCTGTCTGAGTCAGAGTCGAAGTCTCCACTCTAGCCACACCAAAATCCACGAGATAAGGTTTCCCCTGCTCATCGATCAAAATATTGGCTGGCTTGATGTCGCGGTGGATAACGCCGTGTTGGTGGGCATAATCCAAGGCCTCACATAAGTTGTCCATCAGGGTGAGGATCTGTCCGATGGAGTATTCATCGTGGGCAGCGATCTTGCTCTGAAGACTCTGGCCTTCGATGTATTGCATGACGATATAGGTCAGATCTGCCTCTCGCCCCACATCATAGACAGTGATGATATGGGGGTGCTGCAGTTTTCCGGCGGCTTGGGCTTCCCGCATAAACCGCTTCATCATATCTTCTTTTTCGGTCTTTTCCGAGATGAGGTCGAAGCGGATGGTCTTGATGGCCACCTCGCGGTTTATATCAGGATCTCTAGCCTTGTAGACGATCCCCATCGCTCCTTTACCGAGGATGCTGATGATATCGTACTTTCCGATTCTTTCCATCGTTTTAGATAAAAATCCTTTTCCGTCTGGCGACAGCCGGACAGCCAATCCGGATTAACGGTTCGCTTGCCCTCTTCTTGGTCGTATAAAAAAATATATAAGATGGGCTCTGTTGTCAAGGAGGAAAAAAGTGTATCGATTTTTTGCCAAAGGAGGGCAAAACATGTTATAGAAAGTAGTCTCGAAAAAAAGTGGGATGAAAAAGGACCAAACCGATCTCCGAAAAAAATTGATTCGATGGTACAGGCGTCACTACAGACAGCTGCCCTGGCGAAAGACACGGGACCCGTATAAAATCTGGATTGCTGAGGTCATGCTTCAACAGACCACTGTGGCCGCGGTTATTCCCTACTACCTGAGATGGATGGAGTCCTTTCCTGATCTGAGGGCGTTAAGTCGGGCGACTCTACAGAAGGTTCTTAAGGCTTGGGAAGGTCTGGGGTACTACCAGAGAGCCAAAAACCTGCACAGATCTTCCCGGATCATCATCAAGGAGTATCAGGGACGTTTCCCTTCAGATTATGATCAACTCAAAAAACTCCCAGGTCTGGGCTCCTCCACCACTGCGGCCTTGCTCAGTTTCGCCTTTGATTTGCCCTACCCGGTTTTAGAGGCGAATGTCCGCCGGGTCTTGACTCGGGTGATGAGGCTCAAGGGCAGACGCAACCCAGGCGATGACATCTTCCTGAACTTCCTGACGCCTCTTATTCCTCAGAAGAATTCGAGTCAGTTCAATCAAGCTATGATGGAACTCGGAGCCCTGGTCTGTAAGCCTCGAAACCCTCATTGTCTTCTCTGCCCAATCACAGATCACTACCAAGCCTATCAGGCTGGGGAACAGGAGATCATCCCCGAGCCGAAAAAAAGGGACTTTCAAAAGATTGAAGCTGTCATCGCCCTCATCCAGGACAACGGCAAGTACTTGATCCAGAAAAGACCTTCCCAAGGCCTGCTGGCTGACCTCTGGGAATTCCCGGGAGGCAAGAAGAAACGTTCCGAATCATTCTCCCAAGCGCTTCATCGAGAAGTTCAAGAAGAACTGGGCGCCAGGATCAGAGAGTCTCGATTCTTGACCAAAGTCAGGCATGCCTACACTCAGTTCCAAGTCACGCTTTATGCCTACGAGTGTCAACTAGAGAAGCGCCCCCATCTCGAAAAGACCAGATACCGCTGGGTAACACTCAAGGGCCTGCGGCGTTATCCTTTTCCTTCGGGAAATGCCAAGATCATCCGATTTTTGGAAGAAAAAAAATCACTTCAAACATGAAAACACAGGCATCGAATGATTCTCAATGAAGTAGAAGTTGATTATCAATTTGTCCCCTACGGAACGGTCTTAGAACCGGAGAAGAACACCTTAGCCATGGATGTCGGGATGAAGACCGTCCCGGGTGTTATCGATCATCATCATCCAGAGGCCGAGGTTGAGTGTACTGCCTCGCTGATCACCAAGTCGCCCTGGCTTGTGCTCGACCACATCAGAAGAGAAGATATGCTTTCTAAAGAGAAAGACTCATCCTGGCTGCGCATTCTCACCCACCGCCTTCCCGATTTTGATGCAGTGGCTTCGATTTTCCTGGCTCTTAAGCTCCTTGAGTTGGGAACCGTGGACTCGGCCATGGAACAGATTGCCCGTTACACCAAAATGGTAGATTCAGCGTCCCTGCCCAAGAATATCGACTTGGCCTCCACTCCTTACGCCATCCTCAGAGGACTCTTCAGGCAGATTAAGAAAAATGAGGAGGAAGCCAACCTGACAAGGATTGTCGAGGGCTTAAAATTCATGAGATTCCTGAATGCCAAAGCCAGCGAGGGGTATGATATCGAGCAGAACCGAGTGCTGTTTTCGGGAATTGATCGGTATCAGACAGCTATGAGACATGCGGAAAAAGACTACTTCCAATATGTCTCGGATCTCCAGCTGTCCCAGACGGTCAGCCTAGTTCTGCCCTTATCAAAGGGAGAGGGATCGAAGCAGTGCGACGGGCTGATTGTCAGAAATCCGCGCAGCTATCTCCTCAAGGAATGGGCGCGGCGAGACCGGGAGAATCCAGCGCTCAGGGAGGGATTCACATTCCTGATGACCAACTTCGGGGACAAAAGATACATCCTGGGAGTAGACCCTGAACAGGGTGTTAACCTCCGCGGCTTGGGAGCTTTGTTGAGTGAGAAAGAGGCCAGGAAAAGAGAGAAAGAGCAGAGACCCCTCCCCTACCAGTGGTATGATGGGAACTGTCCCTTCTTCAATTTCAGGATCGTCGTCTCTCCCCAGGATGATTCCAGCCTGACCCACGAAGAGATTGTCGACACCATCCTCTCCTTCAGTCGATATTTAGAAATGAAATAAAAAAACAGCAGCCTCTTCCCAATTCCCAACAGCCTAGTGAATAAGAACTCGGTTCATCGCAATAATGGATACCTAGGTTGAAAAAGCTGAAGTGAATTTGAGTGGATAGCATCGCTCCCTTCAGATTTTTAACGCCATTTCCTCAATGCCCCTCTCGGCATCTGCGGAACTCCGCGTGTTTACTTAATGCTAACGCCATGATATCTTTTAGCCATATCGAGTGACATTGAGGGAAGGCTAAATCTTCAAGGTCGCTTTCTCTATCCACTCAAATTCACTCATGTATAGTCATTCAGGTATCCATTATTGCTATGAACCAAGAATTCGTCCCAATATAAAACAAAAAAATGGCTTAGTAACGCACCACTCCAAGTTTAAAGAGAATTAAAATTATCGGGAAAGAGAATGTCTGGCGGAGAGGGTGGGATTCGAACCCACGGTCCCGGCTTTAACCGAGACAGTCGCTTAGCAGGCGACCCTGATCGACCACTCCAGCACCTCTCCGCAGCTTGGGTGGGGTGCTGTTATTTTATCATTTTTCGAGATTAAGACAAAATCCTCATTATTGGGGGGGGAACGGAGGGAGAGGGATTCGAACCCCCGTCCCGATTGCTCGGGAAGCGATTTTCAAGACCGCCGCCTTAAACCACTCGGCCATCCCTCCAAGATTCGTTTATTCTATCGCTGTCCTGATGCGGTGACAAGTCTCAATGATTAAGAAATTCTATCCTGACCGTCCAGGTAAGGGCGCAAAGCCTTTGGGATGAGGACTGAGCCGTCTTCCTGCTGGAAGCTTTCTAGGATGGCACTGACTGTCCGTCCCAGAGCCACTCCAGAACCATTCAGAGTATGGACAAAATCTGGTTTGGACTTTGCATCTCTCCGAAAACGGATCTGGGCTCTTCTCGCTTGAAAGTCCTCACAATTGGTACAGGAGGAAATCTCTAGGTATTTCTTGCGATGGGGCATCCAAAGTTCCAGATCATAAGTCTTAGCCCCAGCAAACCCGATATCTGCCGTACAGAGAATGACCACCCGGTAGTGCAACCCCAAACGTTTCAAGACTTCTTCAGCATCCAAAGTCATCCGTTCCAGTTCATCGTAAGATTTCTCAGGAAGAGAAAAGGTCATGAGTTCGACTTTATTGAACTGGTGCTGGCGGATCAGTCCCCTGATATCCTTCCCGTAGGAGCCGGCCTCACGTCTGAAACAGGGGGTATAGGCCACGAATCTTTGGGGGAGTGAACTCGAATCAAGGATTTCTCCGCGGTAAAGATTGGTCAGAGGTACCTCAGCAGTGGGAATCAGGTACCAGGAATATCCTTTTAGTCTGAACAAGTCATTTTCGAACTTGGGTAAGTTACCCGTGCCAATCAGGCTGGACTTGTTGGCAATGAAAGGTGGAATGACTTCTCTATATCCGCGCTCCTTGGTCTGGATGTCCAGCATGAAGTTTATCAGAGCCCGTTCTAAAAGGGCCCCGGCGCCATAATAAATGGCAAACCGCGATCCAGCGATCTTGGCCGCCCGCTCAAAGTCCAGGATGCCGAGCCTCTTCCCGATTTCCCAGTGAGGCTTTGGAGGAAAGGAAAATTGCGGTTTCTCGCCGAATCTCCGGACTTCAACGTTATCCTTCGGACCCTTGCCCTCTGGGACAGACTCATGAGTCAGGTTGGGAATGGTCAGCAGGAGCTGTTCCATTTTTCCGTCGATGTCTTTGAATCCTTCTTCGAGAAGTTTGATTTCGTCGGACACTTTCTTCATCTCAGCGATGTGTGACGAGGCATCCTGTCCCTTTTGTTTCATCTGCCCGATGAGCTGTGAAGTCCTATTCCTCTGATAACGGAGTTGTTCAACCTTCTGCAGGAAATCCTTCTTCTTCTGATGCAGGGTAAAAAGCTCTTCAAGGTCAATATCCACCCCACGGACTTTGGCTTTTTTTATGACAAAATCTGCATTATCGAGAACGTATTTAGGGTCTAACATGGGGCAGATTATAACATAAGTCCTTTGGATTGAAAATTTTAATTGTCTTGATGTAAGAATATTTTTTTCCGAGGTAGAAAATGTGTTTGGGGAT
>SMTZ1_10001874_pt1 | contig 21411 bp, 9 predicted proteins | sample DeeMarSWOR136_30_FD_25667 | JGI IMG/M metagenome (IMG submission 25667) | reverse complement strand
TGGAGCTGGAATGACCAGGCCCGTAAGCTATTCCGCGCCCTGGATTACCCCCTCTGGAAGGAGAGCGGACACAATCCGGTAAAACAGCTCTCCTGGATCAGTCCAGAACGGCTGGCCCAGGTGGTCGCTGACCCTGCATTTCTTTCCCTCTATGACTCGGTGATGGCCGCCTACGATGAGGCAACGTCCCCTCTTGACCACACCTGGTGTCATGCCAATTACCCGAACCTTTTCTCCGGGCCGGTGGCCTACTTCTCCATGGAATATGCCATTCATAATTCCCTGCCCATATATGCGGGAGGTCTGGGGGTTCTGGCCGGAGACATATGCAAGGAGGCCAGCGATATCGGCCTGCCGATGGTCGCTGTCGGGTTCATGTACCCGCAAGGATACTTTCACCAGCATATATCCGCCACCGGCTGGCAGGAAGAGGAAAATAGTGAGCTGAATTTTAGCGAAGCGCCCATCAGTCAGGTACGCTCTCCCGGCGGCGACATTGCTCTGGCCAGGGTCAGGCTCGGTGACATTGACCTGGCGCTCGGTGCCTGGCACGTCAAAGTGGGTAGCACCGATATTTATTTGCTGGATACGCACCTTGAAGAGAACCCCGAGCCTTACCGGCAGCTCTCAGCGCGACTCTACGTTTCCGACCGGGAGCTACGCCTGCAGCAGGAAATCGTCCTCGGCATTGGCGGCGTGCGTGTGCTGCGAGTGCTTGACATCAACCCCGCAGTCTGGCACGCCAATGAAGGACATACCGCCTTTATGACTCTCGAACGCGTTAGAGAGAAAGTGGCCGAGGACATGAGCTTTGCCGAAGCACAGCAGGAAGTGCGGCAGACCACGGTGTTTACCACCCATACCCCGGTTATGGCCGGACACGATATCTTCGCCATAGAACTGGTGGAGAAATACTTCCAGAGCTACTGGGGACAACTGGGCATTGACCGCAGGGCGTTCCTGGAGCTTGGCTGGCAGGGCAGTCCCGAACCCCAGAGTTACAACATGACCATCCTCGCTCTGAAAATGGCCGACCAGCGCAATGCGGTAAGCCAGCTTCACGGCCAGGTTACCAGGAAGATGTGGCACGGCCTCTGGCCGGATATCGCCGAGGAGCAGGTGCCCATATCCCAGGTGACCAACGGTATTCACGTACCCTCGTGGGTTGCTCCGGAATTGAACCATCTCATGGCAAATTATCTTAGTGAAAACTGGCTGACCAGGCATGATGACCCTCATTTGTGGGAAAAGATAATGGAAATACCCGATTGGGTTCTCTGGGCAGTCTGCCAGAGGCTCAGACGCAAGCTTGTGGGAGCAATTCGAGAGCGCATGCGTTCCCGGTGGTTGGAAGATAACGTCCCCTGGACTCATATGCTGGTGATGGGGGCACTGCTTGACCCTGAAGTGCTTACTGTCGCCTTTGCACGCCGGTTTACTGAATACAAACGGCCGGCACTCATCCTGCATGACATTAAGCGGCTGAAGCAGATTGTCACCAGCAAATGGCATCCGGTTCAGATTATCTTTGCCGGCAAGTCACATCCGGCTGATTTGGCTTCCAAAAATCTCTTGCAGCAGGTCTATAAAATAGCCGCTGACCGTGAATTTCAGGGCAGGATAGTGTTCGTCGAGGACTATGATATGCATCTGGCGCGCTATCTGGTACAGGGAGTTGATGTCTGGCTGAATGTTCCACGTCGTCGCCAGGAAGCGAGCGGCTCGAGCGGAATGAAAGCGGCCTTGAATGGTGTGCTCAATTTAAGTGTTCTGGATGGCTGGTGGCGTGAGGGGTATAACGCTGGCAATGGTTGGGCAGTTGGCTCATCAGACGCCGCGGCCTCTCCGGAAGAAGAAGATGAATCGGACGCTGGGGCGCTCTACCGCTTGCTTGAAGATGAGATTGTACCCCTCTACTACGACCGGGATGTGCACGGGGTTCCGTGCCGCTGGGTGGCCATGATTAAAGAGACAATGCGTTCCTTGGTGCCCGCTTTTAGTGCCCGCCGCATGATGAAGGACTACATCGAAAAGCTGTACCGCCCGGCTCTCCAGAGGTAATAACCTGCTAGATGCCCTGTGGAACGCTGGCCATCAGCGCTACCGGAAAGGTGCGCAGTACTTCGGAGACAGCAAGCCCTTTCCCTTCCGGCATATCCATCTCTTCCCCGGTCAGGATGTTGTTCCAGTTTCGAGGGGCGTTCGGGGGAAGAATTAATCGGCTTTGGCCCCAGACCGGCCCCAGAGGGAATTCGCCCGCCGACACCAGCTTGATGGTAAGTCTCGGCACCATGGTGAGCGTCCATTCTTTCCCACAGCATCGGCAAAAGGCAAAAATATGCTCCCGCATATCCGGGGAGACCTGAACTGGCAGATATTCCCCGTTCTGAAATATATTTGTATTTTCACCGCGGAAGCGCGTTGCCTTTTGGGTTAGATAGAGTTTGACCCGTCCGTCCCTCCAGAACTCAAGTAGTTCTGCCAGTGTGTGTGTCTTGCTCAGAGCTTCCCCTTGCCACAGCTCGTTGAGATACATTTTCCGCTTTTGAAAATCAACCGGCCGGCGGTTATCCGGGTCTACCAGGCTCAGGTCCCAGAGCTCGGTCCCCTGGTAGAAGTCGGGAATGCCAGGCGCAGTAATCTTGATGAGCGTCTGCCCCAGTGAGTTCAGGCTGCCGAAGAAGGCGATTTTCTTTTGGAAATCGAGGAAGTCTTCAAAAAAAGCATTTCTATCCGTTTTGGCGAGTATTTCCTGGGCAAACTGAAGCAATGCCTCCTCATAGGGCCGGTTGGGTTCAAGCCAGCTGGTGAAGGTTTTGGCCTCGCGGGCAGCTTTAATCAGATAGGCTCTCAAGCGTTCTTGAAATGCCGGCAGCTCCTCCTGAAACAGAGGCCAGGCGCCAAGGAGAGTCTGGTAAAGGAATATCTCCATATTCGGCTCCGGGACATGGGTTCCTTCAACCCTCTTTTTCTTTGCCTTGTTCTGCTCTTGCCAGCGGGCGAGACGGGTTTCCCATTCCTGTGGTATCTCCGAGAGAACGTTAATGCGTGCCCTTGTATCCTCGCCTCGCTTCGTGTCATGGGTGTCGGTGGTGTTCATGGAGTGCGGCCAGCTTTTCTGCCGTCTTCTATTCCAGTGATGAAACTCCTCTACAGAAAGCACAGGCGAGGCCGGGTTGCCTCCCACCTCATTGAGTGAAATAAGGCGATTGAAGCAGTAAAGGGCAGTATCTTCAAAGCCCTTGGCCATTATGGCGCCGGTGAGCTGTTGCCAGCGCCGGATGAACTCAAGCCAGGCTTTTCTGCATTCCTCAAGAAAGATGCGCGGGAAACGCAGAAAAAGCAACTTCTCCAGAAAGGATAGCGCACTCCGGGATAAACATCGATTGTACTGGCGTGCCTGTTTGAAGGCAATCTCCAGATAGCGTCGGTCATTCGAGGCTAGGGGAGAAGCCCTGATATAGGTTCGATATACCGGCAGGCAGGCGGTCACGGTGGTCAAAGCCTCCGTGAGCTCCATACTGGAAAGCGGTGCTTCAGGATTATAGTTTTCCGCAAGCCGGGACAGGAGGCCGCCCAGTTCTTTTATTTCCGCAGAGAACAGGTTATCTATCACCTGCCTCTTTTTCTCATATACGATATGGCTGACATCCGGCTCCATACCAGTGAAACGGCGGTAGATTTCATCCAGCTGTTTTGCCCCGTTCCGGTCAATGAAGAGGGCGTTGACCTGATTGAGAAAATCGTAGCCGGTGGTGCCGTAAGTATGCCAGCTTCCGGGCAGTTCTTCACCAGTGGAGAGGATTTTCTCCACCACCACATAAAGGGAAGGGCTTTTGGCTGGCGTTGCTGTCCCTGGCGCGGCGTAATGCTGGAGTCGGGCGAGGTACTGTGCCGGGTGGGCCAAGCCGTCGATGTGGTCAACCCGCAGCCCGGTCACGCTACCGTCCCGGACCAGTTTCATAACCAGCGCGTGCGTCTTGCGGAAAACGCCTGGGTCCTCCACCCTCACGCCGATAAGGTCGCTGATATCGAAAAAGCGTCGGTAATTAATTTCTTTCAGGCCGGTGCGCCAGAAAGCAAGGCGGTAGACCTGCTCACTAAGCAACTCATCAAAACGGGGTTTACCCTCTTCGCTGTTAAAGAAGGTCACGCTCTCCCTAATAGCACTGGTTAGCGGCGGCGATGTCTCAAGCAGTTGCAGGATTTCTTTCTTCAGAGACTGATGCTGCCGGTACTGTGCCCTGGCTTTGCTTTTTTGGCACCCGGCAGCCGATGGCAGGCCCTGTAAACTCTGTGTAATTTTGCACAGTGCCTTCACCTCAGGGCTATCGCCGCCGAATTTCTGCTCCAGCAATGGCAGGCCATGGGAAAGAACGAGACGGCAGGACTTTATTTCCAGCGGTAGTCTGGTGTCTCCACTCCTGATGCCAAACCCGTAGTTATCCAGCAGAAGCGCTACATTCCTATCCTTGGTGGCCTGAGGGTATGGACTGCCCAGTATGGGGAGAACCACTTTTTCGCTAGGAGTGGTGTCAAAAAAGTCGGAATAGGGTGAAATAGCGCCGTTCTCCAGAAAGTCTGTCCACCACGGGTTCTCATAGCTCGCTGCCATGTGATTGGGGACAATGTCCAGCAGCAAGCCCATTCCCTGCTGTTTCAGATATTGGACGAGGTTTTGGAAGTCCTCGGCGGTGCCCAGTTCCGGATTTAGCCGGCATGGGTCAACCACATCGTACCCGTGGAGGCTTCTGGCCCTCGCCTTCAAGACAGGGGAAAGGTAAAGGTCTGAGATACCCAGCTTTTTCAGGTAAGGCACGAGCTTCAGGGCATCGTGGAAACGGAAGGCATGGTTAAGCTGCAGCCGGTAGGTTGCTGCCGGTATGCGCACGCTGGTCATCTACGCGCCTCTTACCAGAAGCTGCTCCCCGAGGTTGTGGAAGGCGGCCAGCCATTCTTTGGCTGCCTCATCCCCGCTGTCAGCCCGCTGCTGGTAAGCGGGGCGGGTGCTGTTGAGCATCTCGTAGTACTGGTTCTGCGTTTTCCACAGGTCAACAGCAAAGGGCATGGAACGGGCAAGGGTAACGGCGGCAACGAGAGCCTGTAGTTTGGCGGTGTCCTCCGGCGCCTTGATGAGCGTCGCCATCATGCTTTCCAGCGAAACCTTGAAATCGTAGGCCAGGCCATCCGTGTCTAGGTCCACGCGCCAGGAATCGGCGGCGTTCACCAGATTCTTGATGGTCTCGACTTCCAAAGTTTCACTGTTAAGTGCCCGGTGCAGGTCGATATTCAGGATGAGCTCGGCGGCGGAGTGAAAGGCCTTGGGCACCGGGCCTCCTATCTCGGTGACAAAGCGCATGGCGGGGAAGTGGTTTTCATAGAGCTGGCGGTAGGCGGACTCAATCTCGGAAACGGTTGACTCCAGGATATAGCCCAGCACCTTGCGTTGTTCATCACGGAAAAGGGAACGCAGCGAATAGGTGGAACTGCCGAAGTGCTTGTCCAGCAGACGGATGACGCCGGGAAAGTCGGCGGCATGGCAGGTCTGTGTCGTCTCCTGAACCATGGCTTGATATGCTTCCTCACCTTGGTATTGCCGCACACCGGCATTGAGATTATGGTCGCCGAAATGGAGCACGCCGAAGCTCAGAACAGCCTGCTCCTGCGTTATTTCGGAGGTGACTCTGACCTTGCCCACGGCGAGTCTGGTCTTGCCGCAATCAGCGGTCTGGTAGTCATCGGTGTTGACGAAGTAGCAAAATGTCTTGGTCTCCTCGCCGTAGTTTTCAAAAAGCGAGCTTATGGCATAGTGAGCAGTGACCTTTATGAGGTCAACCACGGCCGGCCTGACGAACGACTCGTAGATGCGGCGCCCGTCGCCCATCTCGCGGATATTGCTCTTCGCCTTCTCCAGAATGGATAGAAATTTCTCTTCAGCATCATCGCCGAAAAGCTCCTGGGCGAGCTGCACCACCCGGCCGGCGTACTGGATTACCTGCATCGTCTCGATGCCGGAAAGGTCGTCGAAAAACCAGCCGCAGCTGGTATACATGAGCATGGCGTGGCGCTGGAGCTCCAGCAGCTTGAGGGCCGTCACCCGCTCCGCTTCGTTCATTTCGCGACTCGCCTGCTGGCTAAAAAACTGCGTCACGTTTTCCGGGGAACGGTCAAGGATGACGTCTATATACGCATCTCTGGCCGTCCAAGGGTCTTTAAACAGCTCCTTTGCCTTGTTTTCGTACTGGGGTATCATGGTATCGCGCAGCCAGTCCATCGCCTCACGCAACGGGGCACGCCAGGCCTGGTTCCATTTGGGATGGCCGCCGGAGTTATCCCCGCAGTCGCTCCGCCATCGCTCGATGCCGTGGGCGCAGCTCCAGGAGGTGTTCTCCACTATCTCCACCTCATGGGTGGGGGGATGCTTTTCTAGGAATTCCCCGTAGTTGGTGATTTTGGCCAGGTTCTTTTCCTCTATATAGTTGAGGGCGTAGGCAAGTGCCATATCAGCGAAACGGTGATGGTGGCCGTAGGTCTCGCCGTCGGTAGCGATGTGCACCAGTTGTGGCCAGTTACGCTCATTGGAAAAAGCTGCCATCAGGAGATTGGCGAAATTCTCACCACTGCTCAGGACTCCTTCAAATGCTACGTTGCGGGAGGTGGGCCCATCATAAAAGAAGAGGCTGAAACTTCTGCCTGAAGGCAGGTTGACGAGATAGGTTCTAGTCGGGTCAATTTTCCCATCGCCTACATCGTTCCAAGCTTCGCTGCCCAAAGGGCGCGCCCGGCTGGCCTGATGGGGAGCAAGAATGGTGAATTTCATACCCATCTCAGCCATGATGTCCAGGGTCTCCAGGTCCACCGCCGTCTCGGGAAGCCACATCCCCTCCGGCTTTCGGCCGAAGCGCCGCTCGAAGTCCCTAATTCCCCAAAGGATCTGGGTATATTTATCCCGCTTGTTGGCCAGCGGCATTATCATATGGCTGTACGCCTGGGCCAGCGCCGAGCCGTGTCCGGAGAATCTCTGCTGGCTCTCCTTATCAGCTTCGAGGATGGACTGATAGGCCTCTGGAGCACGCTCTTCCAGCCAGGAAAGTAACGTTGGCCCGAAGTTGAAGCTGATTCTGGCGTAGTTGTTTACAATCTTGGTGATATAGTTCTCGCTATCGAGGATGCGGGAAACACCGTTGGGCGCATAGCACTCGGCGGTGATACGCTCGTTCCAGTCGTGGAAAGGATAGGCCAAGTCCTGAAGCTCCACGTATTCCAGCCAGGCGTTTTCCCGCGGCGGCTGGTAAAAGTGACCGTGTACGCAGATGTATCGTTCCATTTTATTGCTCCTTGACAAATAGCACCGCGGACGCGGGCTTGACCGGGATGATGAGTTCTCCCTCGGACTGTAATGTCTCGGGGGTGCTGCTGCCGTCGCCTCCCCACACCACTTCCGCCGAATCAAATCGCTTCTGCCATCTCCCCTCCGGCACCGGCAAGCTCACCGCAGCCTCGTCTTCCCCGCAATTATAAATTATAGCGGCTTCGCTTCCCGGCTGCCAGCGGTGCAGCCAAAGAATTTTTGCCTTCTCATCATCGGTGACCTGCATCACTTTTTTGTCCAAGTTACGGAGGGCAGGCACCTCCCGGCGCAGGCGGATGAGTGCCTGATAATAAGCAAGTAATGTCCGGTGCTCGCTTTCATAGCGCAGGTGGTGATTGAGGCGGGCACATTTGAAAGTTGCCTCATCCTGCGGGTCGGGTATCTCGCCCTGCCAGCGGAAGGCGCTGAACTCCTCGCGCCGGCCCCGGCGCACTGCTTCAATCAGGGCTGGCTCCGAGTGGCTGGTGAAGTAGAGGAAGGGTGCCGTCTCGCCGTATTCTTCGCCCATGAAGACGAGGGGGACGAAGGGCGAGAGCAAATAGAGGGCGGCGGCGAGCTTCAGCTTCTCAAAGGAGACCAGTCCGCTCAGGCGTTCGCCCTGAGCGCGATTGCCCACCTGGTCGTGGTTCTGGGTGAAGACAACGAAGCGCCGGGCGGGGATGTCTTCTGATGACGTGCCGTGCCGGCGCCTGCGGTAGGCAGAATACTGGCCGGAATAAGCAAACCCCTCCGCAAAGGCTTTAACCAGATGTCTGAATTTTCCATAATCCTGGTAGTAGCCGGTTTTTTCGCCGGTAAGCAGGACATGAACCGCGTGGTGAAAGTCATCGTTCCACTGGGCATCGAGTCCGTAGCCTCCTGCCGGGACATCGCGGATAAGCCGGACGTCATTGGCGGCGCTCTCCCCGATGAGATACACTTGCCGCTTCAGATTTTCCGCCTCGTCATGTACCGAGCGTGCCAGCTCTTCGATAAAGGTGAAGGGAGACGTATCAAGTATGGCATGGAGGGCGTCCAGCCTCAGGGCATCAATGTGAAACTCCCGTATCCAGTAAAGGGCGTTTTCAATGAAGAAGCGGCGGACCTCGTCGCTATCGGGCCCGTCGAAGTTCAACGCCCGTCCCCACGGCGTCCGGTAGTGTTCGGTGAAGTACGGGCCGAAATCGGCCAGATAATTGCCCTCCGGCCCCAGGTGATTATAGACCACGTCCAGAATGACGGCCATCCCCTGATGGTGGCAGGCAGCAACGAGCTGCTTCAAGCCTTCCGGGCCTCCGTAAGAATCCTGCACGGCAAATGGGTATACCCCGTCATAGCCCCAGTTGCGGTTCCCTGGAAACTGCGCCACTGGCATAAGCTCTAGGGCGGTAATCCCCAGCTCCCTGAGCATATCGAGGTGGGGGATAATGGCGTTGAAGGTGCCCTCTGCGGTGAACGTCCCCGTATGTAGCTCGTAGATGATATGGTCTTCAAGCGGTAGACCGGTCCAGCCTTCATCCTGCCAGGAGAAGTTGCTGTCCATCACCTGTGAGGGTCCGTGGACACTCTGCGGCTGGAACTTGGAGGCAGGGTCAGGGCGCTCAGTCTTCCCATTGAGGCGATAGAAGTAAAGGCTGCCCGGCATCACGTTTTCGACGGTGGCCTGATGATAGCCCTTGCCATCTGCTTCAAGGGGAAGCATGCGCTCGTTGGGCACAGTTATATGGACTTCAACCTTGCTGGCGAACGGTGCCCAGACAAGAAATCGGCAATGTCCATCGCTGAGGTAGGTGGCACCGGCCAGACCTCGCTCTTTCACTTTCCTCGTTTCCTTGGTTTGAAGAAAACGATGGCCAGTGGCGGAAGGGTTATGGTGAGGGAATAAGGACGGCCGTGGCAGCCCTGCGCTGAGGCTTTAATGCTTTTCGGATTGCCCTGGCCGCTGCCGCCGTACGCGACAGCATCGCTGTTCAGAATCTCAACCCACCGGCCGCCACACGGGGCGCCTATCTGGTATCGGGTATGCATCGTCGGGGTGAAATTACACACGACAAGGACCGGGGTATCATCTGACTTTCCCCGACGTATGAAGCTGATGGTGCTCTGCATGGCATCGCTGGTATCAATCCACTCAAAGCCAGCCTGTTCGCAGTCAAACTCATGCAGCGCCGGCTCGCTGCGGTATACACGGTTGAGCGCCTGCACCCAATGCTGAACGGCGACGTGCCGGTCATAGTCCAGCAGGTACCAGTCGAGGCTGCCGTCGTGGTGCCATTCGCTCCACTGTCCGAACTCACCGCCCATGAAGAGCAGCTTCTTCGCCGACTGGGCATACATGTAACCAAAGAGGAGCCTCAGGTTGGCCAGCTTCTGCCAGTCATCCCCGGGCATCTTGCCGAGGAGGGAGCCCTTGCCGTAGACCACCTCATCGTGGGAGAGGGGCAGAATGAAATTCTCGCTGAAGGCGTATAACATGCGGAAGGTGAGGTCATTGTGGTGGTATTTGCGGTAGACAGGGTTCCGGCGCATGTATTGCAAGGTATCATGCATCCAGCCCATATCCCACTTCATGCCGAAGCCGAGTCCGCCGAGGTAGGTCGGGCGCGATACCATGGGCCAGGCGGTGGACTCCTCGGCGACGGTCTGCACGTCGGGGAAGCGCAGATATATCTCCTCATTGAGCTTGCGCAAAAAATCGAGGGCTTCCAGGTTCTCCCGCCCCCCGTACTTGTTCGGGAGCCACTCCCCTTTCTTCCGTGAGTAATCCAGGTAGAGCACGGAGGCAACGGCATCGACGCGCAGCCCGTCAACGTGGTACTTGTCCAGCCAGTAAAGGGCGTTGCTGATGAGGAAGTTGCGCACCTCGTTGCGCCCGTAGTTGAAGATATAGCTGTTCCAGTCGGGGTGGAAGCCTTTCCGCATGTCGGCGTGTTCATACAGGTGCGTGCCATCAAAAAAGCCCAGCCCGTGCTCATCGGTGGGGAAATGGGAGGGCACCCAGTCCAGAATGACGCCGATGCCCTGCTGGTGCAGGTAGTCAACCAAGTACATGAAGTCCTGCGGGGTTCCGTAGCGGCTGGAGGGGGCAAAGTAGCCGGTTATCTGGTAGCCCCATGAGCCGAAGAAGGGGTGCTCCATCACCGGCAGGAATTCCACGTGGGTAAACCCCATCTTGTTTACGTAATCGGCCAGAAGCGGTGCCAGTTCGCGGTAGGAGAGCGAGCGGTAATCTTCGACGGGCACCCTTCGCCAAGAGCCAAGGTGCACCTCGTAGACGGAGATAGGAGCGTCAAGCGCATTACGACTGCGCCGCTGCGTCATCCATTCTGAATCCCCCCAGGAGTACTCCGTATCCCAGGTAACACAAGCTGTCTTGGGCGGGATTTCGGTGAAAATGGCAAACGGGTCAGCCTTGTCCACCTGGTATCCCTTGTAGCGTGAGACAATATGGTACTTGTAAAGGCTGCCCCTGCCCAGCTTCGGGATAAACCCCTCCCATATGCCGGACTGTCCCCGGGGTCTCAGAAGATGGCTCATGCTGTTCCAACCGTTGAAATCACCGACGACGGAGACCTGCCGGGCATCGGGCGCCCACACGGCAAAGTATGTCCCCTGTTCCGCACCGGCGGAGGCCGGGTGCGCACCCAGCTTCTCATGAAGCCGGTAGTGTGAGCCTTCATTGAACAGGTAGAGGTCGTCATCGGAAAGCAGCGTCACCTCATAGGAAACGCCTCCCGCACCTTTCAAGCTCGTTTGAGTCTCTTTTTTCCGCGTCATCGTGAAGGTTCCCTTCTCTTTCGGATTTGGTTCACCATACGTAGTGTATCAATTATCCGGGGTATCTGGCAAAGCTCATCAAGGCGGTAGCCGGCCTTATTGCGCCAGTTGGGATAAATATCATCAGTGGTGCTGGGTATATTCTGTGGTCTGGCCTCGAGCCAGAGGTCTTCCAGGTTAACCAGCATCACTGCCGCATCGCTGGCGCTCAAAAACGCCAGACAGGCCTTCAGAGCTTCTTCAACGCTGGCTGGCGTATTATCCAGAAACCCTTTTCCCTGCAACAGTCTGACCAGCGCCCTTTTTCTTTCCTCCCAGAGTCTTTTCTCGCGGTTAGCAGTAGCTCTATTTATAAGGCCGAGGGCTGCCCTTTGCTCTATGTCTGTCCCGTCCCAGACAGCGGCGAAGGGAAACATATCGTGGGTATTAAGGCTGGCTATAGAGTCAGCGGGAACGGGTTTGAGGATTTTCCTCGTGTCGGCAGAGGCGAGTTCGTAGTGCATAACGTACATACGGTGTACACCATGGTTTTTCATCATCGGCCGAACATAGTGGGGCACCGTGCCCAGGTCCTCCCCGACGACGACTGTCCGACTGCGATAGGACTCAAGGGATAAAATGGCGTATAACTCATCGGGGTGGTAGCGTACGTATGTACCCTCGCTGGCAGACATGCCTTCCGGTATGCAGAAAAGGCGGTGCAGCCCCATAACGTGGTCAATGCGCAGCGCGCCGGCGGATTTGAGGTGATGGCGCAGATAGGCAATGAAGTAGCGGTAGCCCTGATGCCGTATCCTTTCGGGGTGCAGTGGTGGGAAGCCCCAGTTCTGCCCCCGGGTAAAAACAGTATCCGGAGGTGCCCCTGCTGTGACGCCGGTAACGAATGAGTCACGCTCCCGCCAGACGTCATAGCCATCGGGGTGAATCCCGAGCGGGAGGTCCAGATACAGCGTAACATTGCTGGACTGTACTGTTCCTAGCAGGCTGTTCATCTGTTGGTGCATCAGCCACTGCGTGTAGAGATAATAATGTTTTATCGACTCATCATAATCCCCTTCCTCGATAATGCCTTCGGAAAGTGGTTGAGGCCACGCCTGCCATGAGGCCCCATGCCGTTCTCTGGTGGCACGGAAACCGGCGTAGTCTTCAACGGTGGGGTTGTTTTCAATAAATCGGAAAAACGCGTCGAGACGCTTTGAGGGGGTGGCAAACAGGCACCGACATAACTCTTCCAGAACCTGTCGTTTCTTAATCATAATGCCGTAGTAATCAACTCGAGGCGTGTTGCGCAGTGCTTCAATCTCCTTCTGAAAAGAATCAGATGCGAGAAAGGCCCGGGCTCCGGGGCAGTTCTCCAGCTCCGGGACGCTCATAATATCAAGGTAAAACTCGTTCCAGAGAAGCCGGCTGGCGGGGATATAGGGGCTGGGGTCTGAGTTATCGTCGAGAAAAGACGCGAGTAACGGTAGCGTACCGACAATATTTCCACCCATATCGCCTATCCAAGAGACGAGTGCCTGGAGGTCAGAAAGGTCGCCGCTGCCCCACCCCCTTTTTCTGATGAGAGCATACAGGGGGGCAAATACGCCCCAACTCCGGTGGGCTTCCCCTTCGGGGGGATGATAAAACCGGGATGGGGCGGAGATGACCAAGGTCTCGGCGGTTACTCCTTTGATTCGGACCGAAAGCCGGTGGTATCCGGGTGGCAACATATCTTTCCAGCGGAGCTCCTTTACTTCGTACTTCATCCCCTCCAGTTCTGCCGTTTCCAGCGTCTTGAGGTCGCGGGCAGGATATGACTGCTCCCGGCACTCGCCATCCTCCATCGTCAGATGGCAGACTAACGTAGCTTCGGCCACGGAGGCAGGAAGACGTAGACTGAGTGAGGAAAGGTTGCCATCCCAGGCCACTGTCACCGGCTCAAGGATGTGCTGCCAGAGCTCCTTTCGTCGCGTCCGCAGGGCTGAGGGAATGTCCTCCAGTCTTTCTAGGGAAGACCCTAGAGCTTTCAGGATGGAAAGCAACGTGTTTACCGAGGCCGGTCGGCGTTGGTGGAGAACATTGTAGTACGCCGTTTGAACACCGTAGAGGCGGGCAAGTTCGTGGAGAGGCCCAATAGCCGTATTCATCTCACTCCTCAGATTCCAATATCTGCAGGACGCCCTGAAGTGGCAGATTAACCCAATCTGGCCGGTTATTCAGTTCGTAGTTTATCTCGTAAAGGGCCTTCTCCATGAGATACGCATTCAGGAGGGTTTTTTTACCTTCCCTGGATGCTGGCAGAATCGGCAAATCAGAGACCAGTTCCAGATAAGCCTTGAGGAACGCCACCGATACCCACAGGTACCAGACCTTGGACCATTCCTCCAGTATGGGGATATCTTCCGGCCGAAGCACCGTAGATGCCCGGCTGCGCAGCGCCGCGTATGTTGCGTAATGAAAGGAGCGTATCATACCGGCCACATCCCTGAGAGGAGAGCGCTTTATGCGCCGTTCGGTGAGATAGCGGGCGGGCTCACCCTCAAAGTCAATGATGACGAAATCATCGCCCGTATAGAGCACCTGACCCAGGTGGTAGTCACCGTGGCAGCGGATGCGCATACCCCCTATATTTTGCCTGGTGATTTCCCGAAAATGCTGGATAATAGTGCTTTCTTTGTCAAGTATTGCTTTGGCAATAGGTATGGCATCATCGGGCAGCTTTGACAATCGCTGCTGCAAAAGACGTAACACCCGATTGGTGTAACTTCTCATCGAATGGAAAAGGGAACGCTGGTAGGCCAGAGAGAACGGCTCTGGAGTGAACCGGGGGTCAACACTGGCTGACGCCAGCATCAGGTGCAGCTCGGCGGTTCGTTGCGCCAGATGCTGCGCTGATACCAGGTAGGGGCCAATGGTCTCCTCTGCTGATGTGGGTATGCTCATTTCCATGATGTCTAACAAAGAACCCTCAATTAGCGGTGGCGCCTCAACTTCTGGATGGGCTAACACACGGTCGAAGAAAAAGCCGAGTTCATCCAAGGTATAGCGCCAGGCATCGCCCTCGTTGGGTACATAACCGTGAAGTATAGCGAGAGTCACCGGTTCCGGGATGAGCCGGCTGTGGTATTCAATGGCACCGGCTACCGGAGGTGCATTGGGGAAAGCTACTTTCTCGGTGAGAAAACGTCCTATCTCAAGTTCTGGACTTGTCCCTTCTTCCATACGGCGAAAAAGTTTGAGCATCAAACGGTCACCGTATATGATTGAGGTGTTGGTCTGCTCTGTCTTCATGGCAGACTGGGACAGCGTTTCCGTGGTCGGTCCCCGCAGCTTCTGGAATACGCGGGTGGGGAAAGCAGCCATCCTTCCCTCCTGCCCTTTCCAGTGTCGGCGCCGGGCTATGGCCTCAAGGAGAGTGGCGGTGAAACCACCTTCGATCAGGGCATCGAAGATGATGCCTTCCCCCTTTTCACCCCTGCGCCTTGACTCCACCCGTGCCATAACGGACTGCGGAGATTCGTTGGCTATTTGATTGGCACGTTCTCCAGAGACGAAGGTGATGGGAATAAGGTAGGTCTCCGGGTCGTCCTCGGTGTATTCTATGTCCAGGAAAATAAACTGGGCGCTGGAACCATCAAACGGTATGCTGATAAAGTCGCGTATGCTCGCGGCACGAGGTTGGCGCGCCTTGCCGCCAAACCAGCGCTTCTGGCGCATATGGCGGAGCAGCACCGTGGCTAAAAGGGGTTGGATTTCACGTTTTAGCAAGTCCATCCAGTCTCCCCTTACGCGAAGCACGGGCACAGGGAGCCCGGCCGGTGTTGCGGTTGGGCTTATCTCAACTGGCTGTCTCGATTCTAAAGAGAACCAGTAGAAGGCGAAAGGGCTTAAAGTGAGCGGGTATGGAGAGTCCCCAATGATGGGAAAGTCTGACTGCCCGAAGGCCTCAACAGGTACCTTGCCCCCATCTGTAGACAGGTCGAGGTTGACATGCTGTGCCAAGCGAGAGAGGTTGGCCACCACCAGAACAGTTTCTTCCCGAAAGCGGCGGGTAAAGGCCAGAATCTTTCTATTATCAGCCTGTACAAATTCGAGACTGCCCCGCCCGAAGGCCCGGAACCGTTTCCGGTGGGCAATCAGGCGCTTTGTCCACCAGAGGAGGGAATCGGCATTGTTCTGCTGGTTTTCCACGTTGATTGCCTGGTAGTGATATTCAGGGTCGATAATCGGTGGCAGGTAGAGACGCTGGGGATTTGCACTGGAGAAGCCAGCATTCTTCTCCGGGCTCCACTGCATCGGCGTGCGGACACCATTGCGGTCGCCGAGGTAGAAGTTGTCTCCCATGCCGATTTCGTCTCCGTAATAAAGTACCGGCGTACCGGGCAGTGAAAATAAAAGGCCGTTCATTAATTCTATTTTCCGGCGGTCGTTGTTGAGCAGGGGAGCGAGCCGGCGTCTTATGCCCAGATTTACCCTCGCCTGCGGATCAAAGGCGTAAACGCGGTACATATAGTCCCGCTCCTCGTCGGTCACCATCTCAAGCGTGAGCTCATCGTGGTTGCGCAGGAACAAAGCCCACTGACAGTTGTCCGGTATGGCCGGCGTATGCTGCAGGATGTCAATGATGGGGAAGCGGTCCTCCATGCGTATAGCCATGAACAGGCGTGGCATTAGCGGGAAATGATATGCCATGTGGCACTCATCTCCATCACCAAAGTAAGCTATCGCGTCCTCTGACCACTGGTTAGCCTCGGCAAGCAACATGCGATTCTGGAATTGCCCGTCAAGCTCATGGCGTAACCTTTTAAGGTAGGCGTGCGTTTCCTCAAGGTTCTCGCAGTTCGTCCCCTCTCGCTCGAAGAGATAGGGCACGGCATCAAGGCGTAGCGCAGAAACTCCCATATTCATCCAGAAATTTACTATCCTGATAATAGCCTTCTGAACCTGCTCATTATCGTAATTGAGGTCGGGCTGATGAGAGTAAAACCGGTGCCAGTAATAAGCTTTGGCCAGAGGGTCGAAGGACCAGTTTGATAGCTCGAAATCCTTGAAGATAATTCGCGCTTCCTTGTATTTATCCGGTGAATCGTTCCAGACATAGAAGTCCCGGAAGCGGCTTCGTTTCCTGGCGCGGCGTGCTCGCTGGAACCACGGGTGCTGGTCAGAGGTATGATTGAGCACGATCTCGGTTATGACACGCAGGCCGCGGGCATCAGCTTCTCGCAGGAAAAGCCTGAAATCCCGTATCGTCCCGTATACGGGCTGAATATCGGTGTAGTTTGAAATATCGTAGCCGTCGTCTTTGAGAGGAGACGGGTAGAAAGGGAGAAGCCAGATGGCAGTAATCCCCAGGTCCTGCAAATAATTGAGCTTCTCGGTGATCCCTGGAAAATCACCTATACCATCTCCATTACTGTCACAGAAAGCGCGGGGATGGAGCTCGTAGATGATAGCGTCCTTGTACCAGAGGGGGTCGCTATCCTGCCAGAAATATTCTTCGGCTTTGGGTGACATTTTCTGCTATCCTCGCTTTCTCTGGCTCTGTTTTTCCACGCGGAAAATATGGGCAGGCAGTTTCTCGGGGCTGAGTTCCACGTAGTTGCGCGGGCCCTTCCATGTATAAGTGGCATCAACTAGGAGGTCATGTACCTGATATTCCCGGTTCTGAGCGATCTTCAGTTCTTCGAGAGAGAGGGTCACCCAGCCCGATTGTCTGTACCGGTAGTCCAGATTCACGACAACTAAAATAACGTTGGAGCGGTCCTGAGTACACTTGCTGAAGCAGATAAGCTGGTCATTGTCCACATGATGAAAGCGCAGGCTGTGGTCGCTCTGGAGCGCCGGGTTTTCCCGGCGAGCTTTATTCACCAGCCTGATAATACCCCTCAAGCTGTCCGGCTTCTCGATGTCCCAGCCTTTGATTTCATATTTCTCCGAGTTCAGATATTCCTCGCTTACGGTGTCCTTGCGGCAGTTTTCACAGAGCTCAAAGGCCGGCCCGTAAATCCCGTAGTTTGCCCCAAGGGTAGCGGCCAGAACCAGCCTCGCGATAAAAGCTGGTCTGCCTCCATCGCGGAGGTAATCGCTCAGGATATCGGGCGTGTTCGGCCAGAGATTGGGGCGGTAGAACTCCCTCACCGGCGTCTGGGTCAGTTCGGTAAAGTACTGTTCCAGCTCCCATTTGGCATTGCGCCAGGTGAAGTACGTGTAGGACTGGCTGAAACCGAGCTTGGCAAGCTGGTACATGATTTTGGGGCGGGTAAACGCTTCGGACAGAAAGATGACATCAGGGTGGTCAGCTTTGATACCGCCGATTAACCATTCCCAGAACGCGAACGGTTTGGTGTGCGGATTGTCAACGCGGAAGATGCGCACGCCATTCTCTATCCAGAACAGCACCACGCTTTTCAGCTCCTCCCAGAGCTCCGGCCAGTTCTCGGACTCAAACTCCAGGGGATAGATGTCCTGATATTTCTTCGGCGGGTTTTCTGCATACTGAATCGTGCCATCAGGGCGCCAGCGGAACCATTCTAGATGCTCCCTGACATAGGGATGGTCAGGAGAGCATTGAAAGGCTATGTCTAGGGCTACTTCCATGCCGTAATCTCTGGCCTTACGCACGAACCTCTGGAAGTCCTTCAGGGTGCCCAGCTGCGTATGGATGGCCCTATGTCCCCCCTCCTCGGAGCCGATGGCCCAGGGGGTTCCGGGATCATCTGGAGTCGCGGTGAGGGCATTGTTCTTCCCTTTGCGATTGGTGTGTCCTATAGGATGGATGGGTGGTAAGTAGAGGACATCGAACCCCATTTCTGCGATATAAGGGAAGCGTGATTCGCAGTCCCTGAAGGTCCCGTGCTGGCCCGGTTTGGGAACACAGGAGCGAGGAAACATCTCATACCATGTGCTGAAACGGGCTTTCTCACGGTCAACTGATACTTGCAATTCCTTGGGATAGGTAGCGGCAAATCCACGGTCAGCGTAACGCTGCATAAGGCGGGCTACGTCATCGCTCAACGCAAGCCGCACCTTTTCTTTCCGGGTAACCTGCTTTGACTGCAGGGTGTCCAGCCACTCTGCTATCAGCCTGCGATCCCGGCCAGAAGCTTTTTGCTGTGCCTGCGTCATAATCCGGGCGCCGACCATGAGATTGACCTCAATGTCCTTTTGCCGGGCCTCCACGCGTTTGATGAGGTCCTGGCGCCATGATTTGAACTTGTCAACCCAGGCAATTATGGTATAGCGATAAAACCCCATTTTTTCGACAACGAAAGAGCCACGCCATCTGTCGTTTACCAGGAATGTCATAGGCGTCTCAGTCCATTTTGTCTCGTCTTCACTGCGGTACAGGAGGAGGGCCGAGAGAGATTCATGGCCGTCGGTAAATATGTCTGCCTCGACCGAAACCTCCTCGCCAATCACCCGTTTAATGGGAAAGCGCCCCCCATCGATTTCCGGCTGGACTCCTTCAATAATTACTCTTGTTTTAACTTCTACAATCGGCATGATGCGACCCAGTTTTAACGATTATTATGCTATTATACCATTGCTGACAGTCTCTTGCCTTAGCGGCTCTGCCACTTGACCCACGGCGGCCAAATGGGCTAACATTGCTAGGTAAAGACGTTCTTGAGAGGCGGAAAGTCCGTGTGCTCCCAGTTAGATTCCGGGTCCCGGCACCGGCAGCTTGCAAGAGCGGGAGTGGCTCAGCGGTAGAGCATCTCCTTGCCAAGGAGAGGGTCACGAGTTCGAATCTCGTCTCCCGCTCCACGAATAATTACGGGCCGAAGTGGCGGAATGGCAGACGCGACAGTCTCAAAAACTGTTGGGGGGCAACTCCCGTGTCGGTTCGAGTCCGACCTTCGGCACTTGGCGCCAAAAATCCGCCAGCGCCCATCGCAGAGACTGCCGAGTTGTGTAGTGGTAGCACAGGGGACTTTGGATCCCTTAGCCCAGGTTCGAATCCTGGCTCGGCAGCCACGATTTAAGAACCATCTTTCACCGTCAGCGAACGGAAAAAGGAGACAGTAATGGCCGACTACGAGGATAGACTGAAGCTGGAGAAGGAAAGGTTGCGCCTGGCCATCTATTTTGCCCGGGAATTCATGGAGGCGCTGGGTAAAGAGAAGGCGCTGGATATCATCGAGAAAGCGTGGGTGAAGTACGGCGCCGATAACTGGAAAGGCCGTCTCGGCGATGTCCCGCCGCAGGACACTTTCAGGGCAATGGGCGAGTGGTTCCAGGCCCAGGAGAAAGTCAGGCCGGAGCTCAAGGTCATCGAGGCAACCCCGAAGCGGCTCTGCATTGAAATAAAGAAATGCCCGACCTATGACGTCTGCCAGGAGCTGGGCGTTCCCGAGATTTGCCAGAAGTACTGCGACTCCGATTACGGTGCCGCACCACTGATACATCCCAAGATAAAGATGGTTCGGGATAAAGAGCTTGCCTACGGGGCCGACCTCTGCAATCACTGCTGGATTATGGAAGAATGAGCAAGACCAGAGTTGGCATCATCAACGTTACCGGCTATGCCGGCGTCGAGCTGGCGCGACTGCTCCACGGACATCCGGAGGTCGAGATAACCTCGGTCACCGGGCGCAGCGCCGCTGGCCAGTCGCTGGGGACGGTTTTTCCCCACCTCAGTCGCCTTGATCTGACTGTAACCGAAGCCCTCGGCGAGGTTGACCTTGCCTTCTCGGCAATGCCGCACAAGGAAAGCGCCAATGTCATCCTGCCGCTGGTCAGCGCTGGCCTGAAGATCGTGGATATCAGCGCCGACTTCCGCCTCAGAGACGCCGGCGAGTACCAACGCTGGTACGGCTTTGACCATCCTGCACCCGAGCTGCTCGTCAGGGCTGTCTACGGGCTACCCGAGCTCTACCGAGAGCAGATAGCTAAAGCACAGATCGTGGCCAACCCGGGCTGCTACCCTACCGGGGCTATCCTCGCGCTGGCGCCGGCAGTTAAGGCGGGAATCATCGGGCCGGACATTATCATCGATAGCAAGTCGGGCGTATCCGGGGCGGGGCGTAGCTTAAACCTTCAGACCCATTATTCCGAGGCAAATGAAGACGCCGCCGCCTATGCTTTGAGTGGGCATCGCCACCTGCCCGAGATAACGCAGGAGCTGAAATTGCTTGGCCTGGACCGGCCGTCGGTCACCTTTATCCCGCACCTGATACCGATGACCCGGGGCATACTGACCACTGCCTACGCGCCGCTGGTATCCGGCAAAATCGCCGGTGGTGAGAAAGGGAAAGCCGAGCTGCGACAGCTCTACCTGGACTTCTATCAAAGCGAGCCGTTTGTCAGGGTAACCGAGTCCCCACCCCATACCAAACACACATGGGGAAATAACTTCTGCCTGGCCTACCCCACCATCGATGACAGAACCGACAGGCTCGTTGTTATCAGCTGTATCGACAATCTGGTTAAAGGGGCGGCGGGGCAGGCAATTCAGAACATGAACCTGATGCTGGGCCTGCCGGAGACAACCGGACTGGAAGCAATCGCGATTTACCCGTAAACATGGTGCTATTCCCCCTCTCGGGCGTATGTCGCCTAAGGGAAATTCATTCTCGTTATGTCAATTACTTTATAATTGCCTGCTAAAGCCCCGCTCTGCTATGCTTTAAGGCAATGAGAGATAACTTCAGTCGCTTCGATTACATCAAAATAACCATTTATGGGTTCGCTCTGGCTGCCCTCTGGAACAGCCTGCACAGCATTGTGCTGCCGCTTCGGCTGCTTGACCTGGTGGCTGAGGCAGAGAAAAATACGCGCCTTGGCCTGCTTACCTTTGCTGGGCTTATCCTGGCGATGATTGTGCAGCCGATAGCCGGCGCCATAAGCGACCGCTACGGCTCCAGATGGGGTCGAAGGCGGCCCTATATCTTAATCGGCAGTCTGCTCGGCATCCTGCTCCTGCCAGGAATAGGCTTTCCCGACCTTGTCCCACCGAAAAGGAGAGGTCTTGCTTCCGGCGTCAAAAGCCTGCTGGAAATAGTCGGCGGCATTCTCATCGTCCGGCTCATCGGTTATTTCATGGGGAACTATACCTTGGATGAAGGCAGTTGGTGGCTCTGGCTCGTGCTGGGAATGCTGGCAGCGGTGCTGCTGGGGGCGATGCTGGCAACGGTAATCATGGTAAAGGAGCGGCCGGCCGGTAACAATCAGGGACAGCGTTCACTGGACAAGACCTTGCGCCGCAGTTTCAGGCTTGATGTCAAAACAGACCGCGATTTCATCATCTTTCTTATCTCCCGACTCCTCATTTTCATGGCGTTGGCAACCATCCAGACGTT
>SMTZ1_10001935_pt1 | contig 21423 bp, 24 predicted proteins | sample DeeMarSWOR136_30_FD_25667 | JGI IMG/M metagenome (IMG submission 25667) | reverse complement strand
AGAAAAGTCCACTTTCCGCCAAACATTCCCAGGTAGTCGCTCCATTTGTCAAACATAACCGTTCCGCCTATTCCTATATTATCCGTTAGAGCAACCTCATAACTGGCACCTAAGGGAAAGGGCAGGGCATTGAAAGGTTCATCAGTTGCAACATAAGAACTAATACCAATCTGACCGGTCACATACATTGAACCTTTGGCGAACTTTTTCCCAATTTTCTCCTCTTCATTATCGTCCTTATTCAAAGCAAAAGCAGAAAAAACGAGAACAAACATTACAATTAAAAGTAAAACTGCCTTTTTCATTTTATTCTCCTTGTCTTTTAAACGTGTCATCTTTTCTCGTTGATCCACAATGAATTCTTCTGCAACAATCATGCCAATTGAAATGCCAGAGTTTTATTCATTTAGCAAACCTTTCTTAATCTCATCCAGATGACAAAGGAAAAAAATATATAGACAGATACAGACAAAAGGTGATTCCATCAGGTTTTTACTGAGGGATCTTATCTCTGGGCTTCTAATTCCAGATCAGTTGTTCTGCATCTCCAAAAGTATTACTAATTGCAAAAAATCATTCAGTGGCGGCATATTTGTCCTTTTTTAAGGACAAAAATTTGCGAAATATAAAGAGTAGACAAGAAGGAAGTGTTTTAAAGGAAGTGTTTTAGAAGTATATTAAGGCTTGAAACGTGATATTTAACGATATTTTATCGTCACAAAGCCTGCGCGTCAAAAATTCTTTTATTTAGACTTGTATATAAGGTTCTCGCCTTTGATTTGTTTTTTTCTTGGACTGGCTGTGGGCAGAAAAAGTTATTTCTCTTCTGCTTTCTTGAGACTCCTGCAACAGCATACATTATAAAAAAGACTCATGATTGCCAGGATTGCAGCTGCGATGACAATAACCCATTTTGCCCAGGCTTCAGGTCCCCACACGATCGCTAGCACCACGATGCCCACAGCAAGCAAAAAGCGACAGAAACATAATTTCATGATACCCATCTCCTTTTCATAAAGATGCTCATTATCATATAGAAAAAAATATCCAGGTTCAAGCAGAAAAATCCATCAAGGAGAAAAATCAAAATTCTGTGCAGGGGTTCTTGCTTTTTTAAATTGGGGCTAGCCAAGTGGCTACTTATTCGCTCTTGGGGAGAATGGCTACTAAATTCTTGGGTCAAGAATACCTTAGCGCTGTAATGCTCTACTGCTTTGTGTTTCAGTCTTTTGTTTGTTATGCGGATTGTTATTCCAGATTCATTTTTTTCAGCAGTGCTTTGAACCTGGTTATTTTTTTCTGTATACTTCCCTCAAGCACCGACTCTACATTCAGCTTCATCGCGATTTCTTGTAGGTCTCTTTGTTTGCCCTTGAATAGAAATGAAGAGCCTCTGGCACGAACGCTCAAGTCATCGATATTGGAGAGGGCATTAATGATCGAATTTGCCATGCTATCACAAAAGTATTCCTGGTCTTTTTTTGGACTTAGATCCTCGAAAGGAAGTACGGCAATAGAGGATTTTCTTGGCTCAGTTGGAACCGCTTCCCTTTGAGGAAGAAGCTGCCAGATTATTATCGCAACAGCTATAACAGCGACGACAACTAAAGCAGGAATAAAAAGTTTCTTCAATCCAAATGTTACTGTTATCTCTTTTGAAGTGATGGGCTTTCTCTTTGCCTCCACACTCTCTGTGGTTGGAATTCCTTCTTCTATCCTGGTTAGCTCGGAACGCACCTCTCCTGCACTCTGATATCGATTTTCCTTATCCTTTTCCAAGCATTTCAGTATTACACTGCCTAAATCTTCAGGAATCTGAGCATTAATCTCCCTGGGATCCCTGGGCGTCTCGCTCTTGTGCTTCATAGCAATACCTAAAGGCGTTTCTCCCTCAAAAGGCACTCTACCTGTCACCATCTCATAAAGGATCACTCCCAACGAATAGATATCTGAACGTTGGTCTACTTCCTTAACTTCAGCCTGCTCAGGTGACATATACTCAGGTGTTCCTATCATAACTCCTGCACCTGTGAATCCTTTTGCCTTGAGAGAGCGGGCTATTCCAAAATCCATAATCCGGGCGTTTCCCTCTTTATAGATCATGATGTTGCTTGGCTTTAGGTCTCTATGAATTACTCCAATTCTGTGGGCTTCCGCCAATCCTTCGCATACTTGCCTGCCTATGAAAATCGCTTTCCCTGCACTTAATAGATCCGCTCTCCTGATAAAACTCTTTAGATCCTCGCCAGATACATATTCCATAGTGATGTAGTGGGTGCCTTTCGCCTCACCAAGATCATACATCTTACACACATTCCTGTGGGCAATCTTGCGGGCCATTTTCAACTCATTGCTGAAGCGCTCTATAGTCTTTTTATCCGAAGCGATTTCTGGTTTTACGAGCTTTAGTGCGACTTCTTCCTTTATCTTCTTGTCTTCTACTCTATAGACCTTACCCATGCCCCCTTTGCCAAGCTCCTCGATGATCTCGTACCTGGAAGCAAAAGTGGTTCCTCTGGTTAATTCTTCTGTGGGCAGTTCAAGAGTCTCGCTGACAGAGCCCTCTGAGGAAGGAAGAGGAGTCGCACACTCCTTGCAGAATTTTGAGTCGGAGGGATTCTCAGTATCACATTTGGAGCATTTTATGGCATATACAACCCCGTCTAATTCTTTGATTACAAAATAATCATTAACAATAAAATAGTCAAATTATATGACAAATGTTTTGGTTAATAGCAGATAGGTAATTGTATCATTTTTGAAAATGAGAATAACAGATTTATCCATCGTCTATAAAACAGCGGGAACAAAAATTAACGAACACATAATTTTATAAATTTCCCATCATTATCAAAAAGTAGAAATATAAAGCAACCATTTTTAGGCAATTGAAATGAAAGTTAGGGAGATCATAAAAATTATTGAACAGGATGGCTGGTTCATGGTAAGAATTAAAGGGAGTCACAGGCAATACAAACATCACAATAAGAAAGGCATTGTAACTATTGCTGGAAATTTGAATGAAGAGCTTGCTAAAGGAACACATAATAGCATATTAAATCAGGCATGCTTGAAACATGGGAGGCACAAAAGTGTTTAAATATCCAGTAATTATAGAGAAGGCTAATGGTAACTACTCTGCATACAGTCCAGATTTGCCGGGTTGTGTGGCAACTGGGCAAACCATAAAAGAAACACTACTGCGAATGAGAGAAGCCATTGAATTTCATGTTGAAGGATTAAAACGAGAAGGATTGGCAATTCCTGAGCCATCTACCAGAGTAAAATATATCGAAATATCAATCTAACTACCTATCCATCAAGAATCAAAAAATCAATTCAATTTTTAATCTACCTTAGGAAAGGATGGACAGGACATTCCTGGAAACCTGGCTCTTATCTTCCTTTAACTCCTTTTATGGCGCCTTCTATCAGGCAGTAAGCGGCTTTGAGGGAAATTCCCTGTTTATCACGCTCGCCGAACGGGAGCGAAACGATCCCGATAGCAGCGACTTTGGGATAGGCAAACATCTTCTGGATTGCCGCTGCCAGCTCCTGGCTCGTAGGCCCTTGGGGAACGGGAAGGGAGTGTCCCCGAACCTCGGACGGGTCAAGCACATCCATAATTTTCCCGGGCTCTTGTGTCTGAGCTGAGAGAGCCAAAAGCGGCAGCGCGAAAAGCACGATTAATAAAATCGGGGTCTTCATTTTTAGCTTTTAATAACGCGTTTCTCTTTAAATGTGCGTGTAATTCTTACGACGATACCGGCTTCTGTTGGGTCGGGACAGCGGATAAACTCTGTGGTCACCCCCTCAGGATCGATAACTTTTTCATAAGGCGTGCCCTGATACATCCAGGGATAGATTGCACCGCCAGCCAGTGAGGTTACCACGGGATCCAGCGCGCTTCCCAGCCAATGACACAACTTGCCCATTTCCTGGGGCCACTTAAATTTTTCTCCCACTTTATGGCATCGGGTTTTCGGGCCTACCTCAACGACTTCGACTTCAATATCGTACCTGCGGAGGACCAGCTCCCCCTTTTCCTCATTGGAGGCCTGGGCCATTGGAATGACCGTAAATCCAGCCGCTCCGCAACCTGCTTTTTTAAGAAATTCCCTTCGTTTCATAATTCCTCCTGATTATAATTAAATTTTTTAAACAAAGAGGCCTATTATATTCAAAGTATCTTCCTTTATTTCCGGTAAGCGCTTCTGTCTCCATTGAGAAGTTTTTGCGCTGACAAGTTCTTTGAGTAAATCCCTTATGGAACGGCCAAGACTCGTCTTCCCTCGATTATAGTTTCTAAAGATAACAACTCCGATTTTCGATTCTGGATGGAAAACCATCCCTGCAGTATAGCCGGCAACTGAACCGCCTGTCCAACCGAACCGTGTGTGCTTACGAAACCTTTGAGACATGTTGCTATCTCCTTTTTTTTATCTGATTAAAAGCCTTTCATGAAGTAATGATTATTTACCGATTAGTTTCGGGATGTAAATTTTGTATATAAATGAAGAACAGAAATATCATAGACAAAATAGCGAGTCAATTCAGAAAATTGAACGGAATAATCCTTCTGTGTGAGCAGCGGATTCGAAATATGATGCGCTGCATGACGTGAAATAATTAATTTCACGGCATTTTGGTCTCAAATTTGCCAACGTTTTCTTCGGAAAAATGATTCGTCAGCGTTTCGTAAAGCTTACCCTTGAAAGCACTCTCAATTTCATCCAAACTTCGCAAGCCAAAGATGAAAGCAATGGCTATTGGATCTGCTCTATAGGATGTGTGTCCTTCATAAAAACCATATCGCATAATATAGTACGGAACCATTTCTCCCGTATGAATAAAGGAGAGCTTCTTTATTAATTGAGCCATATCTTCATCAGTAAGATTCGAATACTTTCTTGATAGAAATGCTTTCTCCTTTTTTTCCAGGTCTCTCCACATTTCAATTTGCCAGTATCCCAAAATCTCGTCATTAAATATGGAATCCTGCCACCCTTTAGCGCCCCAAAATTTCAGATAGATTTTCCTCTTGTTGTACAGGACTCCTCCGATGTTCCCTCGTCCAGAATCCTTTTTCACTGTGAGTATGACATTGAATACATGAAACAAGGGCTTGGCCATGTGCGGGTGAATCGATCCTAATTGAGTAACCAGTCTATTATCGCCTCTTAGAACAGAAATAATATCCTCGTCATGACCCATAAAACCTGCACCAGAGTATCTTTCAGGGCGGCCGATCTTTGTAATTTCAGCTATAGAGCGACCGGTAATTGTGTTTATCCGATCCAATTCTATTTCAGAGTGAAGTCCGGTTCTGGCAAGTGCTGGAAAATCTGAAGCGTCAACCTCAAGCTGCCTGCCCTTGCCATACCATTGCTTATTTTTATAATTCAGTGGCTTGCCGTTTTCAACAGTAACTGGAATGAGAACGTATTTTTCATCTTTAGTAAAGGCCACCACAATTTCCGTTCCGTCTTCCAACGTGTACGGGGAAGGAAGTTCCGGGAAATGATCATATGTATTGGGGTAGAGCTTCAATTCTTCCTTTGTTTTGGGATGTCTGATGGTTTGCGCTTCTTGTGAAGATGTGAGAGACGGGGTGGAGATCGAAGCGAGTAGAGCTATCAGCAACACTAAACATTTAACCCTGCAGTCTTTCATTTTAAAACTCCTTTTCAATCATTATAGATATTCTAGGGTTGGGCCTGTTGGCACACAACCTAAACAATTCTGAAGAAACCGTAAGAATCCTGGCAACGGACAAATCAGGATATTTTGTTCAAATTGTAACCAACCGGCGGCTTGCAGGTTTACTTCTTTTCAAAGGAAACATGCTGAAAGCCATATGTCGAAAGTTTGAATCCCTTAACTTCATCAGCTTTATTTCTGTGAAATTCCAGTTTTTCTCTCCTTGTTCTAAAAAGATCGGGTCCGATCTGAGTCATCCAACCTTCTTTCAATGATATTTTCACTTTCATTTTCCCCTCTTTTTCTGTAATGTATGCAGCCGCTTGAATTTCATCGCTCCAGTATTCTCCGAGAAACGGTGAAGAATCTTCCTGTTTGACTGCTTCTTTAATTTTCCGGAAACGGTCGATCCTTCCCAGAGGAGTCAAGATTTCGATAACGATGTCGCCTCCTTTGGCACCAGACACAACTCTCAATACCAGTCTGCGGTCATAATTGATGAATTCATTTTGATTAAAGGGAGAAGATTCGTAGGTCCAGTTTGCACCTTTTGGCTGCGGTCTCCCATCTTTAACTTCCAAGGGAAATATTCCCCCATAATCCTCGCCTAGATAATCGCCTGGAAGCCGTTTAAGTAACTCATTGTCGATCCCTTTAGCTGATTTCCTCAACTTTTGCAAAGATTCTGCGATTTGATCGGCAAGATATATCTCAGCGATATCCATGCACTCCTTACTCCGGCTGCCTTGAACGCTATTGCCTAGACAGATGACCGAAAATTTTTGCTGAGGAAATATAATCAGATAGGCGGTATAGCCAACATACCATCCACTGTGTTGATATGTTTTAAGGCCTTTGTAATGGCCTATAACCATCCCGTAAGCATAGCTGTTGAGAGAGCCGTCGTTGAATTTATCAGGTGTCGTCATCATTTCAACGAGGTTTTGATCCAGTTTGCCGTTATAAAAAGCCTTGGCCCAACGGGCCAGATCTTCTACAGAGGAATAAAGGGCATCATGACCGATGAGCTGGTTGTTGGTCATCCAGTTTCTGTATCCGTCTGAGCCGGGCGCATATCCGGCAGCCCTGTTGGGAATAAACGTGTCATAGCTAGTCTGGATATACGTGTTCTTCATACCTAATAGGTCAAAAATACGTTCTTTGACGAATGTGTGAAAAGGCTTGTTGGTGACACGTTGCACTATTAAAGCCAACAGAGTATAGGCCGAATTAGAATACTCCAGCATTTTTCCCGGTGTAAAGCTTAGTCCTCTCTGACGGGCGAGCATCTTGAGCAGCATGTCGTGTGTATACCACTGAGAATATTCAATTCCCATAAAAGGATACAGTGCCTCCGAATCCCGGATGCCGCTTGTGTGATGGATCATATGTTCGACGGTGACCGCGCCGTATACATCCTCAGGTAGTTCAGGGAAGAACTTGGTGATTGGGTCGCTGAGATTGATCTTCTTTTCCATCGCCAGCATGGCCACGCAAGCGGCCGTAAATTGTTTAGAGACAGAGCCTACTCTGAATACAGTCTTAGCGGTGTTGGGTACGCCCAGCTCAAGGCTTGCCATGCCGTAGGCCTTTTTGAAGACTATATCATCACCCTGGATAACGGCGACCGCCACGCCTGGAGTAAGCGTGGAGTTGAATCCTTCGAATATTTTATCTATTTTTTCCGTTATATCTTCTGCATGAATAAGGTTGCATAGAAAAAAAGCAAGAAAGAAAACAGAAAAGAATTGAATCTTAATAGATTTTCTCATCTTACCTCCATATCTTTTTCTGAAAATTATATCATAGGAAAAATTTTAGGTCAGTTGAGATTTATAGTAGTGAAATATTCAATAATCATGGCGCTAAATGCATATATTTAACGACATTCGCTATTTGTCTCAAGAAGAATGAGAATGTCACATAATAATAATTTAGGCAACATTTTACCCGTTAGAAGAGAAGAATGATGATGTGCCTTAAAAGCCTATCCCTAAAACAGATCATCCGGGAACCTTTCCCCAAAACATCGAATAAGTAAAAAAGGCATAATAATCCGGAAGATTCAGGATGAAGTCCGGTGACTCTGGTTGACAGAGGCGCTGAAATTCTGCCCAATCCTCCTCTGACACCTCTGGTTGCGGCTCACCCCAGAGCATCTTAAAGAATGTAATCAGAGCGGTGCGGATGTCATCACTCAGCGGAGCATAAACGTTACCTGCAAAAGTCTGGGCCTTGGAATCCTCGAAGCCCGCTTGACGGAACCAACCCAGAGCGCGTACAAAGTTCGACTCCGGCCTCTTTCCCTTGACGCAGGGGATTAGCGCCGAACAAGTCGCATTCAGCCGGGCCTCCAACAGAGGATATCCTGGAAGCATTTGTTGAGAGGACCAGGCAAGGATGGCCACGCTGCCGCCAGGCTTTGCGACCCGGGCAAGTTCCTTCAGCAGCGGCAGAAGCTCCCCCGTAGGGTATCCGACGCAGTCAGAACTCCAGACCCAATCAAAAGTATCATCGTCAAAGGGAAGTTTGCTCACGTCTCCTTCCTGGAAGGAAATCTGTTCCGATAAGCCTGACTTATTTACAATTTCTTTCGCATGGAGGAGGAACTCAGCAGATATATCAAGACCAGTTACATGCCCAGCAGGTCCGACTGCCTCTGCCAGTAATAAGGCCGGATGGCCAATTCCACATCCTGCATCCAGACCTCGGCTCCCCCGAGGGAGATGCAGTGCCCGTATTGCCTCACGAAGCGTAGGCTCTCTCAAAGGATTGGACTCTTCTAACTGCCGTATGTAAGTATCCGTATCAGTCACTATCCATCCTCTTTCAATTAAATTCCATTCTTATAAAGAACAGTAAATAACCAGACTCTCTAATCGGTCTTACTAAAAAAACCCGTATACATAACTCCCATCATTAAGCTCTTTGTTGTCTTTGAATCAGTCTCTTTCAAACCACCTTTTGACATCAACTCCCGAACTTCTTCAGGGCGCATGCCATGGCCTTCTTTTGTTGGTTCACGGATAAATAACTTAGCACCTGCCTTCATTTTCTCGGCAAGTGCTCTTACAACTTCATGTCTCTCTGATTTGTCGATATCATGAAGCATGAAGTGGATAGCCACGGCATCAAAATAATCATTTTTCTCATCCCACTTTCTAATATCCTCAGCGTAAAATTCAACGTTGGAAAATCTGCTTAAATTTTTCCTGGCTCGCTCAATCCATGCTTTGGATAAATCGAGGCAAGTCAACTCACCGCCTCCCTTCTCAAGAATTTGAGCTATGAACTTTGAAGTGGAGCCTGGACCGCAGCCAAAATCGAGGACCATTTCATCACCCTTCAAACCGAAAGACCCAACAAATCTGCGATAGTAACCTTTCATGAGTTTGAGCCAGAAGAACTCATGCATTCTAACTGACGTTTTGCTTGGTTCAGTAATACTCATTTAATCCTCCGTTTAATTCGTAAATTAAAGAAATCTATTAATCTTGTTTTTTACGTTTTATTTGACATATTTAACTTACGTGACAAGTTGAGCAATAAGATTATTACCGCTGTAAGCATTGCACCGTGACCACCATGAGCAAGAGTAAGTCCTATACTTTTTCCGATAAAAAAGAGCGCAGTTATATAAGAAAAAATACCAAGGCCCGATAAAACATAGCATAAATATATCATGATTATTTCTCCAAATTGTCAATCCTAAAAAATATAAGATTTTGTTTTTGTCTGTAAAGGATTTTTTCTTCATATCTTGGCTGAATCTCAGCTATTCTGAGACTCCGTTTGCGTCAAATGCTTTCTGGCCATTCTACAGGCGAGGTTTCTCTACGTCAAATTCTTCAGTGTTGCCGATGTAATGAACGAGTTAATATATTTGACTTTTCATATTTACCTCATTAATCTTAATTAATCTTATCCTGGATTCTACTTTTAATGGAAAGGAGGAGTTATGAGGAAAAAAATTTTGATTCTTTCTGGAATTCTGTTATGTATCGCCTTTGTTATCTCCGACACAATTCATGCTGCAGGCCAGGCTAAACAGCCTCCAATATCGACGAATAAAGACAAGCTGCTTACGATCGCGGTTCAAGGTGAGATAGCCCCGGCCGAGCCGTCCAGGTCCTACGCTACAACCTGGGATGGAAAACCCAAGATGGCGATTGGAATTGGTGGTATCAACTATAACTTGAAAATCGGCGATAAAATCTTTGGCTGGGCTTCCGGCGACAGGGCAACCGTGGGTGTAGCAACAGTAGGAACTGGCCAAGAACGGGGCAGAGGTTCCTGGCTCACTTTTACCTCCATCGGCAACGAAGTGAAAGTCTTGCGCGGTGAGGCTAAGGGAGACAAGGGCGTTATCGTCGGGAAGTTTGGAAGCTACGTCCTGGTTCATTTTGAGGACAGCGTTTTGGAAAAGCTCGCGGTTGGCGACACCCTTCAGGTGAAGGCTAAAGGAGTCGGCCTAGAGATTGAAGGATTCAAGGACGTATTCGCTCATGGTGTAACGCCCGAGATCCTGGAAAAGCTTGTCATTCAAAATGCGGCTGGCAAGCTTGAGGTGCCGGTAGTCAAGGAGATACCAGCCGAGATTGTCGGTCAGGGTTCAGGTGCCGGAAGCCTATCTGGCAACTGGCATATTCAGACCTGTTATCCGCCTGATATCAAGAAATACGGCTTGGACGAGCTGCGCTTCGGGGATCTCGTCCTTCTGAAGGACATCCAGACTGATTACGGAAAGGGTTACTTCAGAGGAGGAGCAACCCTAGGTGTTGTCTGCGCCGGACCGAGCGACATTTCAGGTCTGGGTATAGGCGTTACGCCCATTCTATCCACAAGATCTGACAAGCTAACAGCCCGGATTGATCCAACAGCAAACATCGGTAAGTATCTCGGCCTAAAGATGAAGAAATCCGCTCCGCGCAAAAATCCAGCCGCTTTGAAAACCAATAAGGAAAAGCTCATCACGACTGCTGTTCAAGGTGTTGTGCAGCCCGCTGGAAGCTGGGGGTATTCGACGACATACGAAGGTAAGCCAAAGCTCAGCATCGGAATGGCCTCGATCAACTACACTGTTTCACTCGGAGATGCAACTTATGGCTGGGCGAGCGCTGACCATGTCGAGCCTGATGTCACTATCCAGGGTCGCGATAGACCACGCGCCAGCGAATGCGCCATAGCTATTCTCGCCTGTATCGGTAACGAGGCAAAAGTTACCTCTGGCGAGGCTAAGGGAGCCAAAGGAATGTACATCGGCAGACATGCTGGCTCGGATGACCTTGCCTGGTTCCCGAAGGATGTTCTTGAGAAACTCGCTCTGGATGACAAAATTCAAGTCAAAGCTAAGGGCGTGGGATTAAAGATTGAAGGCTTCGAAGATGTGAGGGTGAACAAGCTTTCCCCTGAACTGCTGGAGAAAATGGGCATTAAAATAGAGGGTAATAAGCTTGTGATACCTGTTGTGATGGAGATTCCAGGGCATATCATGGGCTCTGGATTGGGATGGCCGTTCATAGAAGCTCTTGATTATGATATTCAGACTACCTGCCCGGAAATTGTTGAGGAATATGACCTTAAGAGCATCAAGCTCGGAGACCTGGTGGCCATCAGAGACCATTACGATTACCATGGAAATGGAAGATACAAAGACGCCGTGACTATCGGTGTCTGCATCCATGGATGGAGTGACTATGCAGGACATGGCCCAGGTTTAAATCCAGTCCTGAGCGCTCTGCCAGGCAGGATAAAAACGAAAATCGATCCTCACGCCAACGTCGCCTACTATCTTGGAATAAGAGCCAAACCTCGTAGATAAAGGCACCTAGGCGGGCTTGATGAATCAAGCCCCTACACAAGAAAATCAAAATCTGTTTAGTTCATTTATATATTCAAAAAGGTGGGTTTGATGAATCAAACCCCTACAAATTAAATCAAGCCCCTACAAGATAAATCTTATACCTTTACAAGGAAAATCAGGTTCTTGCAGGTGGATTTGATAAATCAAACCCCTACATTTTATTGGATTTGCCTTGACAAGGCAGGCAGATTTAGATATAAGAGGTTGATACAAACACACCTAAGGAGGTGAATATTTTTGGCGTTCATAGTTGTTGAAGAAGGCGAATCAATAGAAAGTGCTCTTAGAAGATTTAAAAGAAAAGTTCAACAGCAAGCAATAATCAAAGAGATTAAAAAACACTCTATCTACTACAAGCCCGGCGAGAAAAGAAGAATGAAAGATGCCCAGGCGCGCAAAAGGATGCGCAGGCGCATGAAGAGAGATAAAGAATTAGAGTATTAATATTTTGTCTCGACGTTAAAAGGAAACTGTTTTTTATTTAAATTAAGCAATTATTATTGCCCAGAGCAGGAATGGTGTCAGCCCTCCCGGAAACACAACCAACAAAGAAGCCGCATTGGCTTAAGGTCAAATTTCCCTCCCATCAAAACTTTTTTTACGTCTCCAACACCCTGAAAAAAGGGAGGCTCAACACAATCTGCCAGAGTGCAAAATGTCCCAATGTCGCTGAGTGCTGGTCCCAAAAGACAGCCACCTTCCTGATTCTTGGAGAAATCTGCACGCGGAGATGTGCGTTCTGCGCCGTGGAAAAAGGATTCCCCTCACCTCCATCACCGGACGAGCCGGCGCATGTCGCAGAGGCTGTCTCTTTGCTTGGTCTCCGCTATTCAGTCATAACTTCGGTAACAAGGGATGATCTATCAGACGGCGGAGCTTCTTTCTTTGCCGCAACAATCACGGCGATAAAAAAGAGAACACCCGAGGTTAAAATAGAGGTCCTGATACCAGATTTCAAAGGCGATGAGAAGGCTCTGGGACAGGTCTCTCGAGCCCAGCCAGATATCTTAAATCACAATCTGGAAACAACAGAGCGCCTCTACCCTCAAATAAACCGCCCCAGGGAGAACTACTACCGGTCCTTAGATGTTCTGAAAAAAGCGAAGGAAATGGGTGCTGTGACCAAATCAGGACTCATGATTGGCTTAGGAGAGAAAAAAGAAGAAATCATCCGGTCTTTAGCTGACCTGAGGGAAGCCTCTTGCGATCTTTTGACCATAGGCCAGTACCTCCAGCCTTCAAAAACACACGCGCCTGTCCGGAAATACTACAACCCACTAGAATTCGAACATTTGAAAAGAATCGCTTCAGATTTCGGGTTCAGAGATGTTGAATCAGGCCCTCTGGTGAGAAGCTCCTATAAGGCCCATAAAATGTATAATTCTTTACAAGAAAAAGTAAAAGGAATCGAAGAATGCGTTATTTGATCTTTACGGACATCCACGGAAATTTAGAATCTTATCTCGCGCTCCATAAATTTATCCAGAAAAGGAAGATTGACCATTTCATTTTTCTTGGCGATCTGGTTGGCTACGGCGCCTCTCCTAACGAAATCATCCAAAAAGTTCGCTCTCTTAAACCCCTCTCTATAATCCGGGGAAACCATGACAAGGCTGTCTGCGGTCTTGACTCTGTCCAGACCTTTAATCCCATTGCCGCCTCTGCCATCCACTGGACGGCGGACCACATCAAGAAGAATAATTTGGATTTTCTCTGCCGCCTAAAAACCGGGCCACAGATTATCCAAAAAGATATCATGATCTGCCATGGAGCGCCTTTTGACGAAGATCATTATATTTTTGGAGAATTCGACGCCGCAGAAGCTTTCGAACATATAACCACTCAGCTCTGTTTCTTTGGTCATACCCACTTCCCGTTTGTCTACACTGAGAAAGATCATCTTGTGGATGGAACTTTTCTGACAGGCAACTCCAACGAGATAAAAATTGAAAAAGGAGTTAGATACCTCATTAATCCTGGAGCAGTTGGACAGCCCCGGGATAGAAACCCTCTTTCAGCATGCGCCATCTATGATTCCACAGCAAAAAAAGTCAAGTGCTACCGCCTGGAGTATGATATTGAAGAAGCCCAGAGAAAAATCCTAAAGGAGGGTTTGCCTTCTCCTCTTGCAGAGAGACTCTCCTTGGGTATTTAGAAACCGCATGTTCTACACCATCCTCGATTTTCCATGGGGTAAAATCTTTCTGGCGAAGAGTGAAAAGGGATTAAGCTTCGCTGCGTCCCTGAAGAACAAAAACCGTTTCGAAGAGATTACTGAATTTTTTAAAAGAAAGTCTATCCCCCTTGAGCTTCAGAGTAAGAAATTTCACCGTGAGGAAAAACTCTTTAGCCAATATTTCGAGGGGGAGAAAGAAGACTTCACCTCCCTTCCTCTTGACTTTATTTCTGGAACTCCATATCAGAGAAGAGTCTGGCTGGAGACAAGAAAAATTCCCTACGGGAAAACACGCACTTATAAATATCTTGCTGAAAAATTGAATCACCGGGGCTACAGGAGCGTCGGTCAAGCTCTATCCCGGAATCCCCTGCTTATTGTTATTCCCTGCCACAGAGTTCTCTCCTCTGACGGAAGCTTAGGAGGCTTCACGGGTGGGCTTGAACTCAAAAAATTCCTCCTCCGTCTTGAGAATCCGTAAAACAATGTCCGTGCTCAAATCAGAAGGCCTGACAAAGAGCTTCAACTTCCGCCCTGTGGTCAAGGGTGTGAATATTGAAATAAGCTCCGGCGAGATAATAGGTCTTCTGGGAAGAAATGGAGCCGGGAAGACGACAACTTTTCAGATGATCGTGGGCCTCATTAAGCCTGACAGCGGAGACATCTTTCTCGACGAAAAAAATATTTCGCAATATTCAAGCCACCTTAGAGCTGCGGAGGGCATCACCTATCTTCCTCAGGAGCATTCTGTCTTCCTTAAGGCATCTGTGGCGAATAACCTCAAGCTAATTCTTGAACTCCAACCGATAGGAAAAGAAGAGCGAAAAAAAATTATCAGAGAGCTTCTGGAGGAGCTCGGGCTCCATGATCTTGCCAAACAGCCTGCCTACAGCCTATCTGGCGGCGAAAGAAGAAGATTGGAAATCTGCCGCTCGCTCCTCATCAAACCGAAATTCCTTCTTCTGGATGAGCCTTTCACGGGAATTGACCCTTTGACCATAACCGAGCTTCAAAAAATAATGATGAAGCTAAAAAGCAAAGGGATCGGAATCATCCTCTCTGACCACAATGTCCAGGATACCTTCAAAATAGCTGACCGCGCCTACATAATTGATGAGGGTGAAATCCTGATCAAAGGCAGGCCTCAAGATATCGCTTCAGACGAGATGGCAAAAGAAAAGTTTCTTGGAAAAAGTTTCAAGTTAGGCGATGAAGTGGAGGTTAGCTAATCACGAGGAAAGAGGCGATCGCCCGGAGTTTCTCCCAGAAAAAGGACAAAAAAGCCAAAATAAAACAAAAGAAGAACAAAATAAAAAACAAGAACCGGAGGTCCTGAGGCTGAAATCAATCCAAATAAAGAAACCTGCATCAAACGAGAGGCAAGCCCGAGGCAGATGAGGCTGAAAGCTGCGATGAAAACAAAGTCAAAAGCTCTGGCTTTTAACCAGGCATAATATCTGGAACGACGGCGTCTCACTGCTCTTTTTCTTTTTTCTCTAATTTCCCTGGCAAAGGGAACTTTCTGATCCACTTCTTCAGGCAAACCGATCTCTTTTTCTGAGAGAAAAGGCTTATCTACTGAAGGGAGAATCTCATCTGGTGGAGGAGAGGGCTTATCTTCTTGAGGAAGGGGCTCATCTACCGGAGTTTTTATCTCTTCCTCTTTAAAATCCTCTCCCAACTCTGCAGTCTCGTCTATCTTTCTCTCTTCCTCCTTACCTTCAAATTCTTTAGCCGGCTCGTCTTTTATCTTCTCTGCCCACGGTGGAATTCTCTCCTTAATTTCTGAAGTTTCATCGCCCATTTCTTTAGGAGGAGGGGGGATTTCTTCTCCCGGAGTAAAATGTTCCTTCACTCTTTCCCTTTCTCTCTTTATGGATTCAACGAATCTCTCAATCTCTACTTTCTCCCTCTCTTCGGTATCGGGAGTTTTCCTCATCCTTATGCTCTGTAAATCTATCTCTTCTCTCTGAGGAGGAGTTATCTCTTTCTCTTCTCTCTCTTCCATTTCTATTTCTTCAGACGGAGGGATTTCTCCTTCAGAGGGTTGAGCCTCCTTTCCTCTTTCCGCTTTGACTGACTCCACGAATCTCTCAATCTCTTCTTTTTCCCTTTTTTCAGTATCGGGAGTCCTCCTCAGCCTTATGCTCCTTAAATCTATCTCTTCTCTCTGAGGAGGAGGAGTGACCTCTATCTCTTCTTTTTCTTCTTCCGCTCGAAGTTCCTCTTCGATTTCTAGGACCTCTTCTTCCTCAGGAGCCATGGATGATGGAGGCTTACCTGTTTCTTCTATCATTTCTTTTTCCGGCAGAGGCTCCCCTTCTGTCTTTATCTCTTCTTCTTGCTCTCCGGGAAGTTCTTTTTCTAAAGTCTCTGCAAGTTGCCTCCTTGCTTGTTCAGGAGACATAGGTATTTCTATTTCGACGCTAGTGGATTTCCTCCCTCCGCCCGTCCCGACAGATGCCCAGAGTCTCTGAGTCTCTTTTTTCACCAATTCTCTTGCTTCACGCATCCTCAGTGCCTCTATGTCTTTGATATCTATTTCCTCTCCAGGGGAAGGAGTAGTTATCTCTATCTCTTCTTCTTCTTCTTCCTCTTCTTCTTCCTCTTCTTCTGCTTCTTCCTCTGCTTCTTCCTCTTCTTCTTCTTCCTCTTCTTCTTCTTCTTCCTCCTCTGCTTCAGGCGAAGGTTCTTCCTTTTCTAATTCTTCCTCCTTAGCTTCTGAAGTCTCTTCCTCTTTCTCTTCTTCCTCTACGATTATATCTCCAGGGATTTCTTCCTCTTTAGATTCATCCTCGGGAAAAAGAAGTTGGGTGCCGCAGTTTGAACAGTATTCGGCAACCCCATCTATGATGGCTTTACAGTAAGGACACCTTCTAATTGCCATTACCATATTTATAAAATGAAAATGAAATCTTGTCAATCCAAGTTATTCGGTTTATTGTTGTTAATAATTAAGATAGGTAAGAATTGACAACAGAGGTTAAATTGAATAAAAATAGGTGGGCTGGGCGATTAACTCAGGGGTAGAGTGCTACCTTCACACGGTAGAAGTCGCAGGTTCAAATCCTGCATCGCCCACTATTCTTAGTCTTGTCTTCCATTTATTATTTCTGAAAAAAATTTTATATATAAATTTTGTTGCATTAATAAGCCATTTATGGCATATTATTGCCATGAAATGGAATGAACTTCTCCAAATTGTCGGAAGAGAGCCGGTCTTTCACTCAAGCATCTTGATTTCTGGTGCAGTTGATTCAGCCGACCTGGGAAGGCAGTTGTCCCGTTGGGTTAAATCTGGGAATCTCATCCAGCTTCGTCGTAGTTTGTATGTTCTGTCTGAACGCCACCAGAAAACGAGGCCGCATCCTTTTCTTGTTGCTAATCGGCTTAAAAGAGCTTCCTATGTTAGTCTGCAATCGGCTTTAGAATATCATGGCCTTATTCCCGAATATGTTCCTTCCGTTACCAGCATAACCACAGGCCGGCCAGAAGAACTTGTTACTCCCCTTGGTTCATTCATCTTCAAACACATCAAAAAGGAACTGTTTTCTAGCTATCAGGTCATTGACCTGGGTGAAGGACAGTCCGCCTTTATCGCGACGCCGGAAAAGGCGCTTCTTGACCTGCTTTATCTTGCGCCAGGCTCAGACAATCCTGATTATTTGCGTGAGCTCAGGTTGCAGAATTCCGAAACCTTAAACACAGGTCTTCTGATTGAACTGGCCGAAAGAAGTGGCAGCCGGAAGCTGTGGCGCGCCGCTCGAAGGATTAAGACCCTTCTGACTGAATTAGAGGAATCATGAAAGAACAAATCAAGCAGATCATCGCCGAAACGACTAACAAGTTGCTGGCAAGAAGCCGAGTACGGGAGTACTGCCAGGCAAGAATTCTCCAATTCCTCCAAGAAAGCGGCGTCTTCCGTTCCTGGATTTTTCATGGCGGAACTGCCCTAAGATTCCTGTATATGCTTCCTCGTTATTCCGAGGATCTTGATTTTGCGCTAGAAAGCTCAAAGGCTGGCTTAAATTTTGCTAGAGTTATTGAGAGCGTATGTAAATCTTTCGAAGCCGAAGCCTACAGCATAGATGCAAAGATCAAAGACAGGGCGGCGGTCAAATCTGCTTTTATCCGGTTTCCAGCTTTGTCATACGACCTCGGTCTTTCCCCGCACAGATCAGAAGTGCTCTCGGTTAAGGTTGAAGTTGACAGCAATCCTCCTGCCGGAGGGATTACTGAAACATCTGTCATCCGCCGCTATGTGATGCTTAACCTGTTGCACTATGACAAGGCATCTTTTTTAAGCGGCAAACTGCATGCGATACTCGCCCGCCCCTATGTTAAGGGCCGTGATCTATACGACCTTTTCTGGTATTTGTCCGATCCCTCTTGGCCGGAGCCAAATATCAGATTTCTGACCGAAGCCCTCCTTCAGACAGATTGGAAAGGCCCTGAAATCACCGAATCAAACTGGACCATTCTTGTAGCAAAAACGCTTGAGGACATTAATTGGGAGAAGGCGGTTGAAGACACCCGTCCTTTCATCGAAAAGCCCTCAGACCTGAAACTTTTGACAAAGGAAAATATCTTAAAAATCTTAAAAAGCAGGCGAAAATGAATCGGAGAGGCCAGGTCTTAACATTCGATATCTCGTTATATAAATTATTTATTTTTTCTTAATCTGGAATCTGGAGACCTGACCCCCCCTTTATTTATTAATACTAATATAATGAATGAATGGTCCAACATCGATATTTCACCCAATGATCCTGAAATTATAGAAATAGATAAATTTAAAAAAACTTTAGGAGTTATACCTTCAAATATCCGACAAATTCGCGAGCTTATTACAAGATTTGAGGTGTGCCACTTCAAATATCAACGACATTTTAAATATATTAAAGAGTCAATCTTAAACCTAAAGCCAGATATTGATCCGAAAAAAATAGGTACAAATCATATCAGAAGGGGAGAAAACGCCTGGAAGAAAGATAAAACGGGACGAAGTCGATTGGGTCAAAGATATGCATGGGCACTAACCAACTGGCTCGGTGATAATCCTAAAGTAAAAGATTTAGAGTATTATAATAAGAGACTTGGACAACAAATCACGAAATGGCTAGGTAAAAAAAATCCAGAGAAGGAAAGATTGGTTCTTTTATTAAGAGCAAGATTGATTTGGGACTGGAAATCATATGAAGAATTACAGCATGGAAAAGAAAATAAGGAGCTTGAACTTCAAGTTTGTAGCATAGATATTTGCCATTATAATTTTCCGAAAAATTTAGACTTATTAGTGCAAGGGATTGGAGAAATGAAGCCAGTTGAAGCATTCGAGGGATGTGGTTCATTTAATTCAGATATCAAAAAATTAATTGAAAAGGAATTTTCAATTTTAAATGATTTGTTGAAGTCTATAACTTCTGTCAATAAACCAGATAAAAACGAATTGGTAAAAGCATGGCTAATTGTATGTTTGGCAAAAACGTTGAAAGAACAAGTTAGTTTGACAAAACCAATACATAGATTAGTCGAAAAAAAAATATGTTGGCAATAAAGAGTTTGAGGAATATGCGAAAAGTACAAGCGCCTTTTTTCCGTGGTTTCCTAAGAAGCGGTAAAATTCTTTTTTAGTTTTATTAAATAAAAGGAGTGATCTTATGCTTAAAATGGTTGATGTTGTCGGAGTTTCTCCGGCAGGCTTCTCAGAGGCTGTAAAAGATGGCGTTGACAAAGTTTTGGCGTCGGGTGAAAAAGTGCATTTTTTTCAGGTTCTGGAACAGCGAGGAGCCGTGCGAGAGGGTGCTCTCAAGGAGTATCAGGTTGTAATCAGAGTGGCTACTGAATTTCCAGAAAAAAATTAGAACAAGGGCTGAGCAGAAAAAAAGGGCAGATATTACAATTCATATTTTCAAATCTCTTAGGCTTATGAGTGCTTCCAGCATACTTTTTTCAGCCAAAAGGGAGGATTCGAATGAATATTATTCGCTATTTTTTGGTTTGGCTTTTATCTTTTGCCTTCACAAGCTTGATAGATGCTATCTAGCATCTGGGAATATTCAAGAAGGCATATTCTGAAGGGATAAAACCGCTTGCCCGCATGCGTGGCAACAAAATGGCTATTAATCCCTTTGCTGGTATTTTGTCTCAAGTCTTGGTCGTTACGTGTATTGTATTTTTGGTTTTATTTAAAACGCAAAATGTGAGTTATTTAGAAGCAGCTTTGATTGGTGCAATTGCTGGAATTTTAGCGATTACTGTCTATGGACTCACAAATTATGCTCTTTTTAAAGATTGGAGCTTGAAGCTCGCTGTTCTTGAAGTTATCTGGGGGCCGATATTGGGGGCATCCAGCGGAGCTTTTGTTATTTGGATGAAATCTTTGTTATTATAAAAGCTTCATTTTTTTCAAAGTCCGAGTTTCGTCCTTCATCACTATTTTAATATTAAAAATATATAGATTTACTTTTGAAAGGTTTGCCGATTACAGACTATTGACTTTCATAATATAGGCTTTCACATCAAACTTTGATTGGGCTCCTTTGTAGCTCATGTAACGGATTTTTCCAAAAATGGGCCGTGGAAACCAGGCCCTGTCATGAACTCCGCCAATAGACCAAGCGATGCCTACATAGCCGTTTGGATCTCTGCCGTCCAATTCGTATTTGTCATTGAGATAAATAGCAGCTTTTAGAGCCTCTTCTGGTGACTCTGTCCACTCCAATATTTTTTTTGCCCAATACATTCTCAGATAGCCATGCATTTTTCCGGTTTTCACCATCTCCTTCTGAGCTGCGTTCCACAAGTCATCATGAGTTTGGCCGGTTTCAAACTGTTCAAGCAAATAGCTATATTCCCTTCTATCATGTCGATGTTCATCGAGCGTCTTTTTTGCCCAATCTGGAAAGCCTTTAAAGTCATCATAATGCCCACTATAAAAACAGAAATTATCCGCGAGTTCCCGCCTCACGATGAGTTCTTCCAGAAAAGCTTGTTGCTTACTGGTGGTCGCGCTGCTTTTCTTGATTTCAAGTGCAACTCGCTGAGCCGAGAGCTGGCCAAAATGAAGATAAGGAAATGAAGATAAGGGGATAGGTTTGATTGGCCATCCTGGTTTGGATCGTTTCTTTTTGTATCATATTCTGAAAGCTTATGCTTTATAAAATGGTCCAACGTTTGCTTTGCCGCCTTCTCCCCAGGCTTAATCCAGTCAACTTCTAAAACCTTTCTATCGACTTTTAAACTCTTTTTCGCTCTACCCCAATCTGTCTCCTCAGCCTTTTCTTTCCAGGAAAAGGGGTGTTTCTTGAGATTCAGAAAGTCATCCATAAATTCACTCAACTGACGTTCCACTTTTGGACGGAAAGTATAGGCTGCGAATTCCTGTTTGGGCGAGGCTATCCAGCAGGGAATGATATTATGGGCATCCACTTCATAAACAGGAATGTCAATCCTATTCGACACACTTTTTTTCCATGTTTTTTTCAGGCGCAAAGGATCAAAGTCAGTGACAAGAGCACTGATCTCGTTTTGCGCCGCAAATTTCAGTATCTCTTTTTCGGGTGATCCCAGAATGAGAAAAAAAGGAATATTTTTTCCTCTTAGTTTGTTCTCTGTCTCCTGGAGGCCCTGAAGCATAAAGCCGTATTGTCTGATAGTCGCTCCGAGAAATTGAGGGACCAAA
>SMTZ1_10001833_pt1 | contig 21430 bp, 23 predicted proteins | sample DeeMarSWOR136_30_FD_25667 | JGI IMG/M metagenome (IMG submission 25667) | reverse complement strand
TTTATCCTGAACTTAAAGATAAAAGTTTGGATTATAACCGTGTAAAACAGACTATCTCGGTACAAGAATCATTGTAACGATAATGATGTATTAAAGCGCCTGTAACATAGACACAGGCGCTTTAATTAATCGTTTATTCTAAATCTAATAAATATTCCGAATCTATGCCGTGTGTTATAGTCATTACAAAATCTTGATCCACCAAAACTGGTGTTCCTGTCCCGTCATAACATCTAATATCAAGCACTGCTGCCCGTCTAACTATCTCCCAATGCCGTTCAACAGCGGTTGTCAACTCATCAGATGTGATTGAAACAGTGTAATTCTCTGATCCAAATGAGTGTACAAACTCGTAATAACCGGGTGTCGCATGTGCGGGGATAGTAACCCCTGGATCATCAAAAATGTCACTGCCAGCGGTTCCGTTTGCAAGGACATGAAACCCGTATGTCCTGTTCTTTATGACTTTGAACGTTCCACCGTTAAGGGTTTGCAATACACCTGTATCTTGATTTTCAATTGTATTTTGACCAAAGATCAATGTACTATTATCATTTGTGACTGCATAATCGCCCCGGTTTAAATAGTTGCCGCTGATTAAGACATCCTTAGAATCTTCTACCCTTATGCATTCTTCCCCCGCCGGCAGTGATATCCCGACATTCGGTCGGATACTATTGTTTGTAATTTGTGTTCTATCCATTTCAACAATCCATATATGCCTGGCATGTGTTATGGTCCCGTTTGACAACATCTGATTGTCACGGATATAAACAGGATTTCGATCAATTGCAGTATCACCCTGTATTTTCATCAATACTTGGCCGGAATCTATATGATTAAACGTGTTTCGGCTTATCTCTAATTTCCCAAAATTATCTGAATCTTCGTGGTAAAATGCCGCAGAAGTTGTGTTGTATTGTCCGTTCAAGTTAAAAACGATGTTATCTATAAATTTACTATTTGCGCCGTTAAAAAATCTTGCTGCGCTTGGCACAAATTGAAAAGTATTGTTCTGGACGATTGAATATTCTGAATCAAGATAAATAGCGCACTGTTCACTCGTTGTAGCGTCAAGAGGGAAATCCCTGAAAATATTATTGTAAATCCTCATACCTTCCACAACCGTTGAAGGAGTCATATCCTCGGAATAAATACCCATAGAAATAAATTTCTCAAAAAAACAATCCCGTACGGTTACATTTGAGCCACCGATAACGCCTATGCCAGATTGTTTATTGCCGGAATCGTATGTGGCAACTGTATCAGATGTACCAACGAAATGAACTTTCTCAACAATTATGTCCTGGCAAGTCGTGAACTTAAATACATAATCGTTAGTGCCTGTATCTATCATTTGCATTTTGGTGTTGTTGCCCTTTACGACTAAACCCCTGTAGCTTGTGACTGCAATCTCTCCTGTCAAAAACCCCGTGCCAGCCGATCCCAAATCTAAGATACCACCGGTGGAACCATTCACAGCTTTTAGAAAAGTTACGGCTTTTGTGAATGCACTTGTATTATCTGTGTCTCCTGTACCAAGATCTGATATAGCACCCCACCATTGCGGATATGCCTTTTCTATTTGGGGCTTACCGTTGACGGTAAGATTTGAGCCAAAAATCTGATAAACACCTGCGCTTAATGGACCGTTAATAGTTAGTGTTTCAGTATCACCACCGGCGACGCCATCTATTGATCCGCCTTTTATGATATCTAACGATAACGTTTTAGGTGTTGTTACAGTCGTCCCAGAAGCAACAATAGCGTCACAATCTATAATGATCGTTGTTATATTGGCCCCTATATCAGATATAGCCGCTGCCAAATCGCAAGAATAATCCGATAAAAATAATATCTCAGAGACGCTTTGTGCAAAACTATTTGGGATATAATAAACCTGAGAACCATAGGAATCTAAAACTTTTAGTGAATAAGATTCTGAAACCGTCAATATAACAGGAGAACCATTGTATAATGGCACGCCACCGGCACTTGTTGAAATAGGTTGACTGATTGCTACAGAAACACCGCTTTCCTGTACTGCTGTTACTTGTATTTGATTGGCTATTATTTCTGGATCAAGATCAGGCACACCAATATATATCGATCCACTTGATACAGGTTTACCCCTTGTAGGATCTGGGAAATATTCCGTGGATAACCTCACTATAGTCGATGCTTGCGCCACTACAAAAAATAACACAAAGATAATTGATAGTATAAAACTTTTTAATTTCATTTTTTCTCCTGTCGGTTGTCTGTTGTTGCGGCTATTGGTATTAACATTGCTGACGCTATCCCTGGTAATTGTCTTTCAATCATTGTTGATAAATTTATTACATCTGGATCAGATTTTAAAGCTCTTGATACTGTTATTCCTTTTTTTACAGGATCTGCTATCTTTTGTAATGCTCCGATCAATAAGGCCCCACCTGGTATTTTTGTTGATAAACCTGCAATACCAAGTTTGTTAGCTAAGTCAAGTATGACAGAGGCAGAACCCTTTGGTTGTGTACCTGCTGGTGGTATTAACTCGGAAGATATTTTTTTGATATTACCAAGACTTTTTAATATTACACGCTCATTGGCAAAAATAGTATTTATTTTATCTATACCTATTGCCTTCATTCTTTTTTTGAATGCAATAGGATTGAAAACTTTTATACCGCTTATCTTTCTTGACTCTGTTCCGAAACCTGCATCTATAAGATCAAGAATTGTCGACGCTTGCAACGATGAAATGGCTTGTTTGCCTTTATCCCCTGACTTTGTTAATGATGAAACCAACTTTCTGACGTTTTCAACAGGTTGTGATTTCCTTGATATGGTATCATATATTTTACTTGCTTCTGTGATTTGTGTTACTCCATCCTTTTTGGTATCAATAACTTTGCCTACTATCGATTGAGGACTGAACTCTGTTTTAAGTGTTCTTACCGTTTTCCTTGCCTCTTTTAGCTTTTCGAATATTTCTTTAGGCATTTTGTTACTTGGTATTACTCTTGCAAGTTCATCGAGTTCTAAGTCTAATGCATCTTTTATTGGGCCTATTGCCACATTCGCAGCGCCAGATTGATCACCACGGCCTATCATATTGAGTGTCTTTCTGAATCTTTCAAAATTTTTAATATTTAATTGTGTTGGTTCGAAACCTGCTTTAACCATATCCTCGGTTGGTTCCATAAGCCCATATTTTGTTAGAATCTTATTGAGAGACTCTATGGATTGTGGAGAAGTTATAGCCAAATCTTCCAACGTGTCTGGGTCTGGTATAGCATCCTTTATTCCATCAGAAATTAAAGGTATTCCGCCTATGTCTTCGGCTGCTTCGGCTGCTTCTGTATAGAGCGCATTCTTTTGCGTTCTAAGTAACTTTTTACGACCCGTAAGAGCATCATGTATCAATTGACCTGTTTCTTCTTTGTCAGGCTCAAAACCTATGTTCTTTTTTAGGCTTTCTTTTATTGATTCGCTTTGTTTCAATTTAAATTGTCTGATTGGCTCGCTTGCAACCTCACCAGGGGATTCAAGCAGCCTTTGTTCTGTAGATAATTGCTCAAAATCTTTTGTTATTTCACCTTTGGTGGCAGGTATGCCCTCTTGTTTGAAAAGCGCGGCCCTTGATACTTGGCCTGGTTCTGCACCTGGCCTTTGACCTTTGACCATTTCCGTTGCACCTTCTATAAGTTCGTCGTATGATATACCTGCTGAGTCAAGAGCTTCTTGAAATTCTTGAGTGGGTTTTCCTGATAAATCAAGTAAGGCCCCTTTTGGTGCTTTTCCAGTCACCCGTTGAAATATCTTACTGCCCAAGCTACCAACCACAGGGAACAAAATCTCAGCACCCATTCCAATACTCGCACCGATACCGACTCCTTTTGCGACATCTTCACCTTTCCCCCTTTGTACAACCCCACCTTCTAAACCTCCAACAATACCGGAAGCACCAACCCTCAACGGAATTGATGCTATTTTCCCGGCTAATGTCCCAGGAATTAAAAATGGTGCTGCCTCTCCTGTTATTTCGCCAGCTCCTGTCGTATATGGTCTTTCCGTTCTCAAGGCTTCCATACCAAGTTTTTCTATTTCATCTTCAGGTTCCACAATGCCAAGCCCACGCGCAATATTTGTAAACCCCTTACCAGTGCCTATCAAAAACGCTTGAAATGGCCCAACATCTTGAGCACGTTTCCGTAATTCATCAACTATGGTTTGTTTTTGTGGCGGCAACGTTCCTTGTTTATATTGATCTATAATAGAACTTTCTATATCTACATCTGTCTGAATGCCACGCTTTAAAGCTTCTTGTCTTACGGATTCATCAAATGAAACCTCTTGTTTAATTCCCCTCTTTAAAGCTTCTTGTTTTACTTCTTCAAGCGTTGCCATTATTTAGCCCCTTGAGTTTTTAAATATTCCTTTATCTCATCATCTGTCATTTCATCGGCTTTCTTTTGTTCCATCCATTCGTCTGGTTCCGATAAAGAAAACTCTAATAAATCGGAGATATCCTCAGATGTATCCAAGTCACCCCTTTTTTCTGCCGCTTTTTTTGCTCGTCTTGCTGTCTTTTCAGCTATTCGCAAGACCTGAGTAAGTAATCTTTTATTCGTTTTTGTGTTTTTGCTAAAAGAAGCCTCTATCCTTTCAAGGCGTTTACCTTCTGATTCTGTAAATTGCGCACCAAATGTTTCACGCAATTGAGATAATACCGCTTTGCCTAAAGAGTTTGACAATTCACCTTCATTCGCACCCTCAACACCGAAAAATCGTTTGGCTGCGAATTTTACAGCCTCGATTCCTCCGGTTTCTATCCCATCCAATAGGTCCACTGCTCTTCGTATAGTAGCTGTTGATTCTGCAGCGAGCAATCCTCTATCTATTAGTTCTGACGCTCTCTTTTCTTCACCGACTACAGTAGCTTCTTTCCGTTTTTGTCCTACTTTCCTTTCTGTTTCCTCTACTGCTGTTTCTCCAAGCTTTGAAATTATATCAAGACCGTCTAAACTTGCAGTTTCAGTTTTTATCTTTCCGGTTTCTGGATCAAACGAACCTACGGCTATTTCTACTGTGCCATCTGGTTTTCTGACAAGGAATGCCCCGGTTTTTTGTTTCTTCGTTTTGCCCATACCTTCTGCTATCTTCTTTTTATAGTCCATTAGCGTACCAGTATATCCCTGTTCTTTGGCTATGTTGTATTCTTGTATTGTTGAAGACGGCAATTTACCTTCGCCTTTCTCTTTCGTAATATCTTGGTAACGCTTCCATTCATCCTCAGAGGCGACCAATCCGAATTCAGAAGTAATCTTTTTCTTTGCCTCTTCAGGATTTGTATCAAGTAACGTTTGAAATTCATCAAGCTTGGCCTGTTCCTGTGGGTCAATTCCGTCCATAGCGAATTGTTTTCTCATTTCATCTAATAGCTGTGGAGCTTGCGAAAAATCAGTTGCGGCTCTAAAATATGCGTCTTTCAGCTTTGTCCCTGATTCACCAGGGTATTTTTGAGATAGTGCCTCACCAACTTTCATGGCAAGATCTGGATATTTTCTTCTAACTGCATCAATTTTGTTAATGTCGTTCGATTCATAAGCGTCTGAAACCTCTTGTTTCATTGCTGCCATTTTTTCGGCTTTTGCTTGCATGGCTGATTCTTGTTCTCGTTTCTCTCCTACCTTTCCGATAATTTCTTGAAGACCCTTAAACTGTGAACTGTAATCTCCGGCAGGTTGCACATAAAATGGATTAGGCATGGGCCACCCCCTCAAAAATTCCAAGTCTTGTATAGTTAACCATCAGAAATCCATTGTTGATTAAAATACAATCTGGATCTGTTTTATAAACTTCATCAGCAAGAACACCCTCTGACTTTCCTTTTAACCCCATCTTTTCGGCCACCATATTCCAATCCCAATGATAGTAATTATGTCCGTTAACCTCACCAACCTTAGTAATATTCTTTTTCAACCTCCTATCACTGAACAACCCGACATCGTATGCTCCAATACCAAGTTCAGCCAACCCAAATATATTACTTGTCTCACTCTGCGCCCCTTGCTGTAATGCTTGTGCGCTTGCCACTTGTCCCTGCCCCAACGTTTGACCGATCTGAGCCGTTCCTTGTGCTATTTGTGGAGCGTATGAAGGAAGACCAGCCATACCCTGCAAACCTTGTAACTGTTGATTATATGATTCGAGTAAGGCTTTATTGGATAGCTGTGTATTATAATCATAGAGGTTTGATTGGACATCACCAGATCTTAGCCCACCAGTTGCAGACGCAGACCGCAAGATTGATTCTTCTCCGGCTTCTTTGCCGCCCATTATTGCTTGATACAAAGGCGACTGTATAGCTCTGTCTATCATTTTCTGTTGATCACCTGTACCACCTTCAAGCCCGTAAAGCCCACCAAGACCTTTTAAAGCTCCCTCTCTAAATTGTTGCGGCAATGCTTCTCGTTCTTTCAAGTAATCAAGGGCTTCTCTTTGTGCCGCTGCTGTCGTACCCGCTGCTTGAGTTGATGCCCTTGCAGCTTGTTCCGCTGCGCTATCATGTTCATACAACCCAAATGTTGCAGTTTCTAATAATCCACCAACTAAATCACCCATGTTTTTCTCCTGATATACAAAGCTTGTTTCCTGTCGCTTGCTATCCAAGCAAAACCACAACTTTTCACAATACTTTTGACAACTTTCAATTTAATTAACGCTAATATCATAACACACCAACTAAAATTCATGAAAACAAATTGGCAAAACTCATTTATTGCTTGAACTATTTTCTTCATTCCGTTCTTATCGCTTGCAAAATGACAAGATGCTGCCCGGCCTTTTCTTGTCATCGAGAATAAAACCTTACACCCATGTTCACACCATCTGAAATTTAAATGATTCTCGTTTGTTGGTAAACCCATTAAGTCACCGTTGTATTGTTTGAATCTCATCAAAACAACTCTTTCCATCTAAAAGCTAAATCATATGTTCCACTTGTACCGCCTGGTGTTGTTATGTATAATGTTATATAATCTTCAGGTAATAAATTAATTTCTTGCACTTCTAAGTCTGTAATGACTTCTCTATCAACTTTCCCAAGTGGCATTGCGAACATCAATTCGCCGGTTGCTTTTGTTACGACTGCATCTGTTGAGTATTCAATGGTCGAATCATTTGTGTTTATATCTGCCCATGTTGGAGTCCCAACAATTGTTCCATTTCTTTCAAGCTCCCATAAGGAACTCTTGCTAAGATCAGAATTAAAAACAAGCATTGTTAGCAACGATTCAATATAATTTGTAAGAGTCGCGAACGTTGCCTTGCTCCTGAATGTAACAACCATCAACGTACCAGCCGTTATTGTTTTGGCTGTTTGCGCGAATGTAAATCTTCTCGACGTTGGGTCAACCCCGCCACCGTCTATAACTCCCGCCGTGAAACTTCCGACTTTAATAGATAGGTCAGTGTTATTACCAGTATTGGCTACTTGCATTCTTGGTGGTAGGTTTGTATTCAGTATATGAGTAACAGTTTCCGTGTTAGGATATTCTATCTTATGTAATAGTTTCCAGTTGCCGCATGGGCACATTACTTCGAAGTTTATCGTTGCAAAACCCAAATACCCAAAAGAAATTCTATAGATATTTCCTTTTGTTGGATCAAATACACCTTCCTCAACATCAAAAATAGAACTCAAGTCAATTTCATGATTTGTGTCAACTGAATCACGCCTTCTTGTTGCGTAAAATGTTGTGCCCTCGTAACCTACAAAAAAACCGTTTGCATCATCAAATAGGCCAGCCCTTTGGTAACTATCTGCTTTCGGAGTCGTGAATATTGATGTGAAATTTGCGAATGCTTCTTGCCCAGGTAAATATCTTAGTGCTTTTCGATTTGCTATGCTTGCGGCCCCTGCAACATTTGTTCCGGTAGAAGCTATCAACATTGACTCAACAACCGTTATAGTACCACCGTTCGCGGTTACTGCATCCGCATTGGCTGCTGGAAATCCATATTGAAATTGAGCCGCAATTAATGACTTTCTTATTGCTGTTAACTTTTCTCCAAAGACTGTGTTTAGTGAACCTCTATTATTATAATCTATATCTTTTGATGGTAATGGATTATCATTAGAAATATCTGTCCTGTTTTCATCAGTAAGCGACGTTTTATTGACTCTTCTTTCTATTCTATCAACCATCTATATCCAACCCTCTGAAATTAAAGGTTATTCTATCGCTATCAGACCCAACCGAAAGGACTTCACCCGGCCCCATGTCAAAATTATGATATGCAAAATCACCATAATCAAGCTCATTTCTTGCTTCAAGATTTATATTGGTTGTTGCTGCACCGGATGAAGAAAGCCCATAAATTTTGTATTCAGATGTTGCCGAGCCAGAAGACGCATTGAATGTCGCTCTAACATACCCTTGATATTGATGATTTGCAGGCACAGCGAACCATTCTGTTGTACCGGTTCCTGACGTTGGGTTTATACCTGTTACGAGCTGTTTAAATTCATCTGACATTAATGTATCCTCGCATAAAAATATGACCTTGCCCGTATAGTATCAACTGATTCTCCGCTATCTTTTAGATCACCATCAGAATCAAATACTATTATATTATCCTCTGGGGCTGTTGGCAACTTTGTTGCGCTGTCGTTAATGCCTCCAGCAAGTAATAATATGTTTTCAAAAAGGGTTAAATAGTCTTCTATCATTGCATCTGTCCAGTCTGGGTTCATAACACGCAGATCTGCCGCACTTAATACAAGACCCCTCAATTGTGCTATCGTCATGCTAGGAATAAGTCACCCCCATGATAGCAAATGCCATCCTTGACGCTGAAGCGCATCTAAATTTGAAAGAAACCCAATCGTTGACTATTCCAAGTCTTCTTAAAAAAAATCGTTGGTTATAATCGTTTGGTTCTCCGTACAATTGCCACCATTCCTTCCCGTATGTTAGCCCATCATATGTTAATGAGAATGCAACTTTAGCGTTTATATCTGTTGTGTGGCCTGGGATTGTCTCAAGTTCGAGTTCATCAATCGAATATGTTTCAAGGTTTAAAAAGGCTGTATAAAGTATAGATTCAACTATGCTACCGTAATGGGTGCATACATCATTGTCTAAAAGGCCGATATTTGTACCCTGATTGTCACCATATACCCACCTTGACAATCGAGCATCATTCACGCCGTTAATGCATCTATACTTGGTTCTTCCTTGTGTGTCTGATCTTAATATAGACCATGCCAATTCAATGCCAAATGATTGTGCTGTTGACTCGTTAAAGCAAAGCGTTTCGTTCGGCAAATGGACAAGAATAAATGTAATGTCATCTTCTGTCCTTGCCTCCATTCGCATGTCAGAAAGTTCAGGCTCTGTATATTGTTTGATTATTTTATCTATTTCTCTTGTCGATATTTTTATTGAACTCCCAACACCAACTTTATACACTCCTACGGCTGAATCTTTGTAGCCACCAGTTATAAAAAAATTACTGCCGGACTCACATTTAGCGTGAGTTGCTACAATCCCTATTTTCTGCGCCCTGTTTTGTATTCTTGTAAATGCGAAATTTTCAGAAGCATCGTTTAAGAAGTATTCAAGCGTATACCTGCCCCACACCATAACTTTATTATCTTGTGTTTTAGATATACCGTTCGAAGGATCAGGCATAAATTCTGCCGTTGCGAATTTTAGTGGATCAATGGCAGATTCATCAGCTATATCAGTATGGAATATATATTCACCGTCTGTCATAAAATAATACCCGTCGACCCAAACGCCATCGATCGGGCTACCGAGATCTGTATCAGTGACCTCTCTAAATCCTGTTGTAGCATCATATAAAAAAAACTTACCGTCTGCTATAACTGCCTGTGTATTAAAAGAATATAGACCTTCCATTCTTGCTTGGCTTGCCCCGGGTATATCACCTAATTCAGCTACAACACCACTGGAAGATACGGAAACCATCTTTGTCCCTGACACACGGTATTGGTTAGAAAACCGTTCATTATATACACCTCCACGGTCTTTACCAAATCCTGTACCGAAAAGAGTTATCCCAGGGTACTGAATCATATAACCATTAGCCCCAAGTATTTCTTTTTTCACTGCATAGAAATTGACCGGTAGATTATCACGATAATCAGTCTCTAAGCCGTTTGCTATTGCATCACCCTTTATTAATGAAACTGGTTGTTTCATGATGGGTCCGTTATTTTTGTTAGTTCAAAGTTAATTAATCTTGTTGTTATTCTTCCGCTGTCTGATGTTGCAACTATTTTAACTTGTAGATATGCGCTTTGACTTGCAGTACCTACCGCATTTATACGATACGAAACGTCCGGTGTGCTTAAAGAGCTTGATACAATCGTTAGCCCGGTATCGGCTGCAATCGTATAAGATGCTACTTCCTCACTGTCTATCAACCAAGAATCAAAATGCTCTACAAAATCATCTATATTACCGACGACCATTCTATTTGTATCACATTCGTTTGGAGCTTCAGACACAGGAGAATAAAACTTTCTATATCGTCCCCACTTAAGGGAGTTACCGCTACCGATTGCTTGTCTATTTGGGTATTGTGTTTGCTGTGGGTTAGCTGTTACTGAATAAAGAAAAGACAGGCCGGCACCAGACTTTCTAAATAGATTCTGATCTATCTTATCGGCTGCTCCCTTCCCAAACTCTGATAGAAGATGTTCAGCCAGCACCCATTTAAAAGCTGACCTGTGTTTTTTATTTATACCAGATGTTGAGTTAACGTCTGGGGTTTCTTCAAGGTTATAATTCAAGCATATGTTCAATTCCATCAGGTTGGAAGCCAATTCTTCCATTGTAGTAAGGGCTATTTTATTATCCTCTGATGAGGCTTGAACAGTGATACCAGATATCCTCATGTGAGAATAAGCACCATTAATCAAGTCAATCTTTAAATCTCCGGTTGCCATTCTTCAACCTCTTTTTTTAATCGATTAATGTTTTTATTGTGCCAATGTTTTATATTCTTTTCTTTTGCTATCTTCCTGATTTCTGTATCGGTTAATTCTTTTTTAGTATAACATGATTCTGGTGAGTATGACCACCCTATAGTTAGATTGTGAAGGTATGAATATTCGTCAAATACTCTGGCTTCACACTCTATACCGTTCACAATGTGGGTGGTTCCAGGTCTATATAACACAACTCCCATATTTACTCCTTGTTGGGTGGGAATTACCCCACCCGTTAAAAATTAAGAAGCTACAGAAACACCAGATGTTGCAAACGTTGGAACGGCACCGTCAACATAAATACCTACTGCTGCTTGTGCCATTACGGTACAATCAACCGAGGTACAGTTTTTAAGAATAACAGCACCCTGTGTTTGAGCTGCGCCGAATCCTACAGCATGTGCAGGGGTTCCAGCGGCAAGAGGATTGTTAAAAAAGGTACAATCCTTCATGAGAAACAATCTCTCAACGTCGGTTGCATTTGCACCGTATACCATAACTTTGTCTGTATCGTCTGCTTTCGCAAGAAAAATACAGTTCTCAAAATAAGTATCACGACATTTTTTGCCTGACAGTGTAGCCGTCACAAGGACGTTAGCTCTAATATTCCCGGTTATGTTTGCAGAGCTTCCGAACGTGCAATTATAAAACATTGCTGAATCACCGTTATGAAGAAACTCAGAAGCGCCGGCATCATCAAGATCCGTTGATTTGTAAAACTCACAATTAAAAAATCTTGTGAACTCTCCACCTTCAGCAAATCCATAAAGACCTTCCGCTACTGTGTTTTCGTTGATAACTTTGATCCCGGTGAATGTATTCCTGACACCTGTGTTTTTGATCGTTGCAATGTCTGTTGCCGCCGTGGTTACACCTACGGATATTTTAGCACCTTGACCATAATGACCAAGCGCACCGTTCATTCCGATTGTGTGGACCCTGTTTTTACTCAGAGTTACCATTGCTGTCTCTGCCACAGTCGAATCACCATCGATAAGAATAACATCATTGTTGTTTGACGTTACCATTGCAACTGCTTTGCTGTATGTCCTGAATGCTTTTGCCCATGAAAGGCCGTCGTTCCCGTCTGCACCAGATCTATAATCTACATAATAGATCGTTCCAGGTCCAAGCCCACCAATCAATGACTGGATTGCACTTCTTCCGACTTGCAAACCTGTATGAAAAAAATCTCTGTTCATTTTTTATTCTCCTTGTTCAATGGGTGAGGTAATCCCCACCCAGGATGAATTTAAGCCGCTACTGTTGGCTGTGCTGTCAAACCAAATACAGACAGGATGATCCAACCAATCGTGTCATCAACATACAATAGAGTCGCTTGATCTCCTGCGTCTGCAAATGCGATTGTTGACCAATTTGAAGACGTGGCCGGTGTCAAAGTACCAGTGCCACCACCATCAACATCAAGATGAATTGTCAATGTCTGACCGGGGATACCGTTTGCCAGTGTCCATGCTTCTGCGTCTGCTCCGGTTGTTTTGGTTATCATTGGATGGGTAACAGGCATTACAACCACATCGGCTGCAAGATCCAAGTTCAAGTCTTCTGGATATTCCGTTACTAAACCATAGTGTACAAATTCGAAACTACTTGCTTTTGCCATTGTCTTTCTCCTTTGTTCATGTGTGGGCTGTTACACCCACACAAGGATTAAATTTAATAAGTAACTGCACAACCGCAATTAGCAGGGGCACATACTGTTATTCCGTACCACACAAAGATACGAAAACGGAAGTTCATTGTTGCAAGATCCCCATCATATACCATGTATAGCTGAAGACCATTTGCCAAAGAATCAGTAATAACTTTCATGCCATCATACTGTGCAAATAATTCAGCCGGAATTGATCCGCCAATAACCTCAATGGCTGATTTGTCAAAAAAGATATTGGTTTTGTTTGTCGCGTCAATGTTAAGCCTGGTAATGGTTGCCGCATCCAAAATCTTTGTGTTGATATTCGCATATGCTTTTTCAAGGGTAGTCAATGCTGCGTCATCGGCTGCAATCGGTTTTGGGTATACTTTTATGTGAGTTGCGTCTGTCAATTCGATGACGGTGAATGTCATGGCCTGACCAGTTGCTGTCTTGTCTGCAAGACCAAGAGACTGAACCGCTGTTCCACTGTTCTCAATGGTGAACTTGTCACCAACAGTTAATAGCGAAGAATCGTTAACGACAAGTGAAGCCTCACGGTAATCGACGTTTGTTACTACCTTAGTCGTAGCGTTAACAGTTCCACCAGAAGGAGCAAAAGACTGATCGCCTGTAATTGTCACGGCTGGATCTGCGCCGCCGGTAAGGTTGGGAAGGAAAGATCCGGTTAAGACATTTTCAAACCCTGCTACATTCTGGGCAATCTGGCCTTTTGACCATACTGTTTCTGGTCTGCCTTGTACTGTTTGCCTTGCTGCAAGATCAGTCGAGAAGGTAAGGTTATCACGGTCATTAAGAATAAAACACCTTTCGGTCATGATTGATTGCCGTTCGTCCATGATCGCTTTTGCTTCTGCGATAAAATCATAGCCGCTTGTGGCGTTGGATCTGTAAAATAAACCGCCCTGTGTTGCTATTGCCTGGGCAAGATCCTTGTTCAATTCTGTTGCTTGTCGTCTTGCCCCCTGATCCGCTGCTCGTTCCCAAAAGATCCTTGTCCTAAGGTCATCGGCCCTTTGCTGAACAAAATCATTGTTCGGTGTTCCGAGTACAGCCGGGTAAGTTTCTTCAATGATTCCGGTTTCCTCTCCTGTCAGATCCCAACCTGAAATAATAGGTCGGTGCTGCTGGACTGGATACCATACAACATTTCCAGAGTTTTGTAGCATACCCGACTCTGGGTCTGTTTTGTTAACCAAAGGCAACATACTATCTTGATGATCGTATGTTTCTTTGTACTTTTCAAACATTACTTCTGCTATTTTACCAGATGATAATGACATTTTTTATTCTCCTACCATGTCGAAGTATCTACACCAGCGGCCTTAGCTTCTTTCTTTGCGTTGTAAGCGGCTTGAGTTCCAGCTCCTGCAGCATCATACTTTTTCTTGTATTTGCTCGGTGAAACATTGGATTTCTCATCACCTTTCAATGAGGCTGTCGGATCTGGTGCGTTACTTCGTGGTTTAATTGGTTTTGATAATCGTTGCTTTTCTTGACCAAGCCACATTGCTAATGAAATCCCCAATGGATCTTCTTTCACAAGTGCCTTGATTTTATCCTGGGCTGCTCGGTTAACCCCTATGAAATATTCTAATTTCTCGGAGCCTTTCCCAAGCTTTGCAAAAACATTTTCAAACACATCGTTCCCACCTTTACCGAAAAGCTCATCAAATACGGCCTTGGTGTTGGTAGAGGCTGCAATGTATTTCTCTTTTGCAATTCCACTTGTTTTGATAAGCTCATCCGCTTGCTCATAATGAGCGTCCATTGCGGCGCTTATCTTTTCTTGTGCCTGCCTTGTTTCAAGTTCCTGTTGTTTTTTCTTTTCTAACCGGTTCGCTGTATCTTGTAGCCTATCTTCATCATATTTTGACAGAGCAAGGTCGTATTCCTCATCTGTGTCAAAATCATTTTCTTTGGGCCGGTTTAAAACAGGTTTAGGTTTCGGGGCAGAACTTTTCAATGCTTCTAACTCAGCCTTGATTTTCTCAAGCTCTTCGTCTCGGTCTGCAATCTTTCCCCTAAGTTCCTTTTTTAATGATACAAACTTGCCAACAGGCACACTTTTTGAGGGATCTTCAGAAGTCTGCTCTTCTGCCTCTTCCTCTTGCATCCAAGGTTCTACCGTTGCTTCCGTGTCCTCAGTCTCTTCCGCTTCTTCTGTCTCTACGGTTTCTTCTGTTGATTCGGGTGCTTTTTCGGCTTCCTCTTTTGCGTTCTGTTCTTTTAATTCTTCTAATGTCAGAGTCATCCCCAGATATTCTCCTTATCTGTAAAGGCGTTTCAGGTTTACCCCTGCGGTTTGCGTTTGTTCGGGTCGCCTCCGCTATATTTTTACATGTAAATTTTATATTTTTTACATGTAAAAGTCAAGTTCTATGCCAATATATGCATAAAATATTTCTATCACCTTAATAAAGCGCTTGACATTTATTATATTATATTGTAATATTAACCATACTAAAACAAGGAGAGATAAATGCTTTTAATAGGCGGCCAAAAGTTAAGAGAGCTTGGTAGTTCAAGACACACAGACGATTCTGACTATATGATATATGATAAAGAAAAAGAGATGTTTTCACACGATCATATAAAAAATGTAGATTATATTAATGCAGCCAAAAACGATTTTTTTATGAAAATATGGAAGAAAGAAAAAGACAATAAAGATATGTCATTAAACTCTCTTTTGGAATTAAAATGTTATAGCTTCGTCCAACACTGCCAAAACATGAATTTTCAAAAAGCAGACAACGACGAATTTGATATTAAATTTCTCGTTAGAAAACTTAACTTTTGTGTCTATTTCAACAATGTAAAACATTATATTTCAGATGGTGAACTTTCTGAGATAACAAAAATAATAAATTCAATAAAAAGGGGATAACATCATGAACAAATTAGAATTAGCAAAAGACGTAATATCAGAGATCAAAACAAAGTCAAATAGCTTTGCACGGAAAAATAATTTTGGAAAAGCAACAAAGCTTGTGAAAGGGGAAAATGATTTTGAGATAGTTAATTCTACTCAATTTGGATATAGAAAATATACTACTGGTGAATATGTTCCAAACGCATACATGAATAAATTCGGTTGGAAAAATTGTTATTACCAAAATGCCGAATGTGTTATCGCAATACCTGCTATTCTTTTTGCTAAGTTGGAGAAATGGGAGTCATTTATCCGCAAAGCAGATCAATCATTGTCTATGGTTTAGCGTTATGACCCAAAAAATACTTAAACCAGGTAGACCTAAGTTGCCGAAACGGATAAAACGTGTCAGGATGTCAGGGGTTAGAATACAGCAACGAATACTTGACAAACTAATGGAACAGGATGGTTCAAAAGGTAAGATAGTTGAGGGTCTATTAATAGAATATTTAAATATTAAAGACCCTCATTAACAACTTTTGCTACTTCCGACAGTTCACCAGGAGCGACGTGTTTTTTAAGAGTATTCAAGTTAGTTTTTTCTCCCAACTGGCCCGCTAAGAACTTAATATCGAACTCATCTGTTGCCGCTTTTTCAAAATTCATATTCTGCAAATGCTGTATGAAGGAGTATCCTTTTAACTCTAAAAGAGAATTTAAGGATACTTCTTCATTGTCTAAATTTTTATTCCATATCTCTTTTAAAAAATCGTTTTTGGCTGCATTTATTATGTCATGTTCTCCGCTTGTGTCAAATAATTTCTTGCTCTCATCATAAATCAACAAATCTATATCTTTCGTAGGCCGTGGACTACCAAGTTCTTTAAGCCTTTGCCCTCCTATAAGCTTACCCTCTTTGCCAACACGACTAAAAGCAGGAAAAGAATAGAGATCATTAGGGTCAAACCCACCCTTCTTCACCCCATGTGTGAACAAGCCTCCAATAGTTGTATCAATCATACCCTCTATCAAATCTAATTGATCTTTTATTGTTATAGGCTTCCCTGAGAACCCTTTGTGTAATGCTTTTCCGTATCTTTTTAATGGGTCGACAATCGCCTCACGGATTCTACCACCAGCAAGGCTTGAAACGTTTTCATAATCAATCGGTGAGCCTTCCGGTGCCGTCAACGATTCTATAAAGCCTGGTTCCATCACAGAATCTTTAAAGATTTTACTTTTAAAACCCTCAAGCTTTTCCATAACACTCCGAGGTTTTCTGTATTCAGGTTGAATTCCTGATATACCTTTTAGCTCTTCCATTGTTAACCTGCTAATAACATCTTGAATAATTCTTCATTGCTTTTAGTCGAATAGTCTTCTTCTATCATTTTAGATTCATTCTCAAGCTGTTTTCCAACTGTTTCAACATTGGTTTTGCTTATGACGGCCCCGGCTTTTTGAGCTTCTACTTGAACTTTCAATCTGTCAGTTGTTGCCCTAAATACATCAATCTGTTGTTTAGATTTTTCGTTTTCATCGTCAAGCTGCATCTGTATACCTTGCCGTTTTTCTTCCATGATATCTGCTTGGCCCTTTAATTGTTCTGCTTCAGCTAATACCATAGCAGCGTCCTTCTCTGGTGGTTGTGCCTGGGCCTGTGCAAGTAGTTCCTTTTCTTCGTCGGTTTCAGGTTGTTTAATTCCAGAAAGTACAAGCTGTTTGTTTGCGTATTCTTTCAGGTCTTCCATTTCTACGCCGTCTGAAAGCTGGATGATCTTCAATTGCATTGCTTTTCTCATCGGGTCATCTGGGGCCATACCCGCAAGAGTTGTTTCAAGTCTATCCAATGTCTGGTCACGCTGGCTTGAGTATGAGGCTCCTATCCTGCTTGTTATATCGAACTCAGCCATACGTAAATCATTGAGGAATACAGGTTCCCCGGTTTCCTCATCGATCACCGACTGCATGATCTCAACTTCTTTTTTCGTGCCGTCTGGAAGTTCAATCTTCTCTTTCATTGGGATATCGTAAATTTCTGAAGCCATTGAGATATAAATCTCACCGTCACGCCTCATAGCAAATTTCTTATTTTCCTGGTATATCATTGACTGCATATCAAGTCTTGCTTGGAGTGCAAGAACAGCCTTTCCGCTTGTGTCTGGGTCTGCAATATCTTGGGGTAGTCCAGGGTTTGCGACTTCCCTGATCGCTGTTGATGATAGCTCTATTGCCGCCGCCAATGCTGGTGGTATATTTGGTGCTGGCAACATTCCAACCGGGCCGAATGGTAACTCTCTTCCGTTTGCATCTCTACTATTTTGTAACAAATAAGGAAAGTTATTATCAGAACCTGACATATCATACATATATTCTAGAGAAGCAAGCTGTTCCTTGGTGAATATTGGTTTCTCACGTGGACCCTTTGAGAAAATATCAGACAGATAAGAGAACGAGAAGTCTCGCATTCGTTGACCGTCTTTAGCCCTTCTTATCACACCCTCATAGTGAACCTCACCCTCTACTATTGCAATTTCTCCATACTCTGGAACAACAGGTATATTCTCACCTGCAATGCGTTCTCCTGTTCGCTCATCGTCTTTCATTTTACCGTTTAGTATTTCAGCACCGGAGGCAATATATTTTCTAACCTCCCATACTTCAATCTCTTTTTCATCAACGATTGTGAACCCAAGTTCTAGCATTTCGTCCATCACAGTTTCAAGCGACCGTTCTCTTAATAGCTGAACCCCACCGAAAGGATCTTGCATTGTGAGTAATTTCTCTTTTACTTTCTCCCGGTGATAAAATTCAGCAACAAATATCTTTTTGCCTTCACCACCGATCCACGGAAATTGGTATGAATGTTCCGGATGGCTGAAAGATTCAGTTGATATGGTTTCGAGTTCTTCACCTGTCAATTCTTTGACAAGTTTTTTGTATCCATCTTCTGAGTATGCCCATAATAGAGAAAAGTAATCAGCATCTGATTTATCTATTCTCTTTGCGTTCGGGTCCCAAAATCCATTGTTGTTTGCTTCATATACTGGCCGCCTTACTATCTTTTGCTTTTTGTCACCTGTTCTATTTGATTTGTATTTTGTTTCCAACAACCATGCACCCACCCCACATATTGTGCATTCTTGTGACCCTACTTTATAAGCCTCAAGAGATGTGTTACTATTCGCGTCACGTCTATACAAACCATCTGCCAAGTCTGCCACCTCGTCCGGAGTATCGTTAATAGCTTCGAAATCATTTTGAATTGGATTTGATGCGAGATCGGCCTGCACCTGTTTAACAGCACTTTGGAGCATGTCAAACTCGCCACGATACTCAAGCATAGAATTCGCCCAGGCTGTATCATCCCAATGTGTCAACCAAAAGAAAACGTTATCTTCTGCCGCTCGTTCTCGGTTAACCTGTCCAGATTCGAACGCTTTATCGTGGTATCTTTTCAGCTCATGTAATTTTAGTGGCATTATCTACGTCTCCCGACTGGTTTTATTGGTTTTGGCATTGTAAATGTACTTATGTTTGGTTGGTGTGGCGTACGCGTCAGCATCATAACAGAATCCGCAAGGTTTGGAGATTCAAATTTAAATTTGCTTTTCATTTCAGGTTTTGAGTATAGTTCAAATAGTCCAGCGCCATTTGGCTTAATAGGCATTCTACACAATTCAGATCTTAATTTAGGCAATAACTTTATTGATGAATCAAAAGATATTAATGTGTCTGGATCATGGTATTCTCCGTTTATCGCCCTGAATGTTTTGTATACTCTTTTTCTAAGTTCGAAATAATATTGCGCTCGTTTATTCTTTAGCGCTTGTTTGTTTGTTTTCTGATCTTGTATTGGTGCTTTGTCTGTAGGTTCAAATATTGAATCAGGGTTATCCACACCTTCTGACCCTTTGAACATGCTTATTGTTGTATTTTTACCACTGAATGCTGCTGTTGTCTGTCTGTTTAACCCAACACCCATTCCGTCACAATCCCATGTGTAAGCGTCAGAATTATGGTTTAAAGCTAACCCTAAAGCCCAATCACCACCAACGTTTATATCACCATCTATCTTTTCCTGTATGTCAAGTACAACAGAGCCATGTCTAAAAGCGAATCCTTTATTATCTGGCCCTGTGTCTGATGGATCATGAGAAGAAAACCTAACACCTATTGGTTCAAATCCTAATACCTTGTGTGCGTCGATACATGAATCAAACCATTCAGCTAAAATTAAAGGATCTTCTATACTATCGTTGAATGCACCTTCCCAAATCCAATCATATTTAGCCCTTGGTAAGTGCTCGAAATCCCATAGTCTTTGCTGTTCAAGTTCTTCATGCCACGGATTATCACGCCAATTACACATTATGATTAAATGCATATCATCTTCGTAATATCCATCTGTCCTAAGCTGGTGTAAGAAAGGAACAATAAACCTCTTGCTGAATGGGTCGGCTGATGATTGTGGATTGGCAGTAAATAGTATTTGCGATCCTGTTGCTCTAATGGTTGGCAGTAAGTCGTCTATTGTCGCCTGGCTTGCCGTCTGTGCTTCTTCCATCCATGCATATTTAAAGTCTTGGGCAGATTTAACCGCCTCTGGGTTTCTTGAGAACCCTTTGAACCTAAAGCACCCACCGGTGGTGCAATCTATTTTTTTATCAGTTACTTCAAAGCCTGGTGCTGGTATTCTTGTTATCAAATTCCTTAATAGTTTATGGACGGAATCGTCTATAGATGTTTGAAATTCACGACCACATAAAACATCAGCCCTTTCAGTCTGACTTTTCATCAAAAGAAAACGCCCGGCACTTTCAGATTTTGCAGAAGACCTACCACCAATCAAAACAATTATCCTCGCCTTGGTTGTAAGTATCCTTTGCAATTTTTCTGGTAGCTGTATTTTAGGCATTGTTATCCTTTGGTTTAACGATCTCGACTTCCCATTTTAAATCTTTCCCACCCTTACCGTATATCTCTTGCTCGCTCTTATCTTTCCACCCGAAATTATTTTTGAGATTAAATATTATCCCGGTAACATTGTTACCAAACAAACATTCTTCAAGATAATTTTCTATAATTGTGCAAGCTCTTTTTATTGTGAAAGAAAATTTGTCTCTCTTTCTGTAGTCTTGAACACTTTGCCTATCAGCGAAACCAAGATGAAGTGCAAGACCTGTTATAGTTATGTACTTCCTTGTGTCTCTTGGATATCCGCAACAATCGTATTCAGCCTCGAAAAAATACCAGTCTATTTCCTCTTGCAACTCTTCCGGTGTTTTAAATTTCAATGGCCTACCAGCTACCATTATTTCTTACCTTTCCTTTTCATAGTCCCATAAACATAAGCCTTGGCCTTGTCACCCTTCAGCCCTTTCTCCCTCGCTGTTTTTTTTAGTGCTTTATGCAGTTTTTTAGGCATTTTATAACCTCTTGTAATTATTATGAAAAGTCTTACTTCGCCATAGGCATAAGACTCAATATTTCATCAAAATAACCTGTCACCATAGCCGCAACAAATATAATCGTTATGCATATGATTATTGTCATCTTGACCATCGGTCTCATGCTTGTCCATAATGTTAGAGGATTCATTGTCAAACCTTTCTGACTATTATCTTAAACGTACCAACGGCGGAGTTAACAGATTGATTAGCGATTGCCATTGTAAGAACAGAGCTTACAAATTTTTCGCCATAACCATTACCAATTTTTGGCAAAATGGATTCTGACGCAGTAGCCGACCTATCCGCACCTTCTCCTCCTAAAACGTCTACAGAATCAGGATTTAATAACGTTATATCATAAGATGCTGTAGGCGATGGACTACCTGGGTTTGTTTCTGCTTCTGCGATCCAACCAGTTA
>SMTZ1_10003240_pt1 | contig 21450 bp, 20 predicted proteins | sample DeeMarSWOR136_30_FD_25667 | JGI IMG/M metagenome (IMG submission 25667) | reverse complement strand
GATGCAGTGTCCTCAGTGCCAAGGTGAAAATCCTGAAGGTATGAAGTTCTGCGGGGAATGTGGGGCTCGGTTAGAGAGGATTTGCCCACAATGTAGCTTCCCAAATCCACCTCAGTTCAAATTCTGTGGAGAATGTGGCCATAGCTTGACCGCCCCTTCAGGGCCATCACCGAGAGACCTATCCCTAGATGAGAAACTGACAAAGATTCAACGGTACCTTCCCAAGGGCCTCACGGAGAAAATCCTGGCCCAGAGGGGAAAGATTGAGGGTGAGCGCAAGCAGGTCACGGTGATCTTCTGTGACATGGAGGGGTTTACCCCACTTTCGGAAAGGCTTGGCCCTGAGGAAGCATACTCTGTGATGGATCAGGTCTACGAGATCCTGATACACAAGGTCCACGAGTATGAGGGGACGGTCAACGAGATGACCGGCGACGGCATTGTGGCCCTTTTTGGCGCCCCCATTGCCTTGGAGGACGCCCCTCAAAGGGCCATCCGGTCAAGTTTAGCCATCCACCGGGAGATGGCCAGGTTTAGCGATAGAATAAAGCAAGAAAGAAAAGGCATATCGCCGCTCAAAATGCGGATCGGGATTCACACCGGCCCGGTGGTTGTCGGTACGCTTGGCAATGATCTCCGGGTTGAGTTCAAGGCGGTGGGGGACACGGTGAATCTGGCCTCACGGATGCAGGAGCTGGCAGAGCCGGGGACAACCTATGTGACTGAGGAGAGCTTCAAACTCACTGAGGGGCTCTTTCGGTTTGAGGCCCTGGGGCAAAAGGGGGTGAAGGGCAGGGAAGAACCGGTCGCTGTCTATCGTGCGATCGCCCCCAGCACCCGAAGGACGAGGTTTGATGTCAGTGCGGAGCGGGGGCTTACGCCCTTTGTTGGGAGGGAGCGGGACCTTGAGCTTCTGCTCGATGGTTTGGAGCGGTGCAAGGGGGGAAGGGGGCAGGCCTTTTCTATCATGGCCGAGGCAGGGGTCGGAAAATCCAGGCTTCTGTATGAGTTCAGAAAGGCAGTGGCGAATGAAGATTTGACCTTTTTGGAGGGCAGGTGCCTCTCTTACAGCAGGGGTGTGGCCTATCACCCGGTCATCGATATCCTGAAGGCAAACTTCGATATCCATGAGGGCGATGGAGACTTCGAGATCACGGAGAAGGTCAAAAGGGGCCTGAAGATATTGGGGGCCGATGAAGCCTCTACTCTTCCCTATCTTCTGGAACTCTTGGCGGTCAAGGAGAGCGGCATTGAGAAGATCCCCATGAGCCCTGAGGTGAAAAAAGATCGGATCATTGAAGCATTAAATAGAATCGTCCTTAAGGGCTCGGAGGCACGGCCTCTGATTATGGCCATTGAGGACCTTCACTGGATTGATAAGAGCTCGGAAGAGCGCTTGAAGCATCTGTTGGAGAGCATACCGGGGGCGAGGATTTTATTGATATTCACCTACCGGCCTGAGTTTGTACATGCCTGGGGCGCCAAGTCCTTTCACAGCCAGGTAATGTTGAATCGGCTTTCCAACCGTGAAAGCCTCATGATGGTCTCTCATCTCCTGGGAACGGAGGAGCTCGATAAGGACCTTGAGGAGTTCATCCTTGAGAAGACAGAAGGGGTCCCCTTTTTCATAGAGGAGTTAATAAAGTCCCTGAAAGATCTCAAGATCATAGAGAAAGAGGACAAGAGATATCGAATAACGAAAGATATCAAGGAGGGGATAATCCCCGCCACGGTTCAGGATGTCATCATGGCCCGGGTTGATTCCCTACCCGAGGGGACCAAGGGCCTCCTTCAGACAGCCTCAGTGGTTGGGAGGGAGTGCAGCTACGATTTAATCAAGAGGTTAACGGACCTTGCGGAACAGGAATTACTCTCCCATCTATCGGTTTTAAAGGACTCGGAGCTCCTGTATGAGAGGGGGATATATCCCCAATCGACCTATATCTTTAAACATACGTTCACTCAAGAGGTCGCCTATAACAGCTTACTTCTCAAAAGGAGAAAGGAGATTCATGAAAAGATAGGAGAAGGCATACAGGCCCTCTATCCGGATCGGCTCGAAGAACACTGCGAGCTGCTGGCCTACCACTACGGTCGCAGTGCCAACACGGGCAAGGCGGTGGAGTATCTGGATCTGGCCAACCAGAAGGCGGCCAGGGTTCACGCGATGGAGGAGGCGAAGGCCTATTTCGATGAGGCCATGGAGCTCCTGGATACCCTGCCCGAGACCGAGGAGAACCGACAGCGGAGAATCTCCCTGTTGGTAAACCAGGCGATAGTGGTTCTGCTGCTCTTTAAGTACCAAGAGTATTACGACCTTTTGACCCGCTACGAGCCCATGGCGAGGGGGTTAGGGAATCCAGAGCTCCTGGGGGCGTTCTATGCCCGCTTGGGGGACTGTGAGTATTCGTTCGGCAACTTTGACCAGGCTATCCAAACCCTGACCAAGGCAGCAGAACTCGCTGAAGCTTCTGGAAACGTTGAAGAGACCGGGTATGCGTATATGCGGTTGGAATGGAGTTATTTTATGAGGGGTGACTTCGACCGGGTCCTCGCCTTGAAAGAAGATGTCGTTCGCACGATGGAGCAACGGTCTAACCTTCGCTGGCATCCGTATGCCTTGTCCATAGCCTCTAGGGCTTACGGATGTCTCGGTCGCTGGGAGGAGGCGGTGGAAGAGGGCCAAAAGGCGGTGAGCGTTGCCGAGGAAGTTTCGGACACCAGCCTTATCTCTTGGTCTGTCTGGAACCTCTCGACAGCCTATGCCTGGAGAGGCGACCTGGCTAGGGCGGTCGAATATGGGGAGCTAGCGCTCCAGAAGGCTCCAACCCCTGCGGACAAAGCGTTTGCCCAGAGAGGTCTTGGGTGGGCTTTGTGCCGAGCCGGAGAGCCTAAACGAGGAATTGAGCTTCTGACTGCTGTATTGCCGATTTTTCGAGCTGGTTACATGGCGAGTGAAATTCCTTTAACGTGTTACCTCGGCGAAGGGCATTGGCTGGCCGGGGAGGACGACAAAGCGAGGCAGACGCTGGAAAGAGGCCTGGAAATCTCAGAGCGCTGTGGGGCGAGATATTATGCCGGGTTCGCTCACCGCATCCTGGGCGAGATCGCCCTGAAGACCAACCCGGGGCAGGCGGTACCCCACTTCGAGAAAAGCATCGCCATTTTTCGAGAGATCAAGGCCGAGAACGAGTTGGCGCTGGCCTATGCAGGCTATGGCCGGCTCCACAAGCAAAAAGGCCAAATCGCCCAGGCCCGGGAGTATCTAACGAAGGCCCTGGAGATCTTCGAGCGGCTGGGAACCCTGATCGAACCGGATAAGGTCAGAAAGGAGTTGGCCGAGTTGGCCAAAAAAGCCTAGCCCCTCATTGGAATGGACATATCGTTTTTCACCGGGATCGACGCGATCACTTTCAGCGAGGCGGTTTAATGCCTTTGCTACATCGAATTAACTTTCAAAACGGGCGGTTACTTTTCCTTTCTTAAGAATCTAAATTAACTAAAACTCACATCTGAAGCCAAGCAATGTTTGTGTTCCTTTTCCGAATTTGAAAACATCAAAATCATCTTGGAAGGATACATAGAGCCTAAGACCACCTGATCCACCGCGAATTTTCCCTCCAGCTTCAATTGCATAACCAAACAGAGAACTCTTTCCCTGTAGATAATGAGCTGAGAGGTTTATATAAGGGGTTATTCCCTTAATAAGGACGTTGAAACCCAGACTTCCTCGCACATTACCCCAATAATCAAAGTTTTTTGTCGATGGGTAAACGCCAATTCCCGCATCCCAATTCCAATAAGAAGCGAAGCTATTTCTTAGTTCCAAGGCAAGAAGATTATAATTCCTTATAACACCTGTATCCTTAAGCCCATACAGACAGGAATAAGCATGAAAAATCCTCAGGTCGAGATAATCTAACGCGACTGCCAGGGAAGGTCCTACATCGTACTTAACAAGATAGGGATTGAGGTCATCGGGCAGTGTAAGAATTCCCGCATAGGTATTTAAGGTAAGAGTCTTGTCCTGGCCTAATTTCAAAAGCTCTAAGTCAAAACTCACATCACTGCTATAACCATAATCCTCGTTATCAACAATACTAGCATAGCCCCCATTTATGCGAATTCTAGGAGCCCATGCGATCCTTAATTTCCCTGGATTTGAAAAATTGTCAGGCTTTTCACGACCTAACCCCATTTCTAAACCCAGGCCAGCGGAAAAGAAATCCTCTCCTTCTCCTATACTATACCAATCACGGAAATGTTCGTAGGAGATAAAAGCGGTTAAGCAGATATGTTCACTCAAACGAATTCTATCCCCTATCTCAATGAAGGGGTTTACGGTAATACCTCTATCATCATAGATTGAGTCGAGGTTTAGCTGGATATAAAAAACCTGGTTGCCTATTCGAAAAACGTCATCTCTTATCCCTAGTTTGAGCATCCATTCATATTCGTTTTCCGACCTCTGAAAGATATTACTGAGAGAGGCTCTCCAGTTGATACTGTTGAGCCACTCCAACCCGGAATTAAATTCGATTCCATCGTTTTTATGGCCAAGCATCATGCCTATGGTTTCATATCCAATTCCTAATTCATTCCAGTGAATGTCGTTTCTTTTCTCTTCCGGTAATTTCCTGCTCGGGTTATGGCACGTATGATCCCAGAAGAATTTGATCCTACCGTGGGCCATCTCATATCCGATTCCGAGATATTCCAACTCATGATCAAGCTGGCTGGGCGAAGGGTCAAACAAGTTTTCTTCCCGAAACCCAAAATGAAGAAACCAATTCCTTATTCTGAACGCATCAAACTGCACTTCCCTTGTTATGCTCGCGTTATAATCTCCCCCGCTAACACCTGCAGCTCTGATGGCAGCATTAACATCTGTCAAAAATCTCATAGGAAAATCCCTTTTAATCTCATTGAGCCTGCTTTTGTAAACTTCCCATGAAACTTGTGGCTTCTTTGCTGATTTGTATTCCGTATCTGCGTGTGTGGACCAAGCAACACCGAGGGATAATGTAGCCAGCCCGATGCTAGCCAATAATTTGGTCAAATAGTGGAATGAGAAGCCGGGAAAATAATCTTTCAAAGACATGAATGCTTTCATTGCATAAAAAGGCTATCCAAACCGTACCATTCGCTTCAGGCGGGAATTTGCGATTTTAGCCGTCTCATCTCGGGCTCCTCTTTCGCTTCGACCAGTAGAGCCTTTCATACCAGTACTGAGCGCAATGGTGAGCTCACGTTTAAAGTCCTCAGCGGCCATGGGATCGCCCCCCCTTAGAGTTGTTAAAGCGAAAGGGTAGGGGGGAATGCCATGTGGAGCAACATGAGAAGGACAAAAGCCTCCAAAGGTGGAGCAACATTCTCTCGGAGGCGGCATGTCAGCACCTTCTTGAAGCCTTGTCCCAGAACTCCGTGCAGAAGGTTTGGATTGTGAATTGCCTCAAATCAAAACAATGGATATCATCGAAATCTTGCTTCAGTTATAACACAATGGTAATTGGAGTCAAATCCTTTTTGGGCATCGTACTAATCCTGCCCGGAACCTCCTGCTCGTCCCGGATATCCCCAGTCCCTTTCGAGCCATCATGGCCCGGTTAATTGCAGGGTGGTTTGCCCGTCAAAGGTCGAAGGGACGACCTTGATTCGGGCCCAAAGGCGAAAACGTTGTGCACCGATCTATGGAAATGGTATGCGAACTATTGGTATATTCATATGCCATCCAGGGCAGGAATTCCGAAGAGGCCCAAATGGGACCAAAAAACGAAGGAGAAAGGAGGCACGGTACTATGGCGAAGTCGGAAGAGTATTTGAAGGAGGCCTTTGCCGGGGAATCCCAGGCGAACCGGAAATATCTCGCGTATGCAGCCAAGGCCGATCAGGAGGGCTATCCCCAGGTAGCCAGGATGTTTCGAGCAGCCGCCGAGGCTGAGACCGTCCACGCTCACAATCATTTGAGGGCCCTCAAGGGGACCCGGAGCACGAAGGAGAACCTGGAGGATGCCATCGCAGGGGAGACCCACGAGTTTAAGTCCATGTATCCCGAGATGCTCCAGGGCGCCAAGGCCGAGGGAAACAAGGAGGCGGAGAGGACGTTCGACTACGCCAACGAGGTCGAGAAAATCCACGCCCAGCTTTACCAGAAGCTTCTGGATACCTTAGGCTCCTCCCAGGAGACATACCCCTATTACGTGTGTCCTGTCTGTGGCTATACGGCGGAGAAGGGGGCCCCGGACGCCTGTCCCGTTTGCGGGACCAAGGGGACAATGTTCAAACGAATCGATTAGCCCGCCATCCACGTCGTGGAGAAACGAGGCGACCCGAACGGGTTCCTGACGGAGGGCCGTACTCGGGACACAGGAGGTCAGTGTGAGCAAAGGTGGCCCTAAGAAACGGCTGGTCCTGGTAGGGGGAGGGCACGTCCACCTCCTCTCCTTGAAATCCGCGGACCAGTTTATTCGAGCGGGGGCTGATGTCACCCTCATCGGACCTGACCGGTTTCACTACTACTCGGGTATGGGCCCCGGCATGATTTCCCGCATCTACCTGCCCGAACAGGTGAGGTTCGACGTCCAGAGCATGGTGGAATCCCGGGGAGGGATGTTTATCAATGACAAGGTGGTTTCCCTCGATCCGGCCAAGAGAACACTCACCCTCCAAGGGGGGGAGATGATTCCCTACGACTTGGTCTCTTTCAATATCGGGAGCTATGTGCCTTTGGATCGCATTCCAGGGGCTGAAGGGGAGGGAATTCCGGTCAAGCCCATCCAAAACTTGGAATTGGCCCGAGAGGCTATTCTGGAGAAATCTCGAAGTGCGGTCCCCAAGGTCCTCATCATCGGGGGTGGTCCCGCCGGTGTTGAATTGGCGGGAAATATCTGGAGGCTCTCCAGAGATGCAGATGTTCAGGCTGAGATCACGTTAACAACCTCGGGGAATCGGATTTTGCCCAAGTTACCCGAGAAGGCAAGCCGTTTGGCTCAACAATCCCTCTCAGGGCGGGGTATTCAGATCCTTTCCGACTTCCGTGTAGCATCCATGGGGAGCGGATTGGCCCGTTCCGCATCGGGGCAAGAGGTCGCCTATGACGTGGCCATTGTGACCATCGGGATCATGCCCCAACGGATCTTCGCCGATTCCGGAGTGGAGACCTCGGAGGATGGTGCCCTCCTGGTGAACGACTACCTCCAGAGCACCGGTTACCCCGATATCTTCGGGGCCGGCGACTGTATCCAGATCAGGGGAAGGCGTCTCGACAGGGTAGGGGTTTATGCCGTTCGGGAGTCACCGATTCTGTTTGGAAATCTCCTGGCCGCGCTGGAAGGGCGGCGGCTCACGGCGTTCAGGCCCCAAGAACGATACCTCCTGATCTTCAACCTCGGAGACGGCTCGGGCCTTCTGGTTCGGGGATCTTGGATTTGGAAGGGGGGATTGGCCTTCACCTTCAAGAATTATCTGGATACGCGTTTCATGGCGAAATTTCAAGTCTCGGGGGAAACGGGCTAACCTCATAGGAGGATTGGACATGAGATTCTCGGATCTCTTTACCCGTGTAGAGGGCATGGATGCCGATGAGGCCCGGAAATGGCTCGAGGAAAGGCCGGATGGTTCGTACACCTTGCTGGACGTTCGGGAGCCCGAGGAATACGAAGAGGGCCACATTCCCGGAGCAGTGCTCATTCCGCTCTCGGAACTTCCAGATCGACTCTCCGAAATCGACCCCAAGAAACCCGTCCTGGCTTACTGAAAGGCGGGGGGTCGCAGCAGGTCGGCTGCGAGTCTTCTATCGAACTGGGGAATTGATGCTGCCTCCATGAACGGGGGGATTGATTCCTGGAATGGTCTCGTTTCCAGGGCAGAGGTCGACCAGGGAATCTACCTCATTGAGGGAGATGAAACCCCTGAAGAGGTGATATCCCTGGCCTATGGCCTGGAAGAGGGGGCTTACCGATTTTATCGAGACCTTGCGGAACGGGCAAGGGATGAGGAGAACAAGGATCTCTTCGAGAAATTATCCCAGGCCGAGATTCAGCACAGGGAATACCTGTGGGAGAGATACAAGGCGCTGATTGGAGATCCTGTCACGCGGGAGGCCTTTGAATCCGGTATGGTCGCCAAAACCATGGAGGGGGGGAAGACCGCCGATCAGGTGTTGGCCCTCTACCCGGATTGGATTCACCGCCGTGGCGAGGCCCTGCAGTTGGCCATGTCCCTGGAGACCGATGCCCTGGACCTCTACCTCCGGATGGCTCAAAAGGGCCAGAATGAGGACGTGAAGGCTGTCTTTTACGACCTCGCCGATGAGGAGAAAGCGCACCTCCGGAGGCTAGGAGAACTGGTACGTGCGAAATTATCCCTTGGATGATGGACCATCCGAGGGAGCATCCAGGTTTCAATGCTTTACGGAGAGGAGGATATTCCAATGGCTTTTGCAATAGAACACGTCAGCATCCGGTGTCGAGATATCGAAGCCTCCGTGGATTATTTTGGACGGATGTTCGGTGCGGAGGTCATGTTACGGCGGGAGCCCGACGAATCCAGGAGAATCGTCTATCTACGAATAGGCGACACCATGCTTGAGCTGATGCAGATGGGCCGCGCCTCCGAGCCGGTGGACCCAAGGGAGCACTATGGCGTCCACCACATCGGAATCAAGGTTGACGATTTTGAGTCCGTATACCGAGACCTTCAGGCCAAGGGCGCCGATTTCCTCGGCGAGCCTTTCGAACCGACGCCGGGAATCCGCCTCGCTTTTCTGAGGGAGCCCAACGGAGCTGTCATTGAGCTGGCACAGAGAGACCCCGAGGTCTTTCAGGGTGCAATGGCCAAGGGGACCGTTGACTGGTAGATCCTCGTATGTGCTGCGCCCACCGTTTCCCATTTAGTGTTTGCCATCCTCGTATTCTGTAAGCTCTGCTCCGCCTCTCAAGCAATTGGGTGAAGTATGGAGTCCAAGGAGGTTCGTCCGGCAGAATCTTTTTCTTCACTAAAAAATCTTTGATTATAAATGGTTATCTGATTTTCCTAATAAATTACTTTATGTTCAAGGACCTCTATCTGAGGTCGCGCAGGATGGTATCATTGACTTGTTGAAATAGATGTCAATCCATCTCATGAGAATTGATCTCCACTGCCACAGCAAATACTCTCACGATAATTATCTTGAACCTGAGGAGTTGATAGAACAGGCGATCAAGATGAATCTGGATGGTGTGTGTTTCACTGAGCATCATTCCCTCATGGCCTCAAGGCCCGTGGAAGAAATCGAAATCCCTCAAGGTTTCTCTGTTTTCAGGGGGCTTGAAATATCAACAGACCGGGGACATCTGCTGGTATACGGATTAAAAGACGATTCCTGGAACATATGGAACAAAAAAAAACTATCTGGATGTATTCCAAGTGCTGGAAAAAGTCCATGCCCTTGGGGGGATCTGCGTTCCGGCTCATCCATTCAGGGGGTGGGATTCCTTCGGTGACCATGTCCTGAGGATTGAGGGCTTTGACGCCATCGAGATCCATAATGGCCCAAACTCGGAAGATGAGACCCGGAAAGCCGTCCATGCTGCCCGGATTAAGAATCTTCCCTCCATAGGGGGGAGTGATTGTCATAATAAAGGACAGGTTGGGCGGGCCTTTACGGAGCTTAAAAATCCCGTACACACCATCGATGAGCTGATTGAAGAAATAAAGAGGGAAAATTGTAGGGGAATGACGTTATCGTGGATGGATATTGGATGAGTCGCCCATGAGTGTTCTTCCCTAAGAGCGTCTAGAAGCAAGGATTATGCCGGAAATGCCTTGTCCAGGACTACTTTCATTATCCTTATGTACATTGCCTTTTCTTGGTTAGAAGCACACCTCAAATTAATCGCATCAAACATCGCCTTCTCAAAATGTTCCCTCGACAGAGCACTATCCCTGATCTCCTGTGGATTAAGGTTAATGTAGAGGAGCTTTTTTTCTATCAGGTTCATGACTGTTACCTCCGCTTGTTCTGGAATACTTACAGGTTCTACCTCCATGCCAAAAAAGCTATCCCACGCTTTCCTTTCGAATAACCCACTCTTCCCTCGGCCTTCCTAGGATCTGGCCTACCCCCATCCAGTTCTTGTTATCAAAAAACCGGGCTCATCCTCCTCATCGGACAGCCCGGTTTTACTCTCCACTTCGGCAACCCGGCTGTCTCCTTGAAGCCTCCAATTCCTGGAGACCCGTGGCTTTCCGTCCCCGCCTCACAACGGGTTTGGCTTTATCGGTATACGCCTAATTTACTTCTTTCCGCTTCGTTTACGTAGAAGAGCAAGTATCGTGCCAATGGCTTCCCCCTCACTAATTGATTGAAATTATTATCATATCCTAATCTTTCGGGGATAACGCCGTTCGAATCTGGACAATTTTTGCTCGTGATATGAAAATATTTGACAAAGAGAACCAGTCCGCCGTATCGAAGCCGAAACCTTGAGAAGGGCCCCCGAGGTTTCAAAATGGGAAACCTTTCCCAAAATCATACGAGGATAAGGGCTATTCCGGCGAATCTTTGGAACTGCAAATGCAGACTTTCAATCATATCAGTGAGCAAGGGAATCGAGAACACCTGGAATTTGTCACAGGGGCAGTTTTTTTAAACGCGGGCTTCCTTTAGCGTACGGGTGGTTTCCAGCAGGGTCCGGATCCCGACGACCATAGATTCCGGAGTACCAGACTCCTCAGGACAGTGACTCCGGCCACCGGCGCTGGGGACAAAGCTCATGCCCGCGGGAACATCTGGACTGAAGCTGGTAACGTCATGACCCGAACCGCTGGGATCAAATGATAGGTATATCCGAGGCTTCGGCAAGCCGAGAAAACTTCGGTAAAACCTCCGAGAAATCGGCCCCCACTATCTGACCGATGAGCTTACACCGCTCAAACAAGCTCTCGGTAAAAATGCATTCCCTTTCGCTATGGCCGTGATTGCCGTAAGGTCCCAGGCCGTCCACCGTGGGTATACCCAGGTTGGCGGTGAAATTGGCGTCGCCGACGCCGGTGTTGTGCCCGTGGCGTAATCGCCAACCGTTGTGGGCAACGAGCTTTCTCAGGTTGGCGAACAACTGCTGCGAGGCAGGCGTTTCCATCATAGGGGGCCGGCCTTCCCCTTTCCTTCGGCTACGCTCAGGACAAGTCCTTCGGCTACGCCCTTCGGTCTGAGCAGTTCGACCTTGAGACATGTCGACGAGCCTTCGACGAGCTCCCTTCGGGTCTGAGCGTTCGACTGAGCTCACGCCGAAGTCCTCAGGGTCGAAGACATGCCGAGTCGCTCACTGCCGAAAGGCTCAGGGTCGAAGACTCAGGACAAGTCCTTCGACCATGCTCAGGATAAATCCTGCTCACCCTCGGTGGGTACCCCACTTCTCCAACAGATTTCGCTCATGAACAACGGTGTTCTCTCGAGAAAAACAGAATCTGCTATCAGATCAGCGGGTTACAGAAATTCTGCGAATAAAAATCAGGAAACTCAGGATTTCCTTAGGGGAATTCGTTCTCCATAAGCATCATGGGCCTGAAAAATGAGCCCCATTCAAGGCGATCAACCAAAGGATAGCTGAAGGCTGGAAAATGCCGAGGAATTTTTTGTATATAATCAAAGTAAGGGGCTGACGAAGCACGGACGATGGAAGAGGATATTGCTAAGACAACACGGCAAAATGGAGGTGTTGACATGGATCATTCATTCACCAGGAGAGACATGATGAGGGGTTTGGGGGGAGCCACGATGGCCTTGGGATTAGGTGGTTTGTATGGCAAGGCCCATGCCGCTTCCGCGAAGGAAAAGTCACCGAGAGGGACGGGAGAGTGTGTGCTCCTCCCCCTTCCTTACACCGACGATGCCCTTGAACCGTGGATCGACAAAGAGACCGTGACCATCCACCACGATAAGCACCATGCCGGATATGTGAAGAATTTCAATATCGCGTTGAGGAAACTGTCGGAGGCCAGGGCGTCGGGCGATTTCAGCATGATCAAGCACTGGTCGCGGGAGCTTTCCTTTCACGGGTCCGGCCATGTCCTTCACACCCTCTATTGGGCCAATATGTCGCCCAAAGGAGGGGGAGGGCCCAAGGGCGAACTTCTGGCGGCAGTGGAAAAGAGCTTCGGAGGGTTCGACGAATGTATGGCACAGTTTACCGCCGCCACCAATGCGGTTGAGGGGAGCGGATGGGGTGTGATGGCCTTTGAGCCCTTCAGGGGTTACCTCGTCATCCTCCAGGCAGAAAAGCACCAGGACCTGACCATCTGGGGCGTTTATCCCCTGTTGGTCTGTGATGTGTGGGAACATGCCTATTATCTCAAGTATCAAAATCGCCGTGCCGAATACGTTAAGAATTTCTTCAACCTTATCCACTGGACGGAAGTTGAGAACCGCTATAAGATGGCAAAGGGACTCGTCAAATACAGGTAGGACGGTGGCTCACGACCACCCTAATTGGAAGAAGAACCCCACGGAAGGTGAGATCAATGACTCAGTGGAAATGTTCCAATTGCGACTATACCTTTGCGGCAGAGGCGCCGCCTGATAAGTGTCCTTCCTGCAAGCAGACATGCACCTTCAGCGATGTGACCTGCTATATCCCGGAGTGCGGGGGACCGGGGAATATCGATCCGAGGCTGGTGGGCAAGAAGGAAAAACCCATTAACGATTAAACCCGCATGAGTCCAGGAATCGGAATCAGGCTCGATATTTCCCCCTCCTGGCCTTTCCGCCATGCCCACGTACGTTGATCCCGTGCGCCATGTTGGCCCGTCTTTTTATCCCCCTGGGATGCCTTGACCTTTTCCGGGTATGGCGCTCATGGTACATTCCTCTTTGGATGCAGTGGGTGGATTGGGCACGAGGAGCTCATAGGCTCAACGAGAAAACGAAAGAAAGGTGGATGGACCGTGCTGAAGCTCTTTAACTCCCTTGGAAAGAGGATGGAGCCGTTTCGGCCGGTAGACGAAAAAGCGGTAACCATCTTCACCTGTGGTCCGTCGATCTACCAGAGGGCCCACATCGGAAACTTCAGGACATTTCTGTTCGAAGATATCCTGGTCCGATACCTGGAGTACTTGGGCTATACCGTAAAGAGGGGGATGAATGTTACCGATATCGAGGACAAGGCGATAAGGGAGGCCGAAAAGAGAAGGGTGACCGTGAAAGAGCTCACCGAGCGAAACATCGACGAATTCATAGGGGAAATGAACCTTCTGAGGATGAGGATACCGGATTACCTTCCCAGAGCTTCCGAGTCCGTTGAGGCGGCCGCGGAGATTATTGAGCGTCTCCTCGAGCGCGAGATCGCCTATCGGCATCGTGGAAATATCTACTTCGACCCATTGAAGTTCCCCGGATTTGGAGGACTCTATGGGCTCGACATGACCACATGGCCCACAAAAAAACGGCGGTTTCATAGGGATACGTATCCGGGAATGCAATGGAACCGGGGGGACTTTATCCTGTGGCACGGATGCGGCAAGGGAGATAGGGCGTGCTGGGATACTAAGATCGGGAAGGGCAGGCCATCCTGGAATATTCAGGACCCGAGTATGATCAGCAAGCACTTCGCCGAGACCCTCTCCGTTTACTGTGGCGGGGTTGACAATCTCTTTCGACATCACGATTACACCCGTGCGATCCTCGAATCGATGCGACCATATCCCATGGCGAGGTATTGGCTCCACTGCCATCACCTTCACGTGAACGGCCAGAAGATGTCGAAGAGCAAGGGGAATATCTACTATACGGATACGCTCATCGAGCAAGGATACGATATCGGTGAAATACGGTTTTTCCTCATCTATGGCCATTATCGTGAAAAGCTCAACTATTGCGATAAGAACATGCGCTCCGCAGCGGATAGGCTGAGAGCATTCAAGAAGATGGTCAACGAGGTAAAGGGTAGGGCAGACTGGGAGGCTGAGCTTGATGGGGAGGTGACCCGAGGGATTAAGGGAATCTTTTCGGAGAGGATGGACGATGATCTGGATGTAAGGGGAGCCTTCGACGGCTTATATGGAGTATTGTCCGCACTGGACCGTGAGGACCTGAAGTCCGTCGAAGCTTCAGCAATCGTGGGGGCCCTGAGGGAGATTGACGATGTCCTGGGGGTTATCTGGTAATTTGCATGAGCTAAGATTCTATCTCACAACTCTGAAATAAAAGCTACAAGATTGCCTTGTGGTGTTACTTTTTTTATGTTAGTGTTATGCCAACGGGGAAATTCATGCACAAGGTTTCAACCGTTCTTGCGAAGGACTTTGAGAAATGTGTTGCTTTTCACGGACACCTGTGTCCCGGGCTCGCCGTCGGTTTTCGGGCGGCCCGAGTCCTCATGGACCGATTGGGCGTCCAGACGGCAGGCGATGAGGAATTGGTGGCCATTGTTGAGACTGATGCCTGTGGGGCCGATGCGATTCAGGTATTGACGGGATGTACCTTTGGCAAGGGGAACTTCATTTTCAAGAATTACGGGAAACACGCTTTCACGCTTGTGGACAGAAAGCGGGGGAGAGCCGTCCGCGCGTGCCTTCGCCCTGGTGGCCTTGAGGCCGACCCGGGGCACCTTTCTCTCTTGGAAAAGGTTCGGAATGAAGAAGCGTCGCCAGAAGAAATCGCCCGGTTCAGGGAACTCCAGAGAAAGCGGGCCCAAAAGGTTCTCCGGGCCAATATCGGGTTTCTTTTTAACATTGAAGAAATCTCACCGGATATTCCACCCAAGAGCAGGGTTACAGAATCAGGGACGTGTGATCTTTGCGGAGAGGTCACCAAAATCGACTTACTCCGTGAAATCGATGGACAAAGGGCATGTATACCTTGTGTTTTAAACAAAAGCACGTGAGGAGCTGCATCATGAGGGATCGATCGCATATCCATTCAGCTATTTGCTTGGCTATCCTTCTTTTCTTCTTGCTTCCACAGTCAATCGCCTGGACGAAGCCCCTCACGTACACGATTGCCGACACAACGGGTGATTGGGGATATCCTTCACCGTACAGGCGATACCCTCGGGGGCCCGGGTATCTTCGGATGAGCTTTATCTTCGATACCCTTACCTGGAAAAATGGGGCGGGGGAAGTGGTTCCGGCCTTGGCTGAGCGGTGGGAATACCTGGGCAGTGAAAATGCCTACGTTTTCCAGCTCAACAGAAACGCACAATGGCATGATGGGGCGCCCTTTACGGCGGAAGATGTGGCCTTCACGGTCCAGTACATCAGGAAGTATCCCATGGCATGGATCGATCCGAAGATCATCGGGAAGGCCCTGACGCTTGGACCCCACACGGTCAAGTTTGTTCTGAGCGAAAGGTATGCTCCCTTTTTGACCAATATTGCGGGGACGATGCCGATCATTCCGCGCCATATCTGGAAGGGTGTGACTGACCCGCGCCGCTTTGGCGGTGAAAAGGCCCTCGTTGGAACAGGTCCCTTCAGGCTGCTCGACTATAACAAGGCACAGGGCACTTACCTCTATGAGGCTAACGATGACTATTATGGCGGAAGGCCGAAGGCCGATCGAATTAAGTTCATAAAAGTGAGCGCCGAAATGGCGGCAGCCGCCCTCAAAAGGGGGCTTGTCGATGCCGCATCCATACCTCCAGATCTCGCGGAGGATATGAAAAGAGCGGACTTTCGGGTCATCCGGGCACCGTACGGATGGCATCTGAAGCTCGTCATGAACCACAGGGAGCCGCCCCTCGACGTAAAAGCGTTCCGGCAAGCCCTGGCATACGCAATCGATCGGAAGGGGCTGGTGGAGATTACGCAGCGCGGGCATGCCATGGTCGGAAATCCCGGTTTTGTTCCCCCTGACAGCCCCTGGTCCAATCCCCGGGTGAAGCCATATGAGCTCGACCTCGATCGGGCGAGAAGGCTGCTTCGGAAATTGGGCTATGAAATTCGGGATGGAAGGCTCTCTCGTGATGGGACCTCCCTTAAGCTTGAGATGCTCTCCCAACCGCGGTTCAAGGAGGTTGGCCTCTTTTTAAAGGAACAGCTCGAACGGCTTGGGGTTGAGACCGATCTCCGAAGCCTGGAGGCCAAAACACTGGATTCCAAAGTCTTGCACTGGCGGTTTCAGCTCGCCATCAGTGGCCATGGGGGCCTGTATGAGCCATCTTTTCTCAAGAGGGCGATCCTCGAAGAGGGGTTTAACAGCGTGCGGTATTGGACGAACCGGGAATTGACCCAGCTTGTGATGGACCAACTGCGGCAGATGGACCCTGCGAAAAGAAAGGAGATCGTTTTTCTACTGGGCTCATAACGAGCGACTCTATCTGTTCTACACGAGAAACGGTGTGGCCATCGGCATTCCGCTTCCCCTGAACAAGCTCGCCTTTATCGAGAAGGAGAAATGAGAAGTATCATCCGGCGAAACCTTCCCACCTATTTTGTGGCCCTGCTTATTATCCTGTGTCTCAACTTCACCCTTCCGAGGATGATGCCGGGGGACCCGCTGATGGCCATCTACGGGGAAGAGGCACTGGTAGCCATGACCCCCGAATTGCGGACGTTCCTCTTGCGGTCCTTTGCGCTTGATAAGCCCATGTGGGAGCAGTTTGTCGCATACCTTTACCAGATGAGCCGTGGAAACCTCGGGTTTTCCTATTATCACAATGCACCCACCCTGGAAGTTATCCTGGGGCGGCTCCCGTGGACGATCCTCCTTATAGGCTCAGCGCTGATCCTCTCGACAACCTTTGGCGTTTTCCTGGGAATCGAATCAGGGTGGAGAAGGGGAAAGCCCCTCGATCGGTCCCTGCTTTCCGGTTTCATGGCCCTCACAGGGTTTCCTGATTTTTTCCTCGGCATGGTTTTCCTCCTGGTATTCGGTGTGTCTCTGGCGTTGTTTCCCCTGTCCGGATCGGTCACCCCGTATTCCGGGCTTTCCGGTCTGCCTCTGCTTTTCGATATGCTCAGACACCTCATGCTTCCCGTCTCGTCTCTTACGCTAACCGTGCTCAGGGAACCCTATATTCTCTCTGCCAGGGCCAAAGGACTGCCCGAAAGGGTCATTTGCTACCGCCACGCGGGAAGAAATTCCCTTCTGCCGGTTGTTACCCGAACTGGGATCTGGCTGGCACGGATCATAACGGGCACCCTTTTCATCGAGGTGATATTTTCGTATCCGGGCCTGGGAACCCTCACATATCAAGCGCTCCTGGCCCGGGACTATGCAGTACTTCAGGGGATCCTTCTTGTCGTGGCCACCGTGGTCTTGCTGGCGAATTTTTCTCTCGACCTGCTGTACGCTCGAATAGACCCGAGGGTTCGGCATGCACATTAGTATCAAGGGAGAGTTCCGGAAAGACACCTTTGGGCAGGTTGGGCTGATTCTTCTTATAGCGATAACCACGATTGCCCTTCTCGGGCCTATCGTGGCCCCGCGTGAGCCGAACCATCAGACCCGCTGGGCCTTTACATCTCCTTCCACGTTTCACATTCTTGGGACCAATCACGTTGGACAGGACAACTGGAGCCGTCTCGTCTACGGTGCCAGAACGTCCCTCCTGGTCGGATTTTTGGTCGCGTGTGTGGCCACGCTCATCAGTGCCGTCGTGGGGAGTTCCTGTGCACTAAGAGGGGGGCTCTATGAGAGAATCATGATGCGGTTTGTCGACGGGTTTCTCATCATCCCGGCTATCATCGTCTTGATCCTCGTTTCCGCGTATACGAAGCCAAGGCTTTACCTCCTTATCGTTTTCATCTCGCTGTTTAGCTGGGCCGGGGGGGCCCGGATTGTCCGAGCCCAGGCCCTAAGCCTCAAGGATCGAGCTCATATATGGGCGGCCAGGTCGTTCGGGGGGAGCAGCTGGTACGTTATGCGTCGGCACATCCTGCCGGATCTCGGCCCTATCCTCGTGGTTGAGTTTATCCACAGTTTCAGAAGGGCCATTTTCATGGAGGCGGGCCTGGCCTTTTTGGGCATTTGTGATCCGACGAGGGTCAGCTGGGGGACCATGATGAGAAATGCAATAGAGTACAGCTACATGAATGTCTGGATGTGGTGGTTGGTTCCAGCGGGGCTAGCACTATCGATTACTATCCTGTCGTTGGCCTTCATCGGCCACACCCTTGAACCCTTTATGGAGCCGAGGTTAAGGGAGCATGTCGATGCTTGAAATCAGAAATCTGACAGTTGCCTACGGGCACGACCAGGTTCTCAACGGAATCGATCTGGAGCTCAATGCAGGGGACACCCTCGCCCTCGTGGGAGAGTCTGGAACTGGAAAGACCACGCTGGGTCATACGATCATGGGACTGTGCGGGGGAATTGTGCGCGGGATCATTCGTTTCAATGGAGAGAACCTTGCGGCCATCGATAGCGAAACCATGAGGAAAATCCGATGGAACCAAATAGCCATGGTTTTTCAAAACGTGGACCATCTCCTCAACCCGGTTCATAGGATCATCGACCAGGTGGTGGAACCAATGGTTGAGCACGGTCTCAGGCGAAAACGGGAGGCGAGGAGTCGTGCAGAAGAGATCTTAAGGGAAGTGGGACTTCCCGAAGATCGCTTTTCCCTCTATCCCCATGAGCTGAGCGGAGGCGAGCAGCAGCGGGTGCTCCTGGCCATAGCCCTGTCCAACGACCCGGAACTGCTCATTTTAGATGAACCCCTTGCGGGCATGGACGAGGTAACCAAGATCGAGATGATTCGGTTCCTTCTGAAGTTAAATCGAGCGAAAAAGCTCACCTTTCTCGTCTTCACCCATGACATCGCAACAGCCGTCAGGCTGTCTCATCGTCTCGGGACGCTCTATGGCGGTCGAATCTTAGAACTTAGCCCATCGAAGGTGGTTGTCCACCAGCCGCGGCATCCGTACACCAGGGCACTGATCCGATCGTATCCCAACATGACCACCTCAAAGGACCTGCAGGGCATCAAGGGGAGGCTGACCCGCCCGGTCAGCGGGTGTCCTTTTCACCCTCGCTGTACACAGGCTATCGATATCTGCCGAAGCGAGGTTCCCCATCTGAAAAATAATGGGGGAAGGATGATTGCCTGCCATCGAGGAGGCGTCATTCCTCTCATGAGAGCCTCGGGCCTTACCAAAGATTTCAATGGCTACAGAGCTGTTGATTCGGTAACATTCACCATACACGGGGGCGAAACCCTGGCCCTCGTCGGTCCGACTGGCTCCGGAAAGACCACCCTTGCGCGAATGCTCATGGGGTTTCTCCAACCTACCAGGGGAGAAATCTACCTGGAAAACAAAGAGGTAATAGCAAATGATAGGGCAATCTCCAGCAGGGCTCAGATGATCTTCCAAAACCCCGGGGAGTCCCTGAGCCACCGAATGACGGTGCTCGATCTGGTGATGGAACCCCTGGAGGTGGAGGGTATTCTATCGGAGGAAGAACGCCGTCAAAAAACATTACAACTCATCGGGGAGGTTCAACTCCCTCAAGACAAGGCGTTTATCGAGAAATATCCGCATGAGCTCAGCGGTGGTGAACTCCAGAGGGTTGCCATTGCCCGGGCTCTGGCCCTTGATCCCGACCTCCTGATTGCCGATGAACCGACCTCGGCCCTTGACCCAAGTAATCAGGCAAAGGTACTGAAGCTCCTTCTCCATATTCAGGAAAATCGGGGGCTGAGCATTCTCTTCATTACTCACGATATCGCCGTTGCAAGGAAAATAAGCGATCGAATTGCGGTGATTTACCAGGGCAGGATAGTCGAGGAAGGAGGGATAGACGAGATCATTACGAGCCCAAAACATGGCTGTACCAAAGCGCTCATTGCGTCGGCTCCATCTCTGGAAAGGGTTCGGGCAAATGGGATCACAGGCGAGATCCCGACCTGAAGACGGCCAAAATAAAGGGAGATCCAGGCACACCCTAAAATGTTCGTTTTCATGTCAATAAGCATTCGCTGAGAATCGGTTTCGGAGGGTTTCGGAAATGATTTTCGTCCAGGATAGATTTTATGAAATGGGAAATCGGCTCACATAACTCCGGGGGGAAAACATGAAGGCGAATTTCGGAAATTTCAAGCAGATTGGCGTAGTCCATTCACCATACCGTGAGCCAAAGGATGCCCCGTTCCAGGGAAAGCACGCAAATGATGAGAGCACACTCGAAATCTTCGAGGATTTCGAACCCGGGCTCCTTGACATCGATCGGTGCTCGCACCTCATAGTGCTCTACTGGCAGGACAGGGCTGACAGGAACATCCTCCGTACGCGTACGCCATGGGGGCCGGAAATCCATGGCGTGTTCGCCACGCGTTCGCCTAACCGTCCTAACCCGATAGGTCTTTGTGTGGTCGAACTTTTAAAGCGTGACGGACCCTTTCTCAAGGTCAGGGGAATGGATGCATTGAAAGGATCACCCTTGATAGACATCAAGCCTTACTCGCCCGAAGTGGATTCCGTTCAAGATGCCGTTATCGGCTGGCGCAAATGATAAGATTGCTGTGATCAAGCCTGAATCTGAACATAACAGGTGTATATTCGAACTTAAACTTGACCCAGGTTTCCCGCTGAAAAGTGCCTCACCTCTATTTGCACGCCCAATACCTTTGATTCGCGTCAGAAGCATTGCATATGCCGGCTCTGCTGAGAATCATGGATTTCAATTAGCAAAGGACGCAGACCGCACTATGGTTTGCGTTATATCCGAATGATGTAACTTCCTTTCTGATTACAGGTTCTTAGGAGAAATTCGGAGAGGCCCGGAAAGAAGGTCTATTCGTGATGTAGAATTACTTTTGAGGCATGATACTAGATGAGGCCATCCCATGCTCCCTCCAGCGGAGGGGGTTTCATCAGCGAATTCCCAGTTTGAACAGGGTGATGCTTCCCAGGAAGTACAGGATGATGATGGAAATGGATCCCCAGCCAATCCGCCAGGGGACTTTCTTGGCCCTATAGATGAGATCCATGATGACGATATTGGTCATAACAATCCCGAGGACAGCCGTTAGAATATGATTCGGCGAGACGTTGGCCAATATAGGCCCTTTCGCGAAAAAGATATCTGCCACGGGAATGATGGCGATGTTAAAGATATTGCTACCCAAGAGGTTTCCGATGGCCATATCAAAAGCCCCCATTCTGACCAGCGGAATTCCCACCGCGAGTTCCGGAAGCGATGTCACGACAGCGAGCATGAAGCTCCCGATGAAGGATTCCCCCCAACCCGTGGTTTGGGCAATGGCATCGGCCGTGACTGTAAGCCACAACCCAGCACCCACGATGGCAACAGCGCCTATGCCGAAAAAGATGTAGACCGATTTCCCATCCTCAACTCCCCCCGATTCCCGGACCTGAGGGCCACTCTGAAGGGATTGTACCGTCTCATGGCGGTAGAGGATCTTTATCCCCAGGGCATAGATCAGAATGAGGACTACGCTCTCAAGTCCCAGAAAACCGAGGTTGAAACTCAATCCGAGGCCGATGGAGAGGATGGCCAATCCCGAG
>SMTZ1_10007014_pt1 | contig 21458 bp, 20 predicted proteins | sample DeeMarSWOR136_30_FD_25667 | JGI IMG/M metagenome (IMG submission 25667) | reverse complement strand
TTTCCCACAACATGTCTGTGGTCTCATAGGTGTCCTTGCCCCACAGATCGCTGGCATCGCATATTTGAACGTCATCGCCGTTGATTTTGATGTATACTGGTTTTTTGGCTTTTCCCTTTATAATCACCTGGTCATAGCCGGAGAGCTTCACGTTGATACCGAAATCACCGCCCGCCGTGCCAGGAGATATTGCCCCGGTCGAGGGCCACTTGCTCATCACCGAGTGCTTGTTAGAAGCAGGTGCGGCCGTGCCGAGCATAGGCCCCATCCCCATAAAGATCATATTATCAGGGGAGTAAGGGTCTACTTCGGGGTCTAAGAGGTCCCATGCGAACTTGCAGTTGAGCCCGAAGCCACCCAAGAATTTCCTTGCCATATCCAGATCGAGGGGCTCCTTCCTGGTCTCTTCCTTAGTCAAATCAATATAGAGAACCTGTCCTGCATATCCTCCTGCTCTCATCATACAACTCCTTTTCTGACTCGTTCTGATTCGATCACTTATAGAGGATCTCGAATATTCTGCCTAAGTTCTCTGCTCCCTTGAGCCGGGCCTTTCTGCCCCACTCATCCATGGGCAGGAACTCGATGGCGCCATAGAGGCAGGACTTCACACACTCGGGATCACCACTGCACAAATCGCATTTCATGGCACATCCCTTGATATGGTGATACAAAACCCCACCAAGGGGGCAGGCGATCACGCAGGTCTTGCAGCCCACACACAGGTCCTCGTTGACCACAAGCGCTCCTGTCCCCTCGTTGCGGGAAATAGCCCCCATAACGCAGACATCCGCGCATATGGGATCACGGCACTGCTGACACACAATGGGGATATTCTCTTTCGATCCGCCGCCATTGGTCTTCATGATCCCAATTCGGGAAAGGGTTAGGTTGCATTCAGCATCATGGACCAGGGAACAAATCATTTCACATGCATGGCATCCGGTACACCTTTCCGGATGAAGAACGAGTGCTTTTTCTTCCATTGGTTCGCCTCACCGTCTCTTTTTTCATTTACTTCTTTCTAAAGAATGGCCTAATGCGGTGTAACCACGGCCTGCGGTCCATGAGCGCCTCATTTGCAAACATCTCAAGCAATCCGGCAATGCTCGTGCGCTTGACCATGATGCCCCACAACATGCCAATGTCCCTTGTAAGGTTAATAAACTGGCCCCCTATACACCGATCTCCCAAGATCACCAACCGATAGTAACTCCCATCCTGCTCATGCTCGATGATGGATAAATCGGCCAGCGTTCCACCGAGGGCCGGGATATCCTTAAATCGATGCGCGGCCTCCTCGGTAAAGCCAAATCCGGTAACGTGGTTCCCAAAGATATCGAGGTTCACGATATTCTCTGAGCCGGGATAATGGGTAGTCTGCCCTATACAGTTGCGTGCCGCCACTGCTCCTTGGCGATTCGCATTGTGCCAGAACAAATTGAGATACGACTCACCGGTGAGGATATCGGGAGATTCAACGCAATCACCGCACGCGTAGATCCCTGGGATGCTGGTTTCCATGTGTACATCCACTCTGATCCCGACTGTCTCACCTATCACGATGCCCGCCTGTCTAGCCAGCTCCGCGCGTGGGCGCATCCCCACTGCCCGTATAAGCGTATCGCATCCCAGCTCGCGCTTATCAGTCGCCAACCCTTCAACCCTTTCCCCACCCAATGTCCTGATAGCACGTTCGCCATTCAAGACCGCTATGCCCCTCTCCTCCAGCATCCCCCTAACCTTATCAGCGCCACGTTGATCCAAACCGAGGGGAAGTATCTGATCCATCATCTCAACCATGGTGACCTTATAGCCCCTGGAGTGCAGGGCTATCGCGATCTCGATGCCGATTGCCCCTGACCCGATTACCACTGCATTTTGACCGTCGTGATCAATGATCTCATCAGCGTCTTGTAAGGTCTTGAGTTTGAATATCCCCTTCTTATGTTCACCGAACACAACGGCATCGCTACCAATGGCCAAAACAAGCCTATCATAGGGCAGGCATCTTCCATCGTCAAGGGTGACAGTCCTCCGGGGAGGGTCAATCTCCTTCACTTCCCGGCCAAAATGGGTGTGGATGTGGAGCCTGCTGTAATCCTTGTTTGTTCTTACAAAGGCGTGATCACGAGAGATTTTGCCCGAAATGTAGTCCGGCAGCACGCAGGCAGAATAAAGAGGGGTCGTTTCTCGAGCAATCATGGCGATTTCACACTGCTCGTCCAGCCCTCGAATCGTCGAAGCGGCACTGAATCCTGCAATGCCGTTACCGATAATCACTACTCGCATTCCGGACATGAATATCGCCCCCGTCTATGGAACACAGTGAGATTGAAGCAAGTACGAATTAGAATCCCGTTGAGATGTTTAGTGCGCGGTCCGGCCTTAAGAACGCAATGTGCTTTATCAATCGAATTAAATCTTCCTCCAAAGCTCAGGCCAAAGCCCTTTAATTGCACCACTCTTATGTATCCAGCACCTGAGGGCCTGCCTGCACGACGAGTTACAAATATCACAAAAATTATAATGTTTGCACCGAGAAAAATGCTAGCAATTGTAGCGGCATTGTCCCTCAATAATCTGGAAGCAGCGATGGAGGAGCTGAACTGCGCCATCAAGGACCTCGGCGCCCGGGGAATTCAGGTATTTACCAATGTCAACGGGCGGCCCTTGGATGATCCCCAGTTCGAGCCCTTGTTTGAGGCAATGGCAGCGTATGACCTGCCAATCTGGATGCACCCTGCCCGGACAGCGGACACGAGTGACTACGAAAGCGAGCCGCAATCGCGTTTCGAGCTATGGTGGTGTTTCGGCTGGCCATACGATACCTCAATCGCCATGGCGCGGCTGGTTTTCAGCGGTTTGTTTGAGCGTTATCCCAGCATAAAGATTCTGACCCACCATCTAGGCGGTATGATCCCCTATTTCGATGAGCGAATAGGCGCAGGGCTTGCCGTGCTGGGTAGCCGCACCACCGATGAGGATTATTCAGAGGTACTGTCGTCACTGAAGCGGCCGCACCTTGAATACTTCAAGATGTTCTTTGGAGATACTGCAATGTTTGGCGGGGTGATCGGGCTCAAATCCGGGGTGGAATTCTTCGGATGTGACCATGTTGTTTTCTCAACGGATGCGCCCTTTGCGCCCATCGAAAAGACCATCGCCGCACTCGAGCAGCTCGAGCTTACCGACGCCGACAAAAAACAGATATATCGTCGCAACGCTGAAAAGCTCATGAACATTTCGTTTGACTAGGCCGACGGCTGGGAGTGGTCGCCGCACAAATGGCCTCACGGTAAACGAGTCTTTGCTTGATAAAGAAACACGAGACAACCGCTACGCCGCCTGCACAGTGTATGAGCTAACCGGTTTTCATAAGATTCGGTAGCCACAGGCTGATCTGCGGGAAGGCCATAAGAATTGCTACAGTCAAGAAGTCCATAGCCACAAACCAGCCGATTCCGCGGAAGATGGTAGTTGTGGGAATTGAATCCCCAACAACGCCCTTGACCACATAAACTGATATGCCGAAAGGTGGCGTAATGCCGCCGACCTCCGCCATCTTTATAAAGATAACGCCAAACCAAATGAGATTCACGTCTAAATCGATCAACACGGGCAGGAGAATGGGCAAAGTTACTAACATCATGGGGATTGTAGGCAGGAGACAGCCCAGAAAGAGGTACAGGATCGCAATTGCAATCAGAAACAGAGTCACTGGCATGTTGGCAGCAATAATCCAGTTCGCTAGCACCTTAGGAAGGCCGCTAAGCGCAATGAAAACAGCAAACAGAGCTGAACCAACCAACATCAGCAAAGCCATGGCAGTTACTTCTAATGTTTCGAGAAACGAGGTCTTCACCTTTGACCACTGGAATGTCCTGGTTATGAACATCATGACAAAAGCTGCTAAGGCGCCCACAGCTGCTGCCTCGGTAGCAGTGAAATATCCCGTATAAATACCCCCTAGCAGTACGAGAAAGAGCACTGCAATGCCCCACACACCTTTCAATGCCCGAATACGTTGGCCCCAGGTGATAGCTGCAGCACTGACCGATGGAGCGAGCTGGGGATTCAAGCGTACACGAACACCGATCATAGCCGCGTAAATAACTACCGAGAGCACGCCCGGTAGGTAACCAGCTAAAAGCATCTTGCCCAATGATACTTCCGTAAATATGGCATAAATCACCATAATCACGCTTGGCGGAATCAGCACTGCCACGGTAGCGGAAGCAGCTACGGAACCCACAGCCAAACTTTCGTCATACTTGTAGCGAAGCATCTCCGGGATAGCTATGCGGGCCATGGCTGCCGCCGCTGGTATTCCAGAACCCATGCAGGCCCCAAATACCCCAGAAGCTAAACAGGTGGCCATGCTTAGCCCACCCGGCAACCCCGCAGTCCATATTCTGGCAGAACTGTAAGCAGCGGTCACAAGTCCGGCATTCATCGCCGTGTAGCCCATAAGCAAGAAGAGGGGCACGGCCGTGAATTCGAAGGTGGTGGCAAAGGTAAAGGTCTGGCTTGTCACAACTTCAAATGCCCCCTGTAAGCCCAAAAAGTAGAAAAGCCCAAGCACGCCCGGCACTGCCATCGCGATCGTGACAGGAACATTGAGGGCAATTAAGATCAAGAGAGCCAGAAAACCAATTATCCCTATGTATGCCGGATCCATATCTATTGCCTCTTCATGGCCTTACCAAAAGCATCGCAGACCGTATACAGGAGTTGCGCCGTTAGTATCCCCGCACCTAGCGGCACAAACCAGCGAAAGATCCACATGGGGTAGTCCACGATCCCATACCAAAATTCCTGATTAACGGTAGCCTCCCAAGCTTTAGCGAAGCCTAGCCACGTGATTAGGCCGAAAACAGCAACTCCCAGAAAAGCTCCCGTACCCTCCATAACCGCCTGTGCCTTCACAGACAAACGCATCGCCAAGATCTCGACCGACACATGTGCCCGCTTCATCTGGGCATATCCCTGGGAAAGAAACATGATAACGACCATAAGGCCGATGGCCGTTTCGTAAGCACCAGGGATGCTACCGACGATTTTGCGCCCTAGCGCATCAGCAACCATAATGATCATCATTACGAAGGTTGCTGCTGCGGCAACTACGGCCCACCACCAACTCACCTTGTCAAGTATTCCCCTTATTGCTTTGCCCTGCACCATTATCTGCTCCACTACACCTCAGCAACAACGAGACACATTGTTGAAGTTCATGATCACGAGCGATTAGTACCTGCTAATGGACCGGATTTCGCTTGTGACGAGTGCCCCATCTAACGGACAACACGCCACAAGCCTTGCTAAACTTACCTCTCCCAAGGGTAGCCCTTCTCGGCTACTTCCTTTTCGTATTTCTGTAAAGCGGCAGCCACCTGCTCGTACACTTCCCTTGTGTGGTTACCTTTGGAATCATACTTTTCAAACCACTCCTCAAGCGCCTTCTTGGTAGCCGCCCGATATGCATCATTCACCTCAGGGGAATATTCATGAAAGTTGGCACCAGCTGCTTTTATCTCTTTAATCCACGAGTCCTCCGCTTCTACGATCAATTGCACATAGTAGTCGTTGTACTCACTGGCGACCTCCTTAATTATGTTGCGCGTACTTTGTGAGAGGCTGTTCCAGGTATCCTTGTTGATAAGCGTAGTGCAATCGCCACAGAGGGTCTTGGGATGACGGATAGAAGCATGCTTAGCTACCTCGTACCACTTAAGGCTGTGGTAATGGTTCACTGCACCCCAAGCTCCATCAATAACTCCCTTGCCTAAGGCGTCGTAAACATCCCACAGGGGCGTCGATACGGGCACCATACCCACCTCTTTTACCATCAAGGTGGTTACCGGTCCGAAGCACCGAAACCTCTTTCCCTTCATTTCTTTCAGGGTCGTCACACGTTCTTTGAATATGTTCAGGTCTGTGCCAGCAACATATCCGTGAGTAGGTACCACGTTATGCTTATCAAACTCTGCCAAAATGTAAGGATTAGTGGTCATCGCCTCATAGCCAGCCATCTGAGCGGCCCAGTAATTGTCAGTAAACCCCAACAGTACTGAGCTCCAATGAGGATTCTGCCCTATCGTAAACATACTCATTCCCGGTGAAGCGATATCGGCTATGCCCTTACCAACGCCAGAGACAGTGTCCCTGACGGGGATTAGACTGGCGGACCAGTAAAACTCAAATTCAATCTCCCCATTAGTGCGTCGGGTAATCTCTTTTGCCATCCATTTCTGCGCCGTGGGGTGAACTCCCACAGGAGGGCCCGAGTGAGACCATTTAAGCGTCCTTGCCTCGGCTTGATTGGCAAAACCGGTCATAACCAAGGGGATTACCAGCCCCACAACCACTACTGTCAGCGTTAATTTTCCCAGTGCTGATTTCATTCCAACCTCCTATTAACTTAACTGTTTCTTCCTATCCTATACGTCTTACCTTTGCTGCAAAGCTTAATCATTTTGCCATATACTCTCCTCCTTTCTATTTTGCGGGTCAAAAATGAGTGCTTTTCGCTGCAAGAATAAGCTTGTCTGCCAATCAATGCTAACTCTATATCACCTATAGATTCGTAGCCCGACTAAGTGGATCTGGCCAGTCTGTTAGTCTGCTATTCTCATCTCGGTGGCAAGTTTATTCAAATTCTCCACCCCGTGATCCGTAACGATAACGGAGCCACCGATGTTAACTCGTTGTTTCCCTCGGCATGCATTAGGTTCCATCGCGAAACACATGCCTGCCTGTATCTCCGTATCTCCCCCAGTTATAGGGCGGGCTCTAATACCCTTATACTCTCCCTTTTGCCAATGCTCTGGATTAATATGATCAATCCCTGGTAAGTTATCTATCATCCCTACCTGACGTTGACTAATCAAGTGTAGTGGATTGATACTGTGAATAAGCGGGGTCAAATGCCAAAATCCTGCTTCGGCTATGGGTTCCTCCATGGCGTCACATACTTCCTCAAAGCTATTACCAGGGCGCAACATTTTGAGTCCGATTTCATTCGATCGCTTAGCTGCTTGAGCTAATTGCTCTACCATTGGGTCAATTGGTTGTAGCGCCGCTGTCATTTGCTGCTGAGTCTGCAACCCTCCGTAGGTTGGAAACATTTCAACGAGCACGTGTTCTCCTTTTTGCACGGTTCGCGGACGCTCTCCCTTGGTTAGCCACCTCGGGTTCCCCCAGGAAGGGTTTTCTTTACCTGAGTGTATAATCAAGCCTAAGGGAGCACTCCCACCGTTGTCCTGAATGGCCTGCATAATGGCGAAATATATGTCGCTCTCGCTGACACCCGGCTTTGTAACCCTGAGCATAACCTCGCAGGCCGCTTCTCCAATATGGGCCGCCTGCCGCACTAATCTTAGCTCCTCTTCCCCCTTAACCAAAACCATGTCGATAAAGGGTCGGGTGATATCGGAGAAAGTAGCATTAGGCAGGCTATCCAGAACATACGCCCAAAGAGCATACGGTATCCACCCTTCAGGTTCGAGTATTATGTCCAGACCTTTCAAGCCCACAACGCCGATGCTCGCTGAGTCAAAACCTTTTTCTTTAAGCACTCTCACCAGCACCTCTCCTGTGGCGCCGCCCCTCCAGTCATCTATCCAGGATGTGTCTCCTCTCCGAAGGTTCTCGATATTTGCCACAACATACATATTACTTCGGACCAAATAGATCGGTTCTCCCTCCAACGGAAATACAACTATTCCATGCTGACGGTCATTGGCTAGATAACGCTCGTGCTCTTGTGGGGAATTTAAGCCAGCTAAAATCACACATTCGAGTTCTCTGGTCTTCATGAATTCTCTAACAAGTTTCCATCGCCGATCACGCTCTTGTAATGATAAAGAAGGGTAAGTTTCTTTCATATTCATGCCTCCTAATCAATAAATACTGCCATTCATGTGAAGAAAGGGTTTCAAGAACATTGATTGAAAATGTCCTCCTGATAGGAAACCGCACTAGTGACACAAGCAATCGGAATCCCAAGAATGGAGGACAGGATTATCCTACAATGTGTTAGTTTGTTCAGTCAACTTGTTTCTGTTTTCATTCGAAACCGTCACCGCCACCAGTGTTCGTTTACCCATGCATCACCAAGCTTTCCAATAAGACTTTCCGTAAAGGCGTTGAGAGAGGGCTTCGCCGGCCGTATGCTTGGGATAATGGTAGCTCGCACTGTTGCCAACTGCTGGAAGATGGCACCGGACAGCGCAGTTTCAAGAAAATAGAAACCAAATTCCTTCAAAAACAATCTTGGCTAGTTTTTCTGATTTAGCCGGCATTAGCCTCAATACCTAGAAATTCGCTCTAAGAGGGTCTTGTCACAAATTTCCCCCAACCGGGTGAGCCGAGTATCTCCCCATCCCTCATTACCACCTTCCCTCTGACCATAGTCAGGACGATGTCACCTCGAATCTTTTTTCCCGCGTAGGGCGTCCACCGGCATTTCGAAATGACCTCCTTGTCCGTAAGTGTAGTTTCCTTGTCAAGATCTGCCAAAACCAGATCAGCGTCATAACCTACAGAAATGTATCCCTTACTTTCGCTGAGCCCAAATATGCGGGCCGCATTTTCACTTCGAAGACGAGCAACCTGATTGATTGAGATCAAACCTCGGCATACGCCATCTAGCAGGAGCCTCGTGGTTGTCTCGACGCCCGGTATTCCAAATGGCGCCTCCCATATGTTATGTAGGCCTTTTTCCTTTTCTTCCTTTGGGTAGGGGCAATGGTCACTGTTGACCATGTTGATCTTATTCGCCGCAAGGTTTTTCCATATCCCATCAACATCCCTTTGCCCCCTGGGAGGAGGAGTAAATTTATTGAAAGGGCCTCTTCTCGCTAAGTCATCCACCGTTAGGGTGAAATACTGGGGGCAAGTCTCTGAATAGACCCGGGCACCCCTTCCCTTCGCCGCCCATATGTAGTAAGCCAATTCCGGAAGACTTACGTGGGCGATAGCTACCCTCGTTCCGATCATCTCCGCTAGGTCGATCACTTGCTTCACAGCCACTGTCTCCGCCTCACGTGAGCGCCACTCTATAACGGTCAGAGGGTCTTTTCGGCCTGATTGCCTTAGCTTTCTCTCGTTGCTTTTGAGGATGGAATCGTCTTCCGCATGAATCAACGCCACTCCATCGAAAGATTTGATTTCCTCGAATATCTCCATGAGGTCGCCAGCGAGAAGGGCCTCCGCCCCGTGGAGTTCACAGGTAAAACCCTTGAAACCCAATGCCCCAGCATCCCACATCTCTTTTAGGTCTTTCTGGTTTCTCAAATTCAGCCCTCCCAGAAGACCGAAGTCGACCAGTGATCTATTGGATAAGTAGCGTTTCTTCTCTATGAAGTCTTTTGCCGTAAAGGTCTGTGGGTCTGTCCGGTGGTGGTCGATGGCAGTCGTGACCCCTCCTCGGGCTGCAGCTTTGCTTCCGGTTATGAAATCCTCGCGCTCAGTATATCCGGGATCCATCATGTGGAGATGGGGATCAATGGCCCCAGGCAATACAAAAAGGCCTTGAGCATCGATGACTTCCCTTGGAGTGCCTTCAACGGAGTCGGTAATTCCGATTATTCTTCCTTTGGAAATATGGATTGCACCATTATAGGTCACCTGAGAATTGACGATGCGGCAGTTCTTGATTGTTACTTCTGCTTTCATGACTAATCTTCCTTCTCAGAAAACCGTTAGATGTTTAAATGCTAATGATGAGCTGGAGAGGTAAGGGGTCCGAAGCAGTGTCGAGGAAAGCAATCTATCCTCTTGCCCGCATCCCTCTCCAATCAATTCTTCCTCAAGTGCCCACGATAAGTCGCGAATTCCGTTACGCTATATAACAACATAAGTATCTCGGATCTATTTCGTGAGAGCCGCTTTTTCGGACGTTATTTCCTCCCAGCCAGTTCCTCATAGATCTTCATGGCAACGTTGGCACCACTACGATTCCGACCAGCATACTAATCACTGAGCGCAAGCTGCTTGTATAGCCCCGTCACAGGCAGGCCGTTTCGTTACGCTATAGTCCAACCTCCATCCACCGCGAGAATGTGGCCGGTGATCATATTCGCGAGATCGGAAGCCAGGAAAAGCGCGGCATAGGCAATCTCGTCTTCTTGAAGGACTCATCCTTGAACATAGCCTCTGTAAAGGCCGTATGGACAAAGGTCGGCGCTATCGCATTTACAAGGATATTATGTTTCGCCCATTCCAGGGCCAGGGTTCGCGTCAACTGGTTCACTCCTCCCTTGCTTGAGCAATAGGCCGCCCGCAAAGGCAGGGCCACAATCCCAGCCTGAGAAGAAATATTTATTATCTTTCCACCTCCTTTCTTTATCATTTCTCTGCCAGCCGCTTGAGATATAAAGAACATGGCCTTTAGATTGATATTCAATACGTCATCCCAGTTTTTTTCCGTCACTTCTTCAGGCTTCTGGGGCCGGTTGATTCCGGCGGAATTGACCACAACATCGACCGCACCCATCTCGCGGATAACCGCATCGATGAGTTCTTGGGGCGCACCCGAAATCGTGATGTCAATCGCCTTGTAAGCAGTATCCGCACCTTCCGCCCTCAAGACGTCAGAAAGGGATTTGAGCCTTTCCTCCCGCATACTATTAAGGAAAACCCTTGCACCGGCAGCGCAGAAAGTTCTGGCAATGGCTCCTCCCAGTCCACCAGCGGCTCCCGTTATCAAGGCAACCTTGTTTTTCAGTGATAGTTCCGGTCGTTTCATTTTCCGTATTTGTCCTTTCTTACCTTACAGGATATGCCGTGAGCCAGCATGTTCTCATAGTTGCAGGCACGTTCACACACATCGGCAATCTTGTAAGATGCCTCTTTTGTTGCGTATTGGTAGGTTACGGTCTTGACGAACTTGCCAACCGAAAGGCCGCCGGTGTAGCGTGCTGCCTTCAAAGTAGGCAGGACATGGTTGGTCCCAATAGTTTTATCCCCGTAAGCAACCGTGGTTTCCTCTCCCAAAAAGACGGAGCCATAGTTTTTACATTCTTCCAGATAGTATCTCCAGTCTTTGGTTTGCACCTCGAGGTGCTCCGGGGCCCATTCATCGCTCACCTTCACTGCCTCTTCCGGAGAATCCACGAGGATGACTTCACCGTTGTCCCGCCAGGCCATTCCGGCTACGTCCTTGGTGGGGAGATCTATAAGCTGACGGTCTATTTCCTTCACGGTTTCCTGTGCAACCTTTCTGGATAGGGCCACCAGGCACTGTCTCGCATTGGGATCGTGTTCCGCCTGCCCCAGGATGTCTGCAGCGATAATGAAGGGGTCTGCAGAATCGTCCGCAATGACCAGGATTTCCGTGGGTCCAGCTAGGAGATCTATACCCACGGTGCCGAATAGCTGTCTCTTGGCCTCAGCCACGTATTTGTTGCCCGCACCAACGATGAAATCCACAGGCTCCAGTCCGGCTATGCCATAAGCCATTGCAGCTAGGGCATGGACCCCGCCCATGCAGTAGATTTCATCGGCTCCGCCGGCCGCCATGGAGTAAAGGGTAGCGGGCCACAGTCCCTGCCCTTTCACTGGCGGGGAACAGGCTACCACTCTCGAGACGCCGGCTACCTTGGGTGTTATTACGGTCATGTGAGCCGAGGCGAGCATGGGGTATCGACCGCCCGGAATGTAGGAGCCACTGGAGTTCACGGGAATAATCTTCTGACCCAGGTGAACACCCAGAAGGGTTTCCACTTCAAAATCCATAAGGCGTTTCATCTGTTCCTGTGCGAAGTTTCGTATCTGGTCCTGACAGAAGTCGATGTCCTCTATTTCGCTTTTGGGCAGGCCCTTTTTTGCAGCCTGGATCTCATCTTGAGACACCTTGAAGGATTTCGGAGACCAGTTATCGAATCTTTCTGAGTAGTACCGCAGGCCGGCCTCCCCCTGCTTTTTAACCTTTTCAAGGATTTCTTTGACGGCATCCTGTACCGCTGATATATCCTCTTCCGGTCTCTCAACAGCCTTTTTTATGTATTCTGCCATCGTGAATTATCCTCTCTTCCTGTTCATTGCTGTTTATGGGATCGGGCACCAGCCCAATAGTTTCGCAATACCCAAATCCTGAGAGCCGTCCAGCTTATTCTTCATCGAGTATGGCCACTGCCCGGAGAGGAGAGCCCGTCCCTTCCCTGATCTTCAGGGGAAATCCGATAAAGGTAAATCGTTTGCCTACCACTTTGTCCAGATTACAGAGGTTTTCAATGTGTGTAACGCCTCGTTCCCCACACACAGTGTGGCAGGGATAGGTTTTGTCGTACCACATGTCTGGGCTTGCGGAATCGACACCGAAATTGACGCATCCCTGATCAATAATGAACTCGGTCGCCTCTCGATCCAGCCCCGGGTAATCGGTCATGTATTCCGGTTTCCCGTAGTACCGGTCATACTGGGCGGTGTAGAACAAAATCGTGTCTCCCTGTCGGATGTCCAGACCCCACCTTTTCAACTCGTCTTCGACTTTCTTCTGACCAAACTGGGTTTTCTGGGGAATATCGCTTACATCTAGGCAGATGGCCGGCGTGATGCACTTCTCCAGGGCCAGTTGGTCAATGGATTCCGCATTGGGGTTGCGGGAGAGGTGACTGACCGCATCAATATGGGTTGGCCCGTGGTCACAGAGCATGATTCCCCGTGTCTCATAGGAAAAGCCTGTGCCTAATTGCCGTTGGCATTCATCATGGGACAAATGAGTCCAAATCACCGTCTTAAGGTGCCCCGGATAAACCGGCATACCTTGGTAAATCTCTTGTGATAGATCAATGATTCTTCCTTTCAGCATTATGAACCCCCTTTAACGCTCCAAAATAGAATTAAGAATGACGGAATTTTTCCTTTCTTGGAATGGCCCATCGACTCAGCTTAAACTTAATAGATTGATTCACAGTACATAGGTTACTCAAAGGCGGAAAAACGTGGTTTGCCGTAAGGGCATCTTCTACCAGAACGTGGATTAGCCAACTACTTGGAGGAACGAAATCAGGCCATCATCAAAATAAGTTATACATAAATGATCTTTTTTTTGTCTACGAGAAGACGTTTCGAAAGGAGATAACCACCATCCCTGACAGAAATGTCAATATCTCGGTTTACTTACATCCCCCAGTGGAGATCTCCAGCCGCCTTCAACCATCAATACGTGCACTGCAACCCTATCGGAAAGCGGACTGCAAAGAAAAAGAGCGGCCTTTAGAAGGTCATCCGATTGTGACCATCATTGGAATGGAAGCATCTCCGCAATTATCCATTTCTTATAAGCCGACCGCAAGAATAACTTATGCGCTGAATTTCTGGAGGCAAACTAAATATAAAAAATCTCCTTTGGGTACGCTAAATAGAACTTTAGTATTTCTCATGAGATGCTTGAATTCATCCTTAAAAGGATCCTTAGCGAATAAAAAGTGGAACAAGAATTTGGAAAACAATAGATCTGGACAACCCTCGATACGCCAGCAAGATCATTTGTTTGTATGCTGATGCTCTGAAACTTATTCCATAAGTTCATACCTCCTGAGCCAACTAGTCGTCCAGGTAGTCCTCGCAACCCTGAGAAGTTAGGTGACGTTGACTCAGGTTAGCTTCTTTTCATAAGGCCAGAGAAGAAGGGCGTTTTGTTAAAGTCGAAAAGGATATCATTCTGGCTGAGCTGAAAGCATCGAAAAGAGCTTCGAAGAACTACGAGGCAAAACAATCAATATCTCCTACATGAAACGATCAAACCTTAATTGGCGGATATGGGATGCTTATTTGACACGGAAAAGCCTCATGTATGATAATAGACAAGAACGCCCTTTTTGAGGACAGGAAAATAGCGGAACTATCATTGCATGTCAAGCACAAGAATCCTGATACATTTGTGAGAGGAGTCTGGAATCCATTACAAGGTAATGTCTCGGAGCGATGTGGTAAGGGTAGTCCAGTGGAGGATCTCTTGCACCCCAATGAGTGCAAATTCCAGTTCAGCTACCGGAAAGAAGACATCTATGCTATGGTATCAAAGTTAATCAGAGAGAATCCCCTGTTCTAGCCAAGACCCTCAATCATAGAGGAGGTATTTATGTCTATTGGATGGGGTATCATTGGGTTGGGCACTCATGCAGACAGCCGCCTTGCTCCAGCTATTAATAATGACCCCGAAAGCAAACTTGTCGCTGTTTGTCATAATACAATGGAGCATGCTAGCAGTTTTGCCATCAGTCACGGAGCTGAACACGCTTATGACTCGATTGAGAAAATGCTAGAGGACCCCGAACTGGATGTTGTTCTTATCGCTACTCCCAATAATCTACATGCAGAGCAGGTTATTCAAGCAGCTGAGGCAGGTAAACATGTACTGTGTGAAAAGCCTATGGCATTAACGATTAATGACTGCGAGCGAATGATAGAAACCTGCAATAAGAATAAGGTTAAACTAGGTGTGGTCTTCCAGAATCGTTATCACCCTGCTCATGTCGAAGCACGCCGCCTTATCGAGGCCGGTATTGTTGGCGATATCACTGTAGCCAAAGCTCAATATTGCCATGGTGCTCCGTCTCGAGATATCTGGAAGGGATGGCGGAGTGATCCCAATGCGGTTGGCGCCGGTGCCCTAATGGGTCAAAGTGTTCACGCCATTGACCTGCTTCGCTTCTTACTGGATAGCGAGATAGTAGAAGTCCGAGCTATCAGTGACGCAGAGCTATCTCAGTTGAACTTGGACAACATGATGTATTGTTTACTCAAATTCGAGAATGGATCATATGGAGTAGCGATTGGTGGCATCATTGCTCCCCGTTCGGACAATGATGCGGTTCTATACGGTAAAAAAGCCAAGATAACCTGTAAGGGTACGGTCGGAATGCCGCTTGAGGGAGAACTGCTTGTAGACGGTGATTCCATTAATATAAGGGCGACCTACCCCACTAGTAATCCGGTATCAGCGCTATATGCGAACGTAGTAGCCGCTTTCAATAAGTGCATAGAGGATAATACTGAACCTGATTTTTCAGGTTACAACGGATTGCAAATGGTTAAGGTTGCACGTTCCATCATCGAGTCCGACCGTCAAGGCAAGGCAATTAAGATCGCGAAGTAATCCCAGCGGTTCTGAAGCATATATTAAGTCTCTTGCAGTGAACCAAATTGTTCACTTCCATTCTGCAGAAGCGCTTATGCTTACTTCCGATCTTCTACAAGTCACACACTGAACCCCGTTGTGTTTTCTCTGTATATTACCTAACCCGCTTACTACCCTTATCACACCTATAATGGTAAACAGCTCTCATCGGAGATTACACCTATGCCGGGCTCATATTTGCTGGCTGGAAGAAGTTGGCTGGTGAATGCTTTAATCTGCTTCCCTCATCTCCGAGGCAATTCTATTTGGCTCCTCGCAACCATCTTTGGTGATTAGTACCGTGCCACCTACGTTAACCTTTTGTATACCGCGGCACGCATTCGGTTCTAGCTCGAACATAACACCCGGTTCAAGTACATAATCCCGGGAAGCAGGACTCATCGGTACTACCTCGAACCCTGCATAATCTTTGAATTCTGGAATCTGGTCCAGTTCTTTGACCAATCCGCTAACATAGATTATAGGATTCATAGTATGAGCTAGCGGAGTAAGGTACCAGCATCCCGCTTCTTTTATGGGTTTCTCCATGGCAGTACATACTTCCCCGAAAGTTACACCCGGGTGCATGGTATTAACCCCTGCTCTATAAGAGCGATTAGCGACATTGGCGAGTTGCTGGGTCAAAGGAGCAACAGGCCTAACGGCCTGCTTGGCTCTTTGGCTTCGACCAAGATCGGCTTGATTTTCGGAGCGTCTATGCCGGTATAGATCAAGCAATCCCCAAAATTACACTATGGGATCGCTCAACTTTACATATCAACCCTATGCATGCTTTACCCTTTCCACAAGCTTCTTAAACTCCTCCTCCGTCAGCACCCTCTTAAGGTCATGGGATTTGAGTTTGACCTGTTTAAGCACGGCCATGGACTCATCTTCGTTTAGGTCGATGTTGAGCTTTTCCGCCCAGAGATATACATTGTCCAGCCCGCTCTTTTTGCCCATGACAATTTGAGGGGGTGCATGACCCACGAAGTCGGGGTGTATTGGGAACACGGTGGTGGGATTTTTCTCAAAGACATTCTTGAACCAGCCGGTGACGATGCCGGACTCTATGGTATAGGCATCATCGCCGATGAATGGCCGGTTAGCAGATACCTTTACCCCTGAGAGCTCTTGCACGAGCTTGGCGGTCTCATTAAGTTTGCTATAGTCGATACCCACATCGATCCCGTACATTGTTAAAAGGGCCAGCACGGTCTCCTCCATAGGAGTGTTGCCTGCCCGCTCGCCGATACCGGTGATGGTGGTATGGATAACCTCGCCGCCTGCCAATACTGCATTGATGGTATTAGCAACGCCTAGGCCGAAGTCGGGGTGAAAGTGGATCTCGATGGGTTTCTGGATCCGCTCTTTTACCTTCTTGGTAAAGAAGGTGGCTGCTTGGGGAGAGAGGACCCCGAAGGTATCTACCAGGGTAAAGGCATCCATGTGGCCCTCTGTGGCAACCCGATCCACCAGATCCAGAAGCCAGGTCAAATCTGATCTGGTGGCATCGATGGTGAAAAACACTGTGTAGAGCCCTTCTTCTTTTGCAGCTGCCGTGGCCCTGATGGAGAGATCAATGGCCTTGTCTAAGGGCCATTGGTAGCCTTGCTCGATGAGGTGTTTGCTGGAGGGTATCTCGATAACGATACCCTGTACCCCGCAGTCTGCTGCCAATTTGACATCCGGGACCATGCATCGGCAGAAGCAGAAGATCTCTGAGGGTAGGTTGCGCTTGGCGATCTCCCTGATGGCAGCCTCGTCGTTGGGGGATACGGCGGGCATGCCGGTTTCAATACGGTGCACTCCTATTTCGGCAAGCTTCTCGGCAATCCTGATCTTGTCGTCCTTGGTGAAGATGACCTTGGCCTGCTGCTCGCCGTCTCTCAGGGTGATGTCATGGATCTTGACCTTTTTGGGAGGGGTGAAGTCCTTTGTGACCTCCGGAAGGTAGTTCCAGGGGCTCACGTGCCAGTTGGGGGTTTTGTAAGGGTGATCGCCCTTTATTCGAACATCGTTCATTGTGCGTTATCCTCCTTCGTATTTAATATCAATGAGATTTACAGTGACATGGAAATGAGTTCCGTGATGTCCATAACCTTGATACTTTCCTCTTTTTCTAGCGATTTCACCGCGTCATTGAGCGTGATGTTGCAGAAGGGGCACGCGGTAAGCAGTACCCCTGCGCCGGTTGCAAGTGCCTGGTGGACCCGTCTCTCTGCGATCGCCTGTGAGGAGAGCAGGCCTTGGGGCGGCTCCATCCACATTCGACCGCCGCCCATGCCGCAACAGTCGCTGTCTGCCCTAGAGTTTTCCATCTCCACCAGGGTAACCCCGGGAACCTTTTGTATAAGATCTCTGGGTTCCTCGAAAATCTCGCTACGCCTGCCCAGATAGCATGGATCATGATAGGTCACGGTCTTGTTTAGTTTTTTCGATAACTTCAGTTTTCCTTTGTCTATCAATTCATTGAGAAACTGGCTGTAATGTTGCACCTTGAGCCCGTTTTCTTGTTCGGGATATTCATGGGTGAAGCTGTAGAAGCTGTGGGGATCTCCAGTAACAATGTGTTGAATTCCCGCATTCTTAAACATCTCTGTATTAGCCTCAGAGAGGTAGGCAAAGAGTCCGGTTTCACCCATCCTCCGGGCTTCATGTCCGCTACAGGTCTCGTTTTCAAGAATTCCAAAATTAACACCTGCTTCTTTGAGGATCTTGCTGAGGCTTTTTGCGATCTTCTGCCCCTGCGCATCGTACGAGGAGGCACAGCCCACAAAGTAGAGCGCATCCACGTGATTGTTCCTTGAGGCAAAGGGTATCTCAAGGCCCTCAGCCCACTTGGTCCTCTCATGAGAAGGATTACCCCAGGGATTGCCGCGGACGTGCATATTCTTTAAGACTCCTACTTGCTCAGGCATCGGGCCTACCATCTTATCTACCAAAAGGAATTCCCTAGCCTTCTCAAAGATCTCAACAAGTGGCAGGGCTCGGGATACCTTTTTGCACATGTCGACACATTTGTTGCATGTTGTGCATGAGTAGACGAGATTCCGCAATTCTTCAGGGAATTCATTCCATTGTAATCCATAATAAATGGCACGATTGATGCCAAAGGGCCCCTGAGTGATTCGTGTATCAACGATGGGGCAAACATTGTGGCAGAAATGGCACTTCTCACATGAAATGAGGGCTTCATTCAGATATTTCTCAAAGTCTTCCTCGAATTGTACTTCTTCCATCATACCTCTCCTTCAACATTGCCACGGTTAAGGATGTTGTTGGGATCAAAAAGTTTTTTCATCTTCACAATGAGTTCGTAACTGGTTTCTCCGTATTTTTCCCGAAATAAGGGCACACGATGGGGAAGCCACCCCCAATCCCCACCCACACCGTCATATTTCAATTGCAGTTCTTTTTCGAGATTCCATATTTGATCGACGACCTGTTTCATCTTCTCGGTTGACCAATCATAAGGAAATGCGAAGAGACAGTGTAGTGAATCGGAGCCAACATGGCCATAGAGGTAAGCCTCCGTCTGAGCGATTAAATCGTTCCTACCCTCGGTAATGTGGGTTAACTCCGTCATTGCCTCCGCAAGTCGAGGCAAGGTTGGGTTGACCTCTATAGCAAGATAGCCTTTCAAACCCTTCTCTTGCCCCCAGCGCATGGCGTTTTCCCGGACTCCCCAGACCTTCTCCGCAATTTCGTGGTCTTCCAGAATAAATGCCTCTTTCGCTCCTGCTTTTTTGAATAGCCTGACCATCTCCTGCGCATTCCTTAAGGCATCCTCTTTGTCTCTACCCATCGAGCGCGCAATAGCCATGGCACCTTCCGGAAAATTCAATCCTTTGGCCTCATAGCCTACCTTGCAGGCCTTCTCCCCTACGAACTCCCCATCCATGGGTAGCGGGAACTTTTCCCTGTACATCATTCCTACGGCGTGGCCTATCTCTTCAACCGTTTTGAAAAAGGCAACCGCATCAACCGTTTCTGGCATAGGAATCAAAACCATCCTGACCTTAGTTATAATACCCAATATCCCTTCCGAGCCTATGAAGATCCGCGCGAGATCCCATCCGGCTGCACGCCTGAGGCATTTCGAGCCCGTTTCTGTTATTTCCCCTGTTGGCAGGACAACCTCCAGGCCCAACACGTTATTCACAGGTCTGCCGAAGATGTTATCCGTCAAATGCCCCAGGGTATTAATGCTCACTGCTCCCCCGATACTAGAGCCGATCTGTGTTTGGATCGGGAGAAAATAACCCAGCTTCCCCAATTCCTTAATTAACTGGCCCGTCTTTAAACCCGCACCGCATTCAAGCCACTGATGCTCTTGGTTGATCTCCAAAGAGGTTAGCCGCTCCGTACTCATGGTTATGCCACGGTGCTTGGGCTTGGTGCCGAACATGAGTGAGGTGCCAGACCCATAGGTCGTTACTGGGATTTTGTGCTGATTCGCATACCTCAGCACCTCTGAAATCTGATGAGCATCAGCGGGCTGAACCACACAATCGGGTAGATCCCCCTCTTCAACGTCATAAGGCAATGAGGTATCAGCATAGTTCACTCGTTCAAATAGCTGCGTATGTACATGATCCTCGCCCACTATACCCTTTAAGTCTTGAGCTAACCGCTCTGCATTTACGCCCATCTCAAGGTTACCTCCAGTCTCAAGATATTATCTGATGCACTAAAAATCGTATTAGAGCAGCACATTGCCAATTGCCCCTACAATCCCACATGCCCTGCTTCCCTTTTGCCTCCGCTTTTTCTCAGTGTGTGCTCTGTGAACTTGACGTACCAATCGATGTGCCTTTTCAAAAACCTCTTATCAGAACCATGTTCACCATTTTTTATCAAGTCAAAAAGCACCTCATGCTCTTCCTGGACCTTGCTGAGGATTTCAAGGACAAAGCATATAAACTGGTATCGGGCTAGCGTGAGAGCAATCGTGTGATAAAACCGAATGAGCCAGTTGTTCCCAATAGATTCAACTAGCTTGATGTGAAAGTAAGGGGAAGGGTTCCGAGAGCCTAACTCAGCTATCTTGTTATCATCAAAGGGGAAAGCCCTTTGTTGCTCATTCAAGTCGAGCGCCTCAACCCCGCTTAGGGCAGCGATCTATGAGTTGGGGTGCTCCTAGGATAAGCTCTATTGCCATTCGAGCACCCTCCTTGTATACATACTCACAGGTATTGTTGTCCCTGAGAGGCATATACCCTCCCCGAAGCTCACCACAGGTCTTGCAACCAAACTTGGCCTCGAAACGCCCATGCAATTCATAACTGAGTTCATCCACACAGGTCAAATCGTCCCTGGGCTCTCGTTGCCAAAATACCAAGCCAATACAAACAATTTCAGATGGAAGTGAGCCGCACATATAACTGGTAACAATCATGGGGAGTTCCCTTAATTGTCGCGGCAATGGCACTCTGAGGCTATCTCTTATAGCGCAGCAGTGAGATTTACGTCTGGTTGCTTATTATATGCCCCTCCGCCCCCATTAAAACCCGTCGCGACGCGTACCATGGCAGGATCAGTGATATGAATGTGTCATTGACGGCTAAGAAAACCGGCTCGATCAAATGAAACCCCGTATGTCGGTATTTTACTGTCTGGAAGAACGCTTTTCACTCACGTTCTTGCTTGGATCGGTGTCTTTATCTTCTTCGCAGCTCTTCTATTCTAAAATGGGTGGTATTGCCTCACTCAACCGGCAGATACTTTTTCGTTCTTTCGTCATATCCCGGCCCATGGCAAGGAAGGAGAACATCGGCCATTCGTTTCACTTGGACATTGCTCCAGTAGGCTTCATTTAAATCCGTGGCAATCGACTGTGTGAACACTTCCCAATGTGCAAATGGATGCCCTTCCGGGAGAACCTTTCCTGGGTCTTGAAACGAGTGGTACGTGGTACACTGGCCAGGTATTACGGTTTTTCCTTCTTTGGTATTAACACATATAGATTGTGTGCCAGGCGTGTGGCCTGGAGTGTGCAGAATCCTAATTCCCGGAAAAACCTCGTAGTCTCCCCTAATCAATCGCATCTTCATGCTCCCGATCTGGTCCAATATGTCCTTCGGGTAGTACTGGGATTGTAAAGGATGAGGTGCCCGAGCAAATGCCCACTCTGCCTCCTGCACATAGATTTCAGCATTTTTGCATTTATAGTGGTTTCCAACATGATCATGGTGCAAGTGAGTTGTAATAATGATATCTACATCGTCACATGTTAGATCTTGTTTCTTTAATGATTCCTCGAATGTCTGAAAATCCGTAGTCTTGCCCGGCCAATAGTTGGCCATCAAAGAAGCCCAAGTCCCTGAGT
>SMTZ1_10003185_pt1 | contig 21459 bp, 17 predicted proteins | sample DeeMarSWOR136_30_FD_25667 | JGI IMG/M metagenome (IMG submission 25667) | reverse complement strand
TTGGCCTGGTTGTTAGCCCCAAGGGACCAGCCCAAAAATATCGCGCTCAATAGAGAAGACATTAAACCCGCCTTTTGGTACTGATAATGTGAACCCGGCGAGACACCCGGTCGGCCTGATCCGAGATCTCACCCAGTTGAATGACCATTTCCTTGAGCTGAAGTTTCTGAAAGGGATCCAAATCCGAATCGAAAATCCTCGTGATGATCCGCCGCTCAATGTGATCACAGTGGCTTTCATTGTTGTCTATATTGGATACCAAGGACCTAATATCCCCGGCCTTTTTGAAGAGCGCCTCCACCTCCTTGATCAGCAGGTCGCAACATTCCAAGGATGCCCGGATCAGTTCCTTGATATCCAAAACGAGAAAATCTGGGGTGCGTAACCTCTGAGTTTGGATCATGTAGAGGATGAGCTCAAATAGGCCGGGAATTTGATCAACGGCCTCGAGCAACCCCAAAACATCCCTCAGTGCCTTGGCATACATCATGGTTTCGATCTCATATCGGGTATCGTCTGCCTTAGACTCCACCTTATGCGTCTGCTCAATCAGAAAGTCAAAGTCGTCGCAGAAGCCCTTTTGAAAGTAGACATTCATGGCCTTCAGAAAATTTTCTTGGGCCATCTTCAGGCTGTCCAAATACTGGTAAATCAACTGCTCGACTTGCTGTTCCTTTCTAAATAGAAATCGAAACATAGTCTCTCCTAAAGCACATGGTTTGAGAAAGTACGATCTCTTGTCGGCTGGAAATCACCTAAGAATACCAAAAAACACCGCTCTTTTAAACTTTGGGTTAATGGCTCAAAAGGGAGACTGGTGGGTAAGAGTACGCGAGGTAATGATTCTTCTATGAGGCCGCCTGTTGTCAAGCTCCTTTTTCCGCTTTAGATGTTAGTTACTCCTTCAGTTATCAATCGAGCTGGCGGCTTCCTGATACGTGAGACCTGTATTTGCCTCGAACGACCTTCTATCCGTGCTGGCTTCTTTTGCCAGACACCCGATCTTCTATCCGTGCTGGCTTCTTTTGCCAGACACCCGATGCTGTATTCGCCCTAAGGCGATTGGGGAAGCGCCGGGGTGAACGGCCCCATCTAACGTCTTCTCCCTATCAAGCTCGGCAATGAAATAATGCGATCTATGCGAAACCCTCGGAATCACTTGAGGCTAAATCCCCCGTCCACCAAGAGAAGCTGGCCGGTGATGAAGTCGGCATCATCGGAAGCCAGGAATAGGATAGCCTTCGCGATGTCCTCCGGTTCGGCCAACCGCTTGAGGTACGATCCCTCGATCATGTTCCGCCTCACCTCTTCGGGCAGTGATTTGGTCATTTCGGTGTTGGTGTGTCCAGGGGCGACCGTATTGACGTTAATGTAAGGGGCCAGTTCCTTGGCCATGGTCTTGGTTAAATTGATCACCGCCCCCTTGGAGGCGCAGTAATCCATGATCCCCTCGCGGCCGCAGTGATCGATTCCGCGGATGGAGGAGATGTTGATGATCTTGCCCGACTTCTGTTTTATCATATACTTCGCTGCGGCCTGGGCGCACAGGAAGACCCCGATCAGGTTGACCTCCAACGTCTTGGTCCAATCTTCCACGGTTTTTTCAAGAAAGGGCCTCGATATGGCGATCCCCGCATTGTTGACCAGGACATCGATTCGGCCAAAGGCCTGGACGAACTCTCCCATTACCCGTTCAACCTGGTCCTTCTTGGAAACGTCCCCCACAAGGATCTTGAACTCGAATCCCCTTTTCTCGGCTTCGGCCGCAACCTCCCGTAACCCCTCCTCTCGAATGTCCACAATTCCGACTCCTGCCCCCTCCTCCGCAAATAGATAGGCTGTCGTTGCGCCGATACCCCTTCCTCCGCCGGTGATGAGCGCCGCCTTATCCTTGAGTCTCATGCCTTTAACCTCCCCCAGAGGGTCTCACAATGCTGTCTCACCCTTGCATCTTCTCCATCTCTTCTCTAATCTTTTTTTCGATGTAATCTAGATGGTCTACGATCTTCCGCTTGGCAAGGGATGGATTCCCTTGGATGATCGCCCTGTAGATTTCATGGTGGTGTCGCAGGAGAAGGTCCTTTTTCTCAGGCCGTGTCAGGACCTTCCGAAATCTGAAAAAGGAGCCAAAGCTCTCTTTGAGCGCCTCCATAATGTGAATGGCAATGATGTTGTGGGTACCTGCTGCAACGGAGAGGTGAAACTCCACGTCCACCTCCTCCCATTTCCTATCGCCTGGAGTGCTCGTCGCCATTCCCTCCAATATCCCCGCCATTCTCTCCAGATCCTCGGCAGTAGCCTCAGTGGCCGCTTTTTGTGCACACCATCCCTCGATCAGCTTCCGAACCTCCAGGAATTCAAATATCCTCCCCGCTTCCTCCTCCAGCAAAACCAAGAGAGGTGGCTTCAGGGATTCACGGACCGATGACAGGACGAAGCTCCCCTCTCCCTGGCGGACCTCGATCAAACCCATGACCTCTGCTCGATAGAGGGCCTCCCTGATGGACTGTCTGCTGATTCCGAGATCGGATGCCATTTCCCTCTCCGAGGGAAGCTTTTCGTTCGGTTTAAATTGGCCGCTGCTGATCAGGGAGACCAGCTGTTTGTAAACCTCGTCGGATATCTTGCTGGTCCTGATGGGGGAAAATATCCTTCCCTTGAATTGAGCTCTTTTCAAGGCCTCCCTCCTCCTGCGATCTGTGCTTCGGCGATCAACCTTTCACTGCGCCTGTGCCCCATCCGGCAATCAGGTACCTCTGGATGAAGATGAAAAAGACCAGAACCGGTATGGTGATTAACATGCCGCCGGACATGATCATTCCCCAGTCGATCACCGTTGCGTTATGGAGATCCGCGATGCCAACGGAAAGGGTCTTAAGGTTATCCGAGGTGATGAGAATTCTCACAAAGATATAGTCGTTCCACGCCAAAATAAAGGTGAAGATCGCCGTGGCAATGATCCCCGGCAGGGCGAGGGGGAGAATGACGTGGACGACCGCCCTGAAACGGGTCGCCCCATCCACCAGGGCTGCCTCCTCCAAGACGAGGGGGATGCTCTGGAAGAATGCCCTCAGGAGCCACAGGCTGAAGGGGAGACAAAAGGCGGTATAGGCCATGATGAGGGCGAGATGGGTATTTGCAATACCGATCTTCTTGATTAACACGTAGAAGGGGATGATGATCATAATGGGAGCAAACATGTAGGTGAAGAGAATGAGGCTTGCGATCTTCTCCCGACCGTAGAACCTGTATCGGGTCAAGCTGTAGGCGCCGGCTGTTGCGATTGCCATGGTGAAGACGACCGCCATAGTCGAGACGAACACGCTGTTTCTGAAATAGATCAAAAAACGGGTTTGCTCAAAGAGTCGGGCAAAATTGGCAAGGGTAGCGTCCTTGGGCAGAAAATAAGGCGGAGAGACGAATATTTCCCTCAAGGGCTTGAAAGAGGTGGATACCATCCAGAAAAAGGGAAATGCCGTCACGATCAGCAGAATGGCAGCACACCAGTAGATTGTCTGTCCCCGCAAGGAGAAAAAAGTATTCTTCGGTCTCAAATCCCTTCTTCCCTCCTGAACATCTTAAAGTAGACCGTTGTAGAGGCGATCAAGATCCCAAACATGATTACCGCGAGGGTTGATCCCAGCCCCGCCTGATAGTACATGAATGTCCTCATATAGGCGAAGACGGGGAGGGTCCTGATATACTTCTCCGCCCCTCCACCCTGAGTGAGCAACCAAACGGTATCGAATTTGGTAAACTCCCACACGCTGATGATGATGAGAGAGGTCATGATGTGATCTTTTCCCATCCAGCTGAGGGGGTCTTCGATGATGCCGACGGCAAGCAAAAGATAGTTGATCAGGCCAAACTGATCGTTGAGGAGCCACTTCCAGAGGATGATGGCCACCACCGTGGGGATCATGTAGGGAAAGAGGACCACGCCCCGTACGAAATTTCTGCCGCGAAATGCCTCATTGAGAATTAATGCTGCGATGACCCCGATGACGATTTGAAGGACAATGGTGCTCACGGAATAGTACGTTCCGTACCAGAGGCTCATCCAAAATTCAGAGTCCCTCAGGAGATAGAGATAATTGGCAAGGCCCACGAATCTCTGCTCAGGGAAGAAGGAGTGTTTCTTGAAGAAACTGAGCCAAACCCCGTATAAGACTGGATAGACCAATAAAGCACAGATCAGGAAAACCGACGGTGCAATCAGGATGATTCCCGTTTTTTGGGAGCTTACCTTCACCTTTTCATCCCGTTCATTTTGCGATAATGGAGATAGTGCCGGGAGCTTGCTAAAATACTCCCGGCACTATTCCCGACTACCCTACCACTTGGCGTACCCCTTATCCTTTACGAGTTCCTCTGCTCTCTTCTGGGCCTTTTCGGTGGCCTTTCGAGGAGGTACGTTTTCCTTGGTTACCTCCATGACCATATCCTTCAGGATCCCGGAGCCCAGGATCTCCATAAGGTAGGGCTTGGTCTCCATATCCTTCCAATCGATCACCAGCGTGGGCTTGACCAGGTCGTTATCCAGATAATATTCCTGGACATCGAGCCATCCCTTCCATCTCTTGATCATGGGGGTGTCCTGGTATGCCTTGCTCCTCCTCAGGGACTTGGTAACGGGGAAGAAGTGAATGGGGACCGTCTGGATGTACTCGAGGTAATTGTCGTCCTGGTAGAAGAACTTCAGGAACTCGATGGCCTCCTGGGGGTGTTTGCAACCCTTGAACAGCATCCATGGTTCCTCATCCACCTGGGCAGCGGGTTTTGTGCCGCTGGGTCCATGGGGCTTCACCCAGACGTCGAAATAGTCGGTATTGGCCATGTGCTTGGGCGCGTACTCTTCGATCAACGAGGCACCCCTTCCGTACCCCTGATACATCATGGACGCCTTTGCGCCATACATGTTGGCAAAGGTCTCCCTGTACCCATGTCCCTCCCAACCGGGCGGCATATACTCGGTCAGTTCCTTCAGGAATTCCAGGATCTCGATCATGCACTTGGACGTGAATTGGGGCCGATTCTGATCATCGAAGAGAATGCCCCCGTTGGCCTTTGTCAGTTCCCCCAGAAGGATGTTGATAAACAGATTGTCACCGGGAATGGTTACGCCGTAGATATCGGTCTTCCGGTCCTTGTTGGTATCCAGGGTAAGCTCTTTGGCATTATGGAGCAGATCCTTCCATGTCTTGGGGTTTTTCAGGCCCTTCTTCTTGGCCAGATCCTTCCGGTAGATCAAGAGGGAGGTGCCAGCGGCGTGAACGAGGCCAAAGTAATGGTCCCCGTATTTGCCCACCTTCTTTATCTGATCCCAGATGTTATCCTCACCGATGTGCTTGACCACATCATCCAGGGGAAGGAGCAAACCCTTGGCCTGCAGTGCGGCACAGGTTATGGGCTGGCCATGGGAAAGCTCCGGCGGCGAACCCGCCGCCAGAGCGGCCATGATCTTTCCCTCCAGATCCCCCCATGCAAGGGCCTCTGCCTCCACTTTTATGTCCGGGTGTAACTTCTCAAACCGTTCCACGATATTGGCTATCGCCTTCCTGGAGAGAGGGTTGGTCTCGGTATGCCACACGTTGATGACCTTTCGTGCCGCAAGGCTCGTACCAGCCAAAACCAAGAGGAACAGACAAACCGATCCAATGATCACCTTGTATCTCTTCTTACGGCTCATCCTCCAACCTCCTTTCATTCCTCGGGCCTACCATTGAGCCCCGAGGTTATGTCCCCTCGCGAAAACGCCAAGGGCGAGATTTCATTTCCTTTTGTAACCCCTTTTCCATCACCTCCTTTCGTGTTATCTCCCCTTTTCACCTCCCTTCCCGTGAGAAATTGATGATGCTCGACGCAGTGACTCATATTCTCAGCGCGATTTCCTCGCCTTCATAGACGGCCTCCAGGGCCTCCCTTGCCTCGGAGGCATCGCCAATCACATGGAGTTCGGGGACTTTTCCCTCAAGGCTTTTGGCAATACGGTCGTCCGGTTTCGAACCCACGGCCAAGACGATGGTGTCGAATCCATCGATCTTTCTGGTCCCGGAGGCATCCTCCACTACCGCATAACCCTTTCCCAGCTCTTTGACCTTGGTGGAGGTGAGGATGGTAACGCCCTTTTCCGCAAGCCTCTGAGACAGGTAGTATTTCAGGTGGACCACCAAGTCCGATGCTATCTCCTCCAACATCTCCACCAGGGTGACCTCTTTCTCCATCTCCGATACATAATCGGCCAGCTCCGCGCCGATGCCGCCTGCCCCAACCACCAGGACCCTCTTCCCCACGTCTGCCTCCTGAGATAAGACGTCGTCGACGGAAAGGGCATTGCTCTCCTCCATGCCTTTCCAATCGGGAACGAACGGTTGGGCCCCGGTGGCGACGATCACCGCATCCGGCTTGTCAGCCCCCAGCATACCAACGGTGAATTCCTTCCCCAGTTCCATGGTTACCCCCAGCCCTCTGACTCTCACCTCGAGGTAACCCAGGAAATCGCTCCAGACGTCTTTCCTTGGTGGAATCGCGGCCAGCCTCAACCTCCCGCCCAGCTTATTTTCTCTCTCAAAGAGCGTTACCCAATGTCCTCTCAGGGCTGCAATTTCAGCCGCCTTGAGGCCCGCAGGCCCCCCTCCAACAATCCATACCTTCTTGGGCCGATCCGTTTTTGAGATCTTGAATCGGTATTCATTGCCCGCCTCCGGATTGACAGCACATCGAACCGACTCTTTTCTGAAGGTGTGGATGCAGCGATTACAGGAGATGCAGGAATTGATCTCCTCCAGCTTCCCCTCTTTTGCCTTAGTGGGCATCTGGGGGTCCGCAATCAGGGCTCGGCCCATGGAGACGAGATCAGCCTTCCCATCGCGAAGAATCCCGTCCGCCATGACGGGATTTCTGATCCTGCCCACCGTAATAACGGGAATGCTTACCGCCGACTTGATCGCCTGGGCCAGGTGGACGAAGATCCCTTCCTCCACGTAGTAGGGTGGTTGGTTCAGGTAACCCGAGGCGCGGTTACATGCGGATATGTGGAGGGCATTGGCTCCCTCCTTTTTCAGGATTTGTGCAATTTGTTTCGTTTCGTCTATCCTGAGCCCCCCTTCCACGTATTCGTCGCCGCTCAACCTGCAGATAATGGGGAAATCCGGGCCTACCCGTTTGCGAACCGACTTCAGGACCTCCCTGGCGAGCCTGGCCCGTCCCTGGACATCGCCTCCGTACTGGTCAATGCGCCGATTGGAAAAGGGGGACAGAAAGGAACAGATGAGGTACCCATGGGCCATGTGGAGTTCGACCCCATCGGCCCCGGCATTCTTGACCCGCTGGGCGGCCAGCGTGAATGCCTCGATAATCTGCTCGATTTCCCCCACGGAAAGTTCACGGGGGACTTCGTCTAGGGTGGGACACGATATGGGAGAGGGTCCGACAATGGGAGACCCCGTAACCGCGGATGAGGTCTGCCTTCCTGCATGATTAATCTGGACGACGATTTTCCCCCCTGCATCGTGGACACTTTCGATCATCGTCTTAATCCTCGAGGCGTGTTCATCGGAGCTGATAAGGAGCATATTCGAGTGTGCTTTGCCCTGTTGCAGAATGCCCGTGTGCTCGACGGTGATGTATCCCACGCCCCCGCGTGCGCGTTCCACGTAGTAGGCAATCAGCCGCTCCGTCGCAAAGCCCTCCGGCGAGGCGTAATTTGTTGCCATGGGGGGCATCACAATGCGGTTCTTGGTCTCCAGGGTTCCGACCGAAAAGGGACTAAAGAGTGCATCCAGAGCCACAGTATCTCTCCTTTCTTAAAATCTCTTCCTTCTCATGTTTGGGGATAGGAAGGATGGTCAAGTGATCGGACCAACCCTACCATCTTCTCTTTTTCTTGTCAACTGGTCTATCAGGAGAGCAAGGGGAAAGGGGACTCCCTTTACTCGATTTCCTCAATGGCGACGGCCCGAATGGGGAAGGCCTCCAGGCCGCCCATTTTCGCCGGGAAACCGAAAAAGAGGAATCTCTTTTGCTTCAGCTCCGCCAAGTTGGCTAACCCCTCGATGAGGGGAATATCGTTGGAAAGCAGGAGATCATGGGTGAAATACTTGTTCAAATCCTTTCCCTCGAATTCGGGGTTTTCTGGGAACACGGTATCATCGACCCCAACCATCTTGACCTTCTTCGCCACGAGGTACTCCGCGCCCTCCTTGGCCAGATAGCACCGGTCACCTCCCCCATGGGGGCAGTTTCCGATGAGGACGATATCCTTTTCCTTTATGCCGAATACCTCCAAGACCTTTCCTTCAATGGGAGTTTTCGGAGGCACATCCTTGCAGTCCACGAGAACGGCCATGCCGAAGAACGTGGTGATCAGCAGATCACTGATATCTTTAGCGCCTGTTCCGTGCCGCGCCGGGACGAAGTGAGAAGGAGCTTCAACATGGGTGGAGATATGGCTCTCCATCTCGATGTGATGCATGGTCTCTCCCGGCGGATAGGCAAAGGGCTTAATCTCATACTTCCGCTTCCCGGTATCAAGAGGGCCATCTGCCCTTCCCGGTGAAACCTTCTTGGAAAGATCGATGATCCGCGCACGCGACAGATATTCCGCCACATCCTCGATGTTCATAGTAACCTCCTCAGGGTAAACGGTAGAAAAATAAGCTGCATTGTATAATAGGATAAAACGGACAAATTTCAAATGAGCAAAAGGAGGACAAGGCGTGCGTTTTCGACGTGTCCTCAAGAGAGAAGGCTTTACAGGAGTTGGGTATGCCATCGTTTACAAGGGGGAATTCCACGCATATAGGCTGTCCAAGGGTGTTCCAATTCCCCTCTGCGAGCATTAGAAGCCTCTCCCCATGGCCTGTGATATGCAGTTGACTTTCCATGGAGTTTCATCTACCCTCGTTACCATTGGCTTGTTTCTTCGGAGGAACGACATGAAGGATAGCAATGACGGGATCCTGGAGAGGCAGATTGATCCCGCACGCCAACCCCTTTTTCCCGGGAGGACACTGAACTCATCAGGCCGGGTCCTTCTCCTTGTCGTCCTCCTGTGCGTTCTGTTTGGGGCCGCACTGTTGGGGCTCATCTCCTTTATGAAGCCAGAGGTCAAAACGCCTTCGTGGGTTGGCCAGCGGATAAGGCTCCCCATACCGTCCGTTGAAAGGGAAGAGAAACCTCCTGTTTTCAAGCCGCCGGAGCCCCAAACGGCGATTCAGGGAGAAAATGTAGAGGAGAAGATCCGCGTCACGGCCGATAAGGAGGTGCCGAAGGAGGAGCAAGAGGTCGCAGTTGCCGAGGTGGAGGTGAAGAAACCCGGTGTCGAGGGAGAAGGGGAGGGGAAAAACCAGGTTGCCGTTGTTGAAGAGCCCAGAGGGCCGGCTAGACTCGAAGGGGAACTCCCAAAAGACTTGTATACCGTAAACATAGCGTCCTTCAGGAAAAGGGACAGGGCCCAGCGGTTGATACAGGAATTGGAAGGGAAGGGGTACGAGGCCTTCGTGGAAGAGGCAAATATTCCCCAGAAGGGAACGTGGTATCGGGTTGCAGTGGGACGATTTCCCTCTCGGGAGGAGGCCCTGGCATTTGCCCGAGAACTAAACGAGCAAGGGATCGATTATTCCTTTGTGCGAAAACTAAGAGAATAGGTAGGGGTCAGGTCTTCACGGGGTGTTGCCCAAATCCCATTCCGCTCTCTGAAAAGAATTTTTGACCATTCTAACGTTCGCTTCACTGCAACCTCAAAACTCGCCCTTCGGGCTCAATCATTGAGTTTGCGGGCGTTTCGCTTCACTAAGAATGGTTACCAAAAATTCTTTAATGTTCGCTCCAGGGATTTGGGCAACAATCCCTTCATTCTTGACAAGCGCACCATGCTTTGAGTGTCATGGGTGACCCCTTCACACTTCGAGCTTTTGCGAAAAAATTCATAGAGAGGTGCGTGCATGAAATCCCCGCGTTCCGATATCTGGAGCAGACTGAAGCAAGCCGAGAAGCGGCTTGAGTCTTTGAGCCGACAGTTTCAACGTCTGGAATCTCAGAAAAAGGGTTATCTGCAAGAGATCATGAGGGGCGGGCAGCTGTTCAGGGAGATGAAGAAAGCTGATCAAGCCATGAAGGAGAAGGGCCTTGCCATTTCCAAGGCCAAGGAGGAAGTCGGCCATCTTCGTGCCCAGTTGGAGGGACAGCTGGGTGGATTTAGAAAGGATTTGATTGAGGAGAAACAGAGAGAACTTAATGACTATATGAACCAGCGAGCACGGTATCTGAAGCGAATAGGGGAGCTGGAAATAGAGATATCGAGATATCGCTACCTCGTAACCGGGAAAAAAGACCGCCGTCTTGTCGATGTGAATGACCCCCTCCCCTCGGAAATACCGCATCAGGAAGAGTTTGCGCCTATTGATGAAGTCATCGGTCATATAAAGCTGGATATTCACAGGATCATCCGCATGAGCAGCGAGGAACTGCTGAAGGAGTACCTGGCGAGGGAGGGGGAGGGCAATGAGAAGCCAGGGGGTAAGGGGAAGAAGAAGGGGAAGGCGGCTGGCCTTCATTCTTGACAGAAGCTCCGTTGTTTGCCAAAAATGAAGCCCTGGCCCCAACGTTCTTGCCTTTCAATTATATGGTCCTAGCCACTTCATAGGCATCCCAGATGCCATTCATAATGTTATTGGGTTTCCGTGCATCCCCGATGAGGTAGAGATTTGGAATCTTGCCAACCAAGGTATCATAGAGCTCTTTGTTCGGCCTTAACCCGATAGATACCACAGTGGTATCTGCTTCTACGCTTCTCCTCTCGAAGGTGCTGCTCATAAGGAGTGCGCCCTCATGTGTCACCTCTAGAAGGCAGTGGTTGGTCAAAACCTCCACTCCGTTCAGCTTCAATAAATCCAAGAGCATGGTTCTGTTGGGATGGGGCACCACAGTTGCGATCATGAGATCGGAGAGGATCTCCACAATGGTTACTTTTTTTCCTTGCTGGGCCAACCACAGGGCTATTTCACACCCGATCATTCCTCCTCCCACAACGACCACCTTTTCTCCCGCCTCTCTATTTCCAAGCAGGAGATCAATGTCCGTAGTTACGTCATCCCTATCAATACCGGGAGTATTCGGAATAATGCTGCTTGATCCAGTGGCAATGATGGTCACATCCGGTTTTTCCCGCTCAACAACGTCAGGTGTAACTTCAACACCCGATTTGATATCCACGTTCTCTTTGAGACACTCAAGCTCCAACGTGTACCATTCCAACAGCCTTTGCAGATCCTTCTTGAAGGCGGGAACAGAGCCTTCAACGAGGTGACCGCCCAGCATGTCTGACCTCTCATAGATGGTTACTCCATGACCTCTGAGCGCAGCCACTCTTCCCGCCTCTAACCCGGAAATACCTCCTCCAACAACCATTACATTCTTCGGCTCATCAGTGGGGGTGAGTCTATATGCGCTCTCTCGTCCAGCAGCCGGGTTGACAGCGCATGAAAGGGGCTTTGACCGTATCAACCTGCCCAAGCATCCATCGTGACAGCCGATGCAGGGACGAATGTGTTCTGGCTTACCGTGCTCTACTTTCCTCACCCAGGAAGGATCAGTTAAGAGCCCTCTTCCCAGCGCCACCATATCCGCCTTGCCCTCGGCTAGCGCCCTCTCAGCCACTTCCGGAATCTCCATCCTGCCTGCAGCCAAAACCGGGACGTTCACCACCTGCCTGAGTTTTTCGGTCAACGGAAGATAGAGCCCATGCCCTTGATACACTGGCGGATGAGCCCAATACCAAGCCTCGTATGAACCTCCGTCGGCATTAAAGGAATCGTAACCAGCTCCTTCTAGTATCTGAGCGACTTGGAGGCCCTCTTCAACATCGCGGCCCCTCTCCGCGAATTCCTCTCCGGGAAGTCCTCCCTGACCCCAATCCTTTACAAAGCTCTTTACGCTGAAACGAAGCTGGACGGGAAAATCTTGTGCTATTTTCCTCTTGATCGCTTGTACTATCTCTATTGGGAATCTCAGTCTCCCGCTCAAATCCCCACCATATTTGTCCTCTCTCCTGTTGAACATTGAGATAGTGAACTGATCGAGAAGATAGCCCTCGTGCACTGCGTGAATCTCCACTCCGTCAATCTCTGCCATTGCCAGGATTTCCGCTGCCTCCCCAAAACGCCTCACCAACTGTTCCACCTCTTCGGTTTCCATTTCCCTACATGTTACCGTTGGATCCCAGTAATTCGGTATGGCAGATGGCGCCACCGGCCGTTTACGCAATCTCGCTGGATGTCCCGCACGACCATATCCTGCGGTGAGCTGCACGAATATTTTCGCGCCCAATGAGTGAACGGCCTCTGCAAGCTCTGCAAAAGGGGCCACTGAAGCGTGGGAGATGAGGGGGGTGCCGGGAATCATTGTCTCTATTTCATTTTCCACCTTAAAAAGGCCGGTAATGATTAACCCAACACCGCCTCTCGCCCGTTCCAAGTAATACCGTATAGCGCGCTCGCTGAGGTTTCCGTCTGGACCTACTAGTCTGAAGACTGCCATGGGTGCCATTGCTATTCTGTTCTTAACCTCCACCTGTCCGATCTTGATGGGCTCGAGAAGTTTGTCGAATTTCCGTTTCATATCCCAGTTACCTCCTGCAGGGTGTTTTTCCTTAATAATACATGGGGTAGCGTAAGTCAAACCCTTCTGGAATCGGGCTTAGGCTTCTGGTGATTTCCGATTGTCCTCTCCTCAGTTGAGGGAGCTTCGTCTTGGGGGTTAACCTGGTGTATTACTGTGTTTTTATCGGTTTCGTTTGACAAAATAGCCAGGAAGAATATAAGATCCACCGAGAATTTACCTGACCGTTGTGCTACAATACGAGGGCTTTTAGTTGAGGAATGAATGCATGGCGGACAGTGATAAGCATAACAAAACCATGAGGAGGTGAGAGATGTCAGAGTACCTCAGCACGGAAGAATTGGAAGCAATTCGCCGTTGGCCTACGTGCGCCATATCCAACGGCATCGAGCTCTTCAACATTCGTCCGCGCAACGAGGGATTCATGCTCCCCGAGATCAAATGCGTCTTTCCCGAATTGGAACCCATGATTGGCTACGCCGTCACCGCGGTGATAAGCGCCGACTCCCCGGAGGGACGGCGAATTCAACCGCCCCAGTGGTGGGAGGAGATCCTGAAGATCCCGGAGCCGAGGGTGGCGGTGATCCACGACGTAGACGACCCTGTCATAGGTTCTTTCTGGGGCGAGGTGAACGCCAACATACACAAGGCCTTGGGGTGCGTCGGCACCGTTACCGATGGATCGGTACGTGACCTGGACGAGGTGAGGGAGGTGGGGTTCCACTTCTTCTCCCGGTGCGTCACGGTTTCCCACGCCTACGTGCATCTGGTGGACGTGGGCATCCCAGTTAGGGTAGGCGGTCTGGTGGTTAAGCCGGGCGATCTGATCATGGGCGACAAGCACGGCGTCATCTCCATCCCCCTGGAGATAGCCCGGGATGTGCCCGAGGCGGCCCAGCTCATGGAGGACTGGGAGCGCCCTATAATCGATTTCTGCAAGTCCAGGGAATTCAAGGTGGAAGGCCTGAAGGAGCGTTTTATGTCGCCCCGCCCAACCTGGCCTTCTCGCGAATAGGGGTCTCTTTGCAGGCAATGGAGCCAGTCGCCGGAGTTTCCTGGATTTTACTGAGAATATTTTTGTAAGCTATTGATACTATATGAGATTTTGGTTTTCCGAGGAGAACACCATTGTCCCTTCGCTTCAATGCCTTCGAAGTGACCCTTTCGGGGTTCGCAGGTGGGGAATACTTACCCCTTCCGCCCTCTAAAGGGCCACCTTTCCCCTTTCCTTCGGCTCCGCCCTTCGGTCTGCCCTCGGCCATGAGCGCTCGGGCCGAATGGAGCTCAGGGTCGAAGACTCAGGACAAGCTCTGCTCACCCTCGATGGGGACCCCACTTCTCCGGCAGATTACGCTCATGGACAAAGGTGTTCTCCGAAAACTCAGGAAACTCCGGATCCACTAGGTGACGCAGCGCGAGGGGTTTGGGCGAGAGGTAAGGCGAACGAACCGGGGAGGCGGATGGTACCAAGGGGGGACTACTGGAAAAGGAACCGTGAACAGAGGGTATAATAACCAACTGTATATCCCCTTTCTGAAAGGAGCGAGAAGATGGAGGCCAAGGGAAAAATGATGGATAGCAAATCTCATCTCATCTTACACAGGACACCGAGGGAAATGTTGAAAGCGGGAATCACCGTTATCACCAAAGGCGAGGGTACCCGGGTTTTCGACCAGGACGGGAAGGGTTATCTCGATCTCGTTTCCGGCGTTACCCGACCAGTCCATGTGGGATACGGACGGAAAGAGATAGCTCAGGCGGTCTACGACCAGATATGCGAGCTTTCCTATTTTACTCCCATGCAATTTTCCAACATGCCCGCGATGAAACTTGCGGAAGTATTAGCGGAGATTGCCCCTGGAAGGATAAATAAGTTCTGTTTCGTATGCGACGGGTCCGAGTCGGTGGAGGCGGCGATCAAACTGGCCAGGCACCATCACCATTATAGGGGAGATAAGAAACGCTATAAGGTGATCTCCAGAAGGGGGGCTTACCATGGGGTCACCGCTGGGGCACTAAGCGTACTCGGTACGGTATTGCCCATGCGGCAGATCATGGAACCCGTTCTGGCGGGAACGGTCTTCGTGGAGTCCCCTTACTGCTACCGCTGCCCACTTCACTTGACCTACCCCGATTGTGATCTGGCCTGTGCCAAAGATGTAGAACGGATCATCCAGTTCGAAGACCCAGAGCAGGTTTCCGCTTTTATTGGAGAGCCCATTCAGCAAGCATTCGGAGCATTGGCACCTCCACAGGAATATTGGAGCATCGTCCGCAACATCTGCGATACTTATGGAATTCTCCTCATCATCGATGAGGTTATCTGCGGTTTTGGGAGAACGGGCAAATGGTTCGGGGTCGAGTATTTCGATATTCAACCCGATATGATCACCATGGCAAAGGGGCTTTCCAGCGGGTATGTTCCTCTCGGGGGGGTCGGATGTACCGACGAGGTCATAGAACCGGTGGAGGTATTTCTCCACCTTCATACCTATGGAAATCACCCCGTTTCCTGTGCGGCGGCCCTCAAGAATATTGAAATCATGAAAGGGGAGAAACTCATCCAGAATGCCTACGAAATGGGTAACTATTTCTTGGAGGGTCTGCGAACCCTTGAATCTCATCCGACGGTGGGCCAGGCCAGGGGAAAGGGCCTATGGGCGGCTCTAGATTTGACGACGGACAAAAAGGATAGAAGCCCTTTTCCCACGAACCGGATAACCAGCATTATCAATCGTGCCAAGGAGAAGGGATTGATCATCAAAACGATGGGACACGCCCTGGAGTTCGCACCTCCCCTCATTATCCAGAAGGGGGAGATTGATGAAGCGTTAAAGATCCTGGAAGAGTGTATCACGGCAGAGGAAAAGGATATGGGCCTTTGATGAAGCCCCTGGCGGTCCGAGATTCCACGGAGATCGTACGGTATGCCTTAGTTTTCGTCCTTGACACACATTTCAGGAGGAAACGAGAATACGGCATCTTTTGTTGGAGTTTTAGGTGCACTGGATTTCCGGTAACGAACTGCGCTTTTTTAAACTAGGGTGGAAGGAGTGAAGGATTAAGACACTCAGTCCTCAATCAGTTCTGGAAGTATCACTCTAAGACTTCCCAATTCACATCGAATCTCGAGCACTGAGGAGGCGGGCCATGGCCACTGAACAGAAACGAAATTTCGAACAGACGAGATCATCTCACCGGCCGGTTATCAGGGGGAGAACGGGGATGGTGGTGTCCGGTCACCATCTTGCGACCCAGGCAGGGGTGAGAATCCTGGAAAAGGGAGGAAATGCCATCGATGCGGGCGTAGCTGCTGGGATTTGCCTCGCCGTTTTACAATCGGACATGGTCAATTTCGCGGGTGTTGCTCCCATCATGATTTACCTTGCGGACTCCAACCAAATAAAGACCGTCAGCGGACTGGGTCGGTGGCCGAAGGCCGCTTCGGTGGATTATTTCATGGAGAACTTCGGCGGCCAGATTCCGGAGGGTATCGAGCGGACGGTGGTCCCTGCGGCCCCCGATGCATGGATTCGGGTCCTGAGGTCTTACGGGACGATGAGCTTTGAGGAGGTGAGTCGGGACGCTATCTCCTGGGCTGAATATGGGTTTCCCATGCATCAATTCATGTCCAACATCGTGAAGGAGAAGGTTGAGGGCTATAGGAGGTGGCCATCCAGTGCCGAAGTCTACCTTCCGCAGGGTAGGCCTCCGGAGCCCGGCGAGATTTTCGTGCAGAGGGACTTGGCGGAGACCATGAGGAAGATGGTCCGGGCGGAGCGGAAGAGGACGTTTGCCGGAAGGGATGAGGCCCTTCAGGCCGCCAGGGACGAGTTCTACAGGGGTGAGATTGCCGAGGCGATCCTGGACTATCACGAGAAGAACGGTGGGTTGCTCCGGCGGGATGACATGGAGAGTTACCAATCGGAGATCGAGGAGCCCCTGAAGACAACGTACAAGGATTACGAGATTTACAGCTGTGGGCCTTGGTGCCAGGGGCCGGTTCTGCTACAGGTTTTGAATCTGGTGGAGGGTTTTGATCTTGGGGCGCTGGGGCACAACTCCCCTGGATACATCCATCTCATTTCGGAGGCGTTGAACCTCGTCTACGCGGATCGGGAGGGATTCTACGGAGATCCGGATTTCGTCGATGTGCCAATCGCCGGTCTTTTATCCAAGAAGTATGCGGAGGCAAGGAGATTGCAAATAGATCCCAACAAGGCATGGGGCGAGATGCCCCCGGCTGGCGACCCTTGGAAATGGCAGGGTTCAAAAGGGAGACATTCGGGGAGGGCACGTCAAGGGAGGCCCGCTCCTCCGGCTCAACACGGAAAGGGGGACCAATCCTTGGACACCAGCTACGTGTGTGTCGTGGACAAATATGGCAATGCCTTCTCGGCTACTCCCAGCGATTTCTCATATACGACTCCAGTTGTCCCCCCGACGGGTCTTGCAGTATCCTCCCGGGGAGCTCAGTCGTGGGTTGACCACGACCATCCGAGTTCAATCCAGGGGGGAAAGCGGCCCCGGCTGACCCCCAACCCGTCGATGGTCTTCAGGAAGGGAAAGCTATTCATGCCCTTTGGCACCCCGGGTGGGGATGTTCAGTGTCAGGCGATGCTCCAGGTTTTCCTGAATATCGTGGAGTTCGGAATGGATCCCCAGGAGGCGGTGGAGGCGCCGCGGTTCGGAACGTTCAGCTTCCCCAATTCCTTTTTCCCCCATGCGTATCATCCGGGTCAGCTTTATGTTGAAAAAAGGATTGACGATTCGGCTTTTGAACAACTGACCGACAAAGGACACCGCGCCGAGTGGTGGCCCGAGTGGGCCTGGAAGGCCGGGGCCGTCTGCGCCATCGTGCTCGATTCGGTCAACGGCATTCTTTTAGGAGCCGCCGATCCCAGGCGCGAATCCCATGCACTGGGCTGGTAGGAATGTATTGAACGGAGGGGGTTTTCCCACGGGCGCGGTTGTCGCTCCTCGCTCCTCAGTCCTCACTGCTACACGCGTTCCACGCAGCAATAAAATCAGCTTTCGCCTCTGCGAGGATTGAATAGGGGTTGGTGCCTGGAGGGGGCTTTACCTCTAAGCTCACTATCGGCCTTTCTCCCCGAAAAGGCCTCCGAAAGAACCCGGATCGGTCCAACGCCTTCAGAAAGCTCGCCAGTTCACCTCGACCGACCCTACTTCCGGGCCAACCAAAGGGGGGATGTTGATCGCCATAGAGCGAATCTCGCGGATCATCGACAACGCAATTGGATAGGTGCACATGGGTTAAGATTTCGCCAAGTACATCCGGAACCACTTCCGGGTCCTCCCCCTGCTGGTGAATGTGGGAGAGGTCAACGGTTATGCCCGCGGCAGCCCCGTCCCTTCGGGCTGACTCCATGCATTGGGCAGCTTCGCCAGACGGACCCAGCAACCGCCCCACAGTCAAATCCCGGTCGAAGGTCTCCACCTGGATCTGCGGGGCATTGGGACCGAGGTGCCCTTTGGCGTAATCCGACAGAGCTACCATCGAGGATTTGAGCGAGTCCATGGCCGCAGGTCGCATTTCTTGCTCAACATCGGGGCCGCTGAATACCAATATCGCATCCGCCCCAAGCGAGGCCCCGCTGTCAATCATTTTTCGTACCTTGCCGTGGGCTCGCTGGCGGACGTCGAAATCAGTGGAGGAGAGGTCCCAGCCTTCCTTGAAGAACATCGGGCCTCCGGACAAAACCAGGCGGAATTCGGTACTGCGAACCAGGGCTGCAATTGTCGAGGTTTCACGCGGGTCGAAGTTGGTGGTGATCTCCACCGCCTCGAAATCTTCATCGCCCAGGATGTGACAGAGCGATCTCATCCAGGCGGATCCTTCCACTGTGGGGAAGGCCCCGTAATGAACGACCCCCAAACGAAAGTATTGTTGCCAACTACCCACGCTGTTTCTCCTTCGGTGGATGGTTCCTGCAAACGATTCCAAGATCAGGCCGGATTTCACTCGTGCGGGCCACATCTCTCGCTGAAATCCTCATTTCGTCCGTGTAGGTGCTCAATCTCCCTTTGCGTTCCACAACTTGCGGGTGAAACAGGGCAGAATCTCGGCACCCCTTTCCGTCACCAAAATGGTGTCCTCTACCACGGCGGTCCCCACGCCCTCCCTCACCAACATTGGCTCGAGGGCAAATACCATATTCGGTTCCAATACGATGTCGATGTCATCCCCAACCATCAATGGGCTCTCAAATTTCGTGGTGCCCACCCCATGACCGATTGCTGTGGGGTAAAACCACTCGAGCATGCCGGACTCCTCTGCCACCTTTCGTGTAACCTCAACGAGCCTCTGCCCGTTGATGCCGGGCTTGATGGCTTTCACCGCCTCATCGGCCATCAATAATGCAGTATCGAGCATCTTGACGGCTTCAGGGCTGGATTTACCAATGACCGTCGTTCGAGACACATCCACGATGTACCCTTGATGAATGGGGCTGATATCCACGAAGATCATATCCCCATCGCGAATCGTCCGCCTTGATGGGGAGCAGTGCTTAAAACCGGCCTTAGGTCCGGCTACAACGGCCAGGGGAGTCCAGACCTCCTCGGCGCCTTCCTGCACCATTGCGTCGTGGATTCTCGCCGCAATCTCGAACTCATGCACCCCAGGGCGAGTCACGGCGAAGCCCGCTTCAAATCCCCGGCCAGCGATAGCATTGGTCTTGCGCATTACCTCAATCTCCCGTGGGCTTTTGATGGCCGTTACCCTGCGGAACAACCCAGCGGCGGAACTGAAGCGTGCTTGAGGGAATGTCCCTTCCAGCGCGGTCATCAACAGGGCTGGTATCCACCTCGCCCCGACGATTCCCAGCCGGCCTTTTTGTAACCCCTTTTCAGAGAACACGGCCTTAACCTGGGCCATGAAATCGTCCAGGCCAGGACTTATGGGAAAGTCGGCCCACCGAACATCCCGCATCCAGGTGGTCCACACCATGGCGTGCATGGGTTCGCCATGGAAAACCGTCTCGGTGATGAAGGCTGGGTCCCCGCTTTTCGGTATCACAACCAGGGTATTGCCGAGAAAGGAGTTGAAGTTTGCCACGTACCGGACGTGGCCGCTGCGAGCGGGCATGCCGTGCACCAAGAGGGCATCGTATCCTTCCTTCTCCATCTCGGTCCTCAGTCTCTCGATGCGCCCCTGATATTCCTCAACGGGAAACGGCAATTCGAGCCACTGCTCGCGGTTTTCCCAAGCATAAGACGCACGTGGTACATGAGCCATAATATCCCTCCTTTGACGTCAATGAATTGTCGGGGTTTCATATATGGCTTCGTACTGTTTTCCCGCTTTTACCCTCTGCCGCACATACACTACCGCAAATATCACAAATCCGAATAGGTCCGTCAGGCGCTCCGGGAAGAGCATGAGCAGAGCAGCCGCCAAGAGGGCCAACCGCTCTGGTATTGGCAGTTTGATTCTTAACCAGCCTACGAGCGCCGCCGCGAGGGCCATAACTCCAATGGCCATCCGGAAGGCTTCCCACCCTGTTTGATACATATCGGCACCCGCGATGCCCGCCCCGGTATACGCCGCTACAGCCACCGGGGGGGTAACCATGGACAAGATAGCGAAGTAAAAGATAAAGAGGTGGGCCTGCAGCATGGGGAAGCCCAGTGCAGCCAGGGCCGGGGCCATAAGGACTGCCGCCATGATATACGCTGCAGTCGTTGGCATTCCCATACCCAAAATGATGCAGGCAACCATCGTCAAGAGCAGGGTCGGAATGAGGGCTCCTCCCGTTATGCCCAAGAGCAGATCCGTAAATTTGAGCCCCAGTCCCGTTAAGGTGACCGATCCGATGATTATTCCCGCTGCAGCGCAGGGGATCGCAACCGTGGCCGCGCCTCTTCCTATTCTTGCAAATGCATTAATCACTTGAGTAACGCTCGGCCTTGTCTCGGCTCTGATGAACCCTACCACGACGGCAGCCATTGCTGCCCTCAATGCGGCAGTCATCAACGATGCCCAACTTAGGATGGTATAAATGAGAACGCCGAGCGGAATGATCAATTGTAACCGCGGAAGAATGGGCGCACTGAATTCAGCCATCTCCTCCTTTCCCATTCGGCGAATGCCAGTCGACGCCGCCTCCAGGTGTACTACAGTGAAAAGGGAAGCGTAATAGAGTAGGGCAGGCACCAGCGCAGCCTTACACACCTTGAGGTACGGAACGCCAGTCATCTCGGCGAGGACAAAGGCAGCAGCCCCCATAATAGGGGGCATCAATTGTCCACCGGTGGACGCGATTGCCTCGGCTGCCCCGGCGAATTTCGGTGCATAACCCACCCGTTTCATCAAGGGGATAGTCATAACTCCAGTTCCGGCAACGTTTGCAACGGCGCTCCCGCTGATGGTGCCCATAAACCCACTTGCAACAATTGCCGTTTTGGCCGGGCCTCCCAGGGTTCGCCCGGTAGCTCGCATGGCAAGGTCTATGAGAAACCTCCCACCCCCCGACATCTCGAGGAAACCGCCAAACATGATAAAGTAGAAAACGTATAAAACCGAGACCCCAACGGGAATCCCAAACATGCCGGTGCTGGCGATGAAGTTATTCTCGACGAAGTTGGAAAACGAGACCCGTGAGTGGCCGAGAAGCCCGGGCATATAGGGTCCCAGAAAGGTGTACCCTATAAAAATCAGGACAAATACCGTCAGTCCCATTCCCATCGATCGCCTGGTCGCTTCGACCGTCGATATGACCAGGAGCGTGCCCAGGATGAGGTCACCCGCGGTCAACGGGTCAACAAAATGATATCTCGTCTCAATCCGATAATGATTGGCCGCGACATACAGTGCCGTTA
>SMTZ1_10007149_pt1 | contig 21474 bp, 21 predicted proteins | sample DeeMarSWOR136_30_FD_25667 | JGI IMG/M metagenome (IMG submission 25667) | reverse complement strand
AATATCCACCCTTCACTACTGCCTAAGTACCGGGGCGTATCACCGGTGCCGGCGGCTATTCTGGCTGGTGATAGGTTTACCGGGGTAAGTATCATGCTGATGGACAGGGGTTTGGACACCGGTCCTGTATTGACCAGGGCACAGGTTCCTGTCTCGGCCAGGGATACCGCCGGCTCACTTATGAATAAATTATCCCTTATCGGTGGCCAGCTCCTTTGCGATGTTTTACCTGTCTGGGTTGGCGGCGGAATTACTCCTCAGCCTCAGGATGAATCTGGAGCTTCTTACTCGGGTACAATCTCCAAAGAGGACGGCGAAATTGACTGGCACCTGTCGGCTGTGGAGATTTGGCGGCGGGTGCGTGCCTTTCAACCCTGGCCCGGTTGTTATACCCGGTGGCAGGACAGACAGCTCAAGATAATTGAGTCGGTGCCTCTTAGTGCCGAAGGCGCTATCGGACACGGTCAGGTGCTGGCTCTAACTGGAAAAGAGGCTCCATTCGGCATCGGCACCGGAGACGGAGTCCTTGGTGTATTGCAGGTTCAGCTTGAAGGAAAGCGGGCAATGTCGGCCGCCGACTTCCTTCGGGGACAGAGGCAGTTTGTCGGTGCTATACTACCATCAAATTAATGTTGCATTTGTAAGGAGGCAATCTTGTCTATGCCAGAGAAACCGGGTGAATTTGCTACCCTGGTGGATATCGTAGCCAGACTGCGGGCACCTGACGGCTGCCCTTGGGATAGACAGCAGACCCACAAATCGCTGCGGGAAAGCTTCCTACAGGAGTGCTACGAGGTGCTGGAAGCCCTGGACGAAGGTGATTCGGCCAAGCTCCGCGATGAACTTGGTGACCTGCTACTGCATGTCGTTTTACAGACCCAGATAGCCACCGAAGCCGGGGAATTTAAGCTGGCCGATATAATGGAGGGCATAAATAAAAAGCTGGTTCACCGGCACCCCCATGTCTTCGGCTCAAGGAAAGTTGAAGGTGCCGAGGAGGTTATGCATAACTGGCATACCCTGAAACAGCAGGAAAGGGAAACTGATACCTCTATGCTGGCCAGCGTCCCCCGCCATATGCCTGCTCTGGATTACAGCCAGGAGGTTCAGCGCCGCGTGGCTCAGGTTGGCTTTGACTGGGAAGATGTTGATGGTGTCATTGAGAAGCTGGCCGAAGAGGTTGGTGAGCTCCAGCATGCGGGTAGCCAGGAGCGAAGAGCTGAGGAGTTTGGCGACCTTCTGTTTACCCTGGCGAATATTGCCCGTCGTCTCGGGGTAGATCTGGAGTCGGCACTAAGGGAAGCCAACCGCCGCTTTTATCGACGCTTCTCTCACATGGAGGAAATCTGCCGCCAGCGCGGGGTAAATATCGCCGACCTCTCCTTCGACGAGCAAAACGCTCTTTGGGAAGAGGCTAAGAAGAGGGTAGAGGGTTGAGTATTGGACGAGGGTATTAACCCTTGTTAAGAGAGTGTACCTGTGATGACGCATTGCTATTCCAGGCACATCAATTTTGAATCCGTGCTTAATTTCCGTGACCTTGGTGGCTATAGGGCTCAAGGAGGTCGTACGATAGCGTGGCGGCGACTCTTCCGCAGTGGTGAATTGCATCATATGACCAGTCACGATATAACCCGGCTCAAGGAAGAAATCAGGCTTCGTTCAGTAATAGACCTTAGAGGCTCTGTGCAACAAGAACTGCTTGGAGTCGGACCTCTGAATGAAATTGGCGTTAAATACTACAGCATACCGCTTAGTATTATTACCGACAGGGTTAATGATAGGGGAAAAGAACTATTTCGAGACTTTTCGAATTCGGGAGAAGTCTATCTCTACCGAGTAAGGAATAAAGAATACGGCAGACGGATTGTCGACGCCCTGGAAATTATTGCCGACCCGGAAAATCATCCGCTGGTACTTCACTGCAATGCGGGCAAAGACCGCTCTGGTATTTTAGCTGCGGTTGTTCTGGGTGTTCTGGGTGTCCCCGATGAGGATATCATTATAGACTATACCCTGACGGCTCCATACATGAAAGAATTTATTAACCGCTGGAATAATGATCCCAGAACGGCTGAAGTCCATAAAAACTTGCCGGAGTACCAGTTGAAAGCTTCACCGGAGTCGATGGCCTTGTTTCTCTCAACACTCAATAAAGAATATGGCTCGGTGAGGGGATATGTGATGGTACAGGGAGCAGAGGTATCATTGTTTAATCGACTGGAAAGGGCACTGTTGATTTGAAACTTTCCTATTAAGTACTACTGATTGATAGCGTATCCTAGTCGTCTGGTCTATTCAAATTCCACATTCTGAGCGTTTGTTGCCCTCTTCTAGAAATCTTTCCCCCTCCCTTTAATAAGGGAGGGGGAAAAGGGGGAGGGTAACCTTAATAATAGATATAACTACGCTTGTGTGTTACTATTATGTCAGAAAAGTAAAAGTCGGGGCGAGAGGACTTGAACCTCCGACCTCAGCGTCCCGAACGCTGCGCGCTACCAACCTGCGCTACGCCCCGATAGCGATATTATAGTTTGACTTAACCCTCCTTGTAAACTGTGTGGAGGTAGACAAATGAAGGTAAGTCAACATGTGAAATGCGAAAAATTTCCCTGTGACGATGTAAAGCACGACTGTTATATCGTTCCCGGTATAGAAGTGAAGCCCGCTGAGGTTTCTATCGTGATGGTCTCGGAAGCCGCCCCGGAGAATCCCGCTGACTACTACTATGCCGGCGGCGATTCCCTGTTTCAGCAGACTACGGTTCAGGCATTCAATGATGCCGGCGCAACTGTCTCATCCATACAGGATATTCTTAACCTCGGTGTCTATCTCACCACGGCTGTGAAATGTGGCAAGACGGGCTACGGCATAAAGACGGGCACCGTTAAAGAGTGTTCGCTCATACTGGAGAGGGAAATGGCCCTGTTTCCGAATGTAAAAGTGTTTATGCTGATGGGCGATGTGGCAATCAAGGCTATCAACGACATCGCCAGGAGGGTTGGGGAAAAAAGGGTGATTCCAGCCGGCTCGACATACAAGATCCGTGGGCAGGAGTACCTGTTCCGGGGCAGCAGGGCTTTTCCATCCTACCTGCAGGCTGGTCCCAGCTTCTTCATCGAGAAAAGCAAGCGGAGAATGATTGCTGAGGATATATCCGCTGCATTAAGTCTCGTGAAGTGAAAAAGACCCTCGATAGTTCGAATTGGAAATGCTGCGGCCACGAGTTGAAAATTTCTCGATCAGGGCGGAAAATACGATGAGAAGATATTTATGAAGTACTGCATTCTCATAATAGACGGTGCCTCCGGCTGGCCGTTACCCGAACGTGGCGGCAAGACCTGCCTTGAACTGGCTCACACCCCGAACCTGGACGCCATGGCAAAGAAGGGCGTTCTCGGGCTTGTCCGCACCGTACCGGCAGGCATGGAACCCTCCAGCGCCTGCGCTTGCATGTCCGTCCTCGGCTATGACCCCAAGCAATACTATCGGGGCCGCAGCGGCATCGAGGCCAGGAGCATGGGCATCCCGCTGAATGAAGGTGACGCTGTTTTTCGCTGCAACCTGGTGGCCATTGATGATGGTAAAATGTGGAGCTATAGCGCTGGATACATCAGCACCGAGGAAGCACAGCAGTTGATAGCCGCTTTGAATGAAAACTTGGGTAATGACCAGGTCCGCTTCTACCCCGGTATCAGCTACCGCCACATATGCCAGTTAAAAGGTCAGGAGGAAGCACTATCGGCTACCTGCACACCACCTCATGATATTCCTGGCCGGCCTATAGCTGATTTCCTGCCCCGTGGTCCCGGAAGCCAAATACTCCGTGACCTAATGGAACGCTCTCAGGCTATCCTCGGTGAGCACCCCATCAACGTAAAACGGAGGTCCGGCGGAGAAATTCCAGCCACCATGATATGGCTCTTCTGGGGCAGTGGTCGCTTGCCCGATATGCCTCCGTTCAGGCAGGTTTTCGGACTGAAGGCAGCCATGACGTCGGCTGTTGACCTCTTGAATGGCCTTGCTCGAATGGTAGACATTGATGTACTACACATCCCCGGGGTATCCGATGGTCTGGACAACGATTATGTTGCCCAGGCATCAGGTGCCCTGAAGGCACTGGATGAATATGACCTTGTGGTTGTCCATATAGAGGCTCCCGATGAAGCCGCTCACTCCGGCTCAATTGAAGACAAGATAGAGGCTATCCAGAGGATAGATAGCGACGTTGTTGGTCGGCTCCGCTCTTGGCAGGGAGGCGAGTTTCGCCTGCTGGTCATGCCTGACCACCCGACCCCTATTCGGGTTCAGACCCACACAGATGACCCGGTGCCGTTCATGCTCTGGGGGGATGGTTTTGCCCCCAATGGTGCCAGTCGGTTCACCGAGGACGAGGCAAAAAATACTGGTCTTTTTATAGAGCCTGGGTGTAGTATTATAGAGAGGCTGTTGGAGCAGATTGCGTAATGGAGCATTGACGCAATTGCGCAATTGCGCTATAGTAGGGTAGGAAAATGGCTTTAATTGTTCAAAAATATGGTGGCTCATCGGTAGCCGATGCCGAAAAGATCAAGAATGTCGCCCGGCGCATAGCCGCTACCAGGGATAAAGGCGACCAGGTAGTGGTGGTTGTCTCTGCCATGGGAGATACCACTGACGAGCTGATTGCATTGGCTTACCAGATGAACGAGCACCCTGACCCGAGGGAGCTTGATGCCCTGGCTTCTACCGGTGAGGTCGTTTCCAGTACCCTGCTGGCTATGGCTCTTGAAGCTATGGGATACGAGGCAATTAGCCTCAGTGGCGCCCAGGCAGGCATAAGAACTGACGCTACTTATCGTCGTGCTCGAATTCTAAAGGTTGAATCTAAGCGGGTGGTCAAGGAGCTGGAGAAGGGGAATATCGTCATTGTAGCCGGCTTTCAGGGGATTACCGAGGAGATGGACGTAACCACCCTTGGCAGAGGTGCCTCCGATACTAGCGCTGTAGCGCTTGCTGCTAGTCTTGGCGCCGAAGTATGCCAGATATATACCGATGTTGAGGGTGTTTATACCGCTGACCCGCGCCTTATCCCGGAGGCGGAGCCGTTAACCGAGATTGGCTACGAGGAAATGCTCGAGCTGGCAAGTCATGGCGCCCGGGTAATGCACGCGCGGGCGGTTGAGCTTGGCGAGGTCTACAATATCCCTATCTTGGTAGCCTCCAGTTTTACTGGAAAGCCCGGGACATTAATTCATGGAGGGGTATCTATGGAAGTCCGAAACAAGGTAAGAAGTATCGCCCACGACCTTGACGTCGCCAAGATAACCGTGGTCGGTGTCCCTGACCGCCCCGGCATCGCCGCCGCTATATTCGTCCCCCTCGCCGAGGCAAATATCAGTGTTGACACCATTGTTCAGAATGCCAGCATTGAAAACATTACTGACCTGACGTTCACCGTTGCTAGAAGCCAGCTGGCTGACGCCATAAAGGTTGTCGAGCCTATATGCAGTTCAATTGGTGCCAGAGATTGCGTCACAGACTCCAAACTGGGCAAGGTCAGTATCGTCGGTACCGGAATGCAGAATACCCCCGGTTACGCCGCCAGAATGTTCCGTGTACTCAGTGAAAAAGGAATAAATATACAGCTTATTACCACATCCGAAATAAGGATAACCTGTATTATTGATGAGGCAATGGTCAAGGATGCTGTTCGTGCCTTGCACCATGCCTTCGAGGAGGAGTGAGGAGGAATTAGGAGACAACTCATAGGGGACTTGGTTTTTTCCGCACTTCTTGTGAGTTAGCAGACCTGCTGCATACCTCAGAACCGTTTTGGCTAAATTATGGTAATATTTCAGGCTGGTTCCAGGGGGAAGAGAGGATGTCGTATCAGGAAGAGGAGCAGTCTAGGCTAAGACGGCAGTCCAGTAAACAGGCTATAGCCCTGGCTATGCAGGGTAGATGGAGGGAGGCGATTGCCGTAAATCAGAGCCTGATAGAGATGTTTCCTACCGACGTCGATGCCTATAATCGTTTGGGTAGAGCTCACATGGAGCGCGGGGAGTATGCTCAGGCGACTGAAGCTTACAGTCGCTCTCTTGAGATCGACCCCTATAACACTATCGCCAGGAAAAATCTCGATCGATTGTCTCATTTAAAAGAGACTGCGGTTAGTTCTGGGGACGATTCTCATCAGCTGGAGCCCCAGCAGTTTATTGAGGAAGTAGGCAAGGCCGGAGCGGTTCAGCTTTATCAATTAGCACCTCCCGCTGTACTGGCAAAAGTAGTGGCTGGTGATAGGGTGAATCTGAAGATAGACGCCGCTAATCTGGTTGTGGAAAGCAATCGTGGAGAGTATCTGGGACTGGTCGAGCCCAGGCATGCTCAGCGACTTATCAGGTTAATGGAGGGCGGTAACAAATATAGCGCCGTTATTGTCAGATCCTCAGAAGCCGCGGTTACCGTCATCATTAGAGAAGTATATCAGGACCCCAGCCAGGTGGGGCGCCTCTCGTTTCCTTCAAGGGGACTCGAGGGTATTCGCGCCAACATTAGTGATAGGGTAATAAGACGTGAGCTGGAACATGAGGAGTCACTGCTCGGGGAGCCTGGTTATACTGTGATTGGTGGCGATGAGACTACAGTGCTGACTGATGAGTCTGCTGAAGGTGATGATGAGGATGAAAACGACGAATAGGAGCTTTAAAAGCTATGGTTACAGGAAACGTTAAGCCGGTAAGTATTGAAGAAGAAATGCGGAGTTCTTATCTGGATTACGCTATGAGCGTAATCGTTTCTCGCGCTCTGCCCGATGTTCGTGACGGGTTAAAGCCGGTTCACCGTCGCATTCTTTACGCTATGTCTGAAATGGGCATTACTCATAGAAGCTCCTATAAGAAGAGTGCTCGTATCGTTGGTGAGGTACTCGGTAAGTACCATCCTCACGGTGACGGTCCCGTTTACGACGCTATGGTACGCATGGCGCAGGATTTCTCCATGCGCTATACGTTGATTGATGGTCAGGGTAATTTCGGTAGTGTCGATAATGACCCACCGGCGGCAATGCGCTATACCGAAGCCCGCCTGACTGAGATCGCTGAACAGCTCTTGATCGACATTGACAAAGATACTGTCGACTTCGTGCCCAACTTCGATGACAGCCTCAAAGAACCGTGGGTTCTACCCACCCGCGTGCCCAATTTGCTGGTTAACGGTAGCTCCGGTATCGCCGTTGGCATGGCTACCAATATACCCCCTCACAACCTCGGCGAGGTATGCGATGCCCTCACCTATCTCATTGATAATCGCCACGCCACCGTTGACGAACTCATGCAGTTCATCAAAGGACCTGATTTCCCCACCGGCGGTATCATCTTGGGCGAGGAAGGAATTAAGAGTGCCTATGCTACTGGTCGCGGCCGGGTTGTAGTCAGAGCTAAGGCCTTTCTGGCGGACACTACCGATGGTGGACGTCGTCAGATTGTAGTGACCGAGCTTCCTTATCAGGTTAACAAAGCCGCTCTCGTCGAGAAAATAGCTGACCTCGTTGCCGATAAGAAAATCACTGGTATCGGTGAACTGCGTGATGAGTCCGACCGTCAGGGCATGCGTATCGTTATTGAGCTAAAGAGGGAAGCCGAGCCTCAGCATCTGCTCAACAGCCTGTACAAACACACTGCTATGCAGTCGACCTTCTTCGTTAATATGCTGGCTCTGGTTGATGGTCAGCCTCGTGTACTTGGCCTTAGAGAAGCACTTCAGTTTTTCATAGATTTCCGCCGCAGAGTCATCACTCGGCGCTCTCGCTATGAGCTAAAGGTCGCTAAAGCAAGGGCTCATATCCTCGAAGGGCTCAGAATTGCTCTCGATAATATAGAGAAGGTGATCGCCACTATACGGAAATCGGAAAACACCGAGGCTGCCCGCCAGAATCTTATGACTGAATTTGATTTGTCCCGTGCCCAGGCAGAAGCCATCCTTGATATGCCCCTGCGCCGTTTGGCCAGCCTGGAACGAAATAAAGTACTTGAAGAATACACTGAAGTACTGAAGACTATTTCGTACCTCGAAGACCTTCTGGCTAGCACGGCGAGGATGCTCCTCCTCATAAAGGAAGAGCTGGCCGAGATAAAGGCTAAGTTCGGTGGCGAAAGGCGGACCGAAATAAGTGAGGAGGGGGTCACTGAATTCCGTGTCGAAGACCTCATCCCGCACCAGAAAGTGGTAGTGACGCTTACCAACCGGGGGTTCATCAAGAGAGTGCCGTCTCGTGCCTACAGGTCCCAGCACCGCGGTGGCAAGGGTATCATTGGTATGGTAACCAGGGAGGAGGATGCCGTGCGTCTCCTTGCCGTGGCAGATACCCATGATAACCTGCTCCTGCTTACCAACCGGGGTAGGGGATTTCTCGTTAAATGCTACGAGCTTCCACACGATACCTCCCGCGTGGCCAAGGGGATGGCGGTAGTAAATCTTTTCTCCATTTCCCAGGATGAAAAGGTTACCGATATGGTGGTTGTCAGTGAGTTCCCCAAGGATGTCTATTTATTGATGGGTACTCGCTTGGGGGAGATAAAGAAGACGGCACTGGTCAATTTTGCTTCCGTACGTAGCAACGGACTTATCGCGATGGATGTAGAAAAAGGTGATGAGCTGATAGCCGGACGCCTGGCCACCGATGACAACGATGTCCTCATGGTAACCGAAAAAGGCCAGTCCATCCGCTTTTCCGTATCAAGTATACGGACTAGCTCCAGAACCAGTGGCGGTGTCCGCGGTATTCGTCTGACGCCCGGTGACTCTGTGGTTGGCATGGGTATTGCTTATCCCGAGTCCTTTGTATTGGTGGTCAGTACCGAGGGCTTCGGCAAGCGTACCCCGATTAATGAATACCCCAAACAGCGTCGCGCCGGCAGTGGCGTCAGGACCTTCAAGGTCATCGAAAAAACCGGCAGTATTGCCAGCGCTAGGGTGGTTACCCCTTCCCAGGAAGTCATGATTATATCTGCCAACGGTATCATTACCCGCACCTCGGTGAAGGAAGTCACGGTTCAGGGACGGAGTACCCAGGGGGTATGGCTGATGAAGCCTGGTGAGGGCGATAAGGTCGTTGCCCTCACTCATATGGATGTTGCCTGAAGAATAACGCTGTCGTTATCAGTAATTGAGAGGAAGTGATTGTAAGATGAGTCTGCCTGATTTTTCCCTGGAAGGGAAAGTGGCGGTTGTTACCGGCGCCAGACGGGGTATAGGTAAGGCCATTGCCCTCACTTTCGCCGAAGCCGGTGCCGATGTTGCTGTTTGTGATGTCGTCATTGATGACGGCCAGCTCGAGTCGGTGGCCGATGATATCCATAAGTTCGGTCGGCGCTCTATGGCTGTCCAGGTTGACGTCTCGAACAAGGCTGACGTAGACAGTTTCATCAGTAGGGTGGAGGATGAACTCGGCCCTGTTGACATTCTGGTGAACAATGCCGGGGTATCTCGCGGTTCCGTTTTGATTGAACAGACCGAGGAACAGTACCAGGAGGTGATGGATATCAACCTCAAGGGTAGCTACCTCTGTGCTCAGGCGGTCGGCAAAGGAATGATTGAGCGTAAAAGCGGCAATATTATTAATATAGCCTCCGGGGCGGGAATAAGGGGTTTTGCCGGCAGAAATGCCTATAACATCTCCAAGGCAGGCTTGATTATGCTTACCAAAGTGCTGGCACGTGACCTGGCAAAGCACGGCATCAGGGTGAACGCTCTCGCTCCTACCAATCTAAAGACGGATTTTACTCGCCGCCTCTGGGAAAATCCGCAGGCTCTGGCTGCCGAAGAAGCTAGGATACCGCTCAGGCGTCTGGGTGAAGTCAGCGATATGGCTGGTCCCGCCCTGTTTCTGGCCTCTAATGCCTCCGGTTACATAACCGGCCATACTCTTGTTCTTGATGGTGGTCAGCTGGCTTAGCCTCTGCCCTGCCGTTTTTGGCGGCAGGCATCCTGCCAGTGCTCCAGCCCGCAGGCATTGCAGGGCTCGTCCCGGCAATCGGCGGTTTTCTTTCCTTCCAGGGCGCGCTGGTATTCAGCTTTCAGGAATTCGGTTGTTATACCCACGTCAATATGGGCCCAGGGAAGCAGCTCGTCCGGCGAGCGCTCCCTTTCAGTGTAGAAGCTGAGTTCCAGACCCGCCTCCTCAAACGCCTTCAACCAGTTTTCGTAGCTGAAATATTCGTTCCAGGCATCGAAGGTAGAACCTAGCTCCCAGGCGCGGTAAATAACCCTGCCCAGTCGCCTGTCACCTCGCGATAATGCCCCCTCAAGGAAGCTGGTCTTGGGGTCCTCCCAGGATATTTTGGTGCCCCTCCTCCTTAGCCCTGCTTTTAGGATGTCGTGTTTTGCTTCCAGGTCTTCTTCACTGTCCTGGGCTACCCACTGAAAAGGCGTGTGCGGTTTGGGCACAAAGGTCGACAGGTTGATTCGTATCTGCGGTGTTCTCCCCGTGGTGCCTCTCCCCAGCGACCGTATTGTGTTTACCAGTTCTATAATTGCCTCCACATCCTCAATGGTTTCTGTCGGCAGACCGAGCATAAAGTAGAGCTTGATACTTGTCCAGCCCCTCTCGAAAATAGCCGCCATGACTTTCAGTATTTCGTCTTCGGAGATACCCTTGTTGATGGCTTGTCTCAGCCTTTCACTCCCCGCCTCTGGCGCAAAGGTAAGGCCTATCTTTCTCTGTCCTTTGAGGGCATCCATCAGTTCTACCGAAAAACTGCTGATATGTAGGCTGGGTAGCGATAGGGCAAGGTTATCGAAGCGGTTGGCTATCTCACCTACCGTTTTATCAATCTGGTGGTAGTCGCTGGTGCTCAGTGACACCAGGGACACCTCGCTGTACCCGCAATTGTCAAGAATCTCCTCCACCGCCTCTACCACCTCCTGTGACGACCGCTCCCGCACCGGCCGGTATATTATCCCTGCCTGGCAGAAACGGCAGCCCCGACTGCACCCTCGCTGTATCTCCACGCCCCCGCGGTCGTGGACGACCTCGATGTACGGTACCACCGGCTTGGTGACTGCTGGCGGTAAATTGCTCTCAATACGCCGCTGGATTGTTGCCTTTGCTTCGGGTACGATCGGCCTGAAACTCTTAAGAAGGCCGTCAGCCTGGTATTCTACCTGGTACAGGCTCGGCACGTAGACGCTCGGGATATTTGCCACCTGCCGGAGTAACTGTTCCCTTGAGCCACCCTTGCCCCTCCACTCCCGGAAACTGTCAAGTAGCTCCAGCAGTACCTCCTCACCCTCCCCGATTACGAAAAAGTCAATAAAGTCCGCCATAGGCTCCGGGTTCAGGGCACAGCTCCCTCCGGCTATAACGACCGGATGAGCTTCCCTTCTCTCCGAAGACAGTACCGGTATCCCCGACAGGTCGAGCATATTCAGCACGTTGGTATAGGTAAGCTCGTAGCCCAGGGAAAACCCGATGATATCGAATTCTTTGAGCGGATGCTTGGATTCGAGGCTGAAAAGCGGAATACCGCCTGCCTTCATCTCGGCCGCCATGTCCACCCACGGCGTGAAGATCCTTTCGCAGAGGACATCCGGCTGGTTGTTTAGAATCTCGTAGAGGATAGGCAGTGCCATGTTGGACATGCCTATTTCGTAGACATCGGGGTAGGAGAGGGCAATCCTTATGGGGGTCCCGTCCCAGTCCTTTACTACACTGTTCCACTCGCCGCCCGTGTAGCGGGCTGGCCGGGTCACCTTGTGTAGTATGCCATTCAGGTCGGTCAAATTACTTCCTCCAGACTGCCCATTATACTCCAATCTGGAGGGAGTAAGCCACTTTTCGTTCTCTTACTTTACCGTTATATTGCCCGTGCCGGTTCGTATCGTCAGCTCGGCTTCACCATCCCCGATGGCGCCTCTCAGACGGTATTCTGACCTCGAAATTACTTTCACCGCGGAGGAGTAACTTATCTTCCCCCTCTGCTGTATCTCAAGGTCCAGTGCCACACTCGGCGTACCCGTCAGTTCCGCCGTAACCGCCCCATTTCCTGCCGTCATGTTATTCTTACTACCGGGCGTTAGCTCCCCCTGAAATCTTATTTGCCCGTTACCGCTGTTTAGGCCAAAGGAACCATTGGAGTTGCGAACCGTGATGGTACCGTTGCCCGTGTTCATGGCGAGAGAGCCGGTTGCATTGGATACCGTGCCGTTGCCGTTACCAATGGTAAAAGTGCAGGAGCCAGTTATGTCATTTGCCGTGATACCGCCGTTACCGATGCTGCCACTGACATCGCCTTTAACTCCTTCCAGCAATAGCGAACCGTTGCCGCAGACTACTCCCCCTGATGCCTCAATATCGACCACGTCCGCATTACCGTTCCCTATAACCACACCGAACCCGGTATTTTTGGGTACCGTCAGAGTCACATCAGCCCTGCTGGTAAATCTAGTCTCCGCCTCCACTATTACCTTGTTACCCTCTTTGTAGACCTTGTAATCAATACTATCGGGATTTCTCAGCACTGCCTCTACATTTATCTCACCCGCTTCACCCACCGCCAGACTCACCTTACCGTTGCCGACTTCCACTTCCACCTCCGGGCTTGCCCCCACGACAAAGGTATTCGTTCGGGTTTCGGTCGGTCCGCAGGCAGTCAGTGTCGTCGCACCAAGCAAAGCGAATATCAGGAGTACCGCTATAATAGATACTTTTTTCATAGATATCTCCTTTTATGTCTCATATTAAACTAATTTAGGAGTAAAAGTGCTCCTGTTTCGCAAATCCAGACAACAGTAGAGAAGATAGTATAAATGGGAACACATCCAAACAGGCCGTGGAATACAGACTATGATTGGCTACCGATGAAATACTGCCTTACATCTTCTTTGGCCAGGTATATGATAATCAGTATTCCGATGATGGTGCCTATCGGTATCGCCATCACGATGAGTGCCGCCGTGACAATGGTTAGAATTCGTCCCCAGTTTTTCAGCATCAGCAGGCCGATACCCCCCGCTATAGCCGCCCCGGCGAAGCAGGCACAGCATGCTATGCCGATGCTTATACCGAAGATTCCGCCCGGGTCCCAGGTATAGGGGAGGGCAAAAAGTGACATGGCAGCTATACCGATAAAGCACCCCGCCGCACTCAGGAACTGCCAGATGGCAATCAGCACTATCGAATCCGGTCTTCTCATCGTTATTGCCTCCTTTCTCTCCTACCCGTAGTTTTGTTGTGACAGTTGTTTTTCTATAAGTTCCAGGAATCCCTGTTCTTCTTCTGGAATGTTCTCTGCAAGGCGTGCGGCCACTACCGGCAGCAGCCATGCGGTTATTTGCTCATGCATGGCCGGCCTGAGTTGAAGATACCTTCTCAAGTAGGCAGAGTGAAATAGGGGACGTATCGGATTAATCAGCCAGCGCTCGGGAATTCCCGCTTCTATATATGCCATGCGATTCAGTAGCCATGTTCTGGCAACGTCTGCCAGTGGATTGCCTCGTGCCGCCCCGAACCAGTCTATAATGATTGGTCCCTGTGTTGACATTATAATGTTATTTGCGAAGAAGTCGCCGTGGCAGACTGCATTGCCGTCGGGAAGCTGGCTCAGGATCTCGAGCACAGCCTCTTTCGTATTCGTTGGTAGTGCCGCCACGCCCTTAATTGTTACTTCCAGTCTCTCACGCCTTGACGGTAGCTCTGGTGTCTCGCAGGAGTGCATCGTCGCTTGAAGCTCCGCCATGACGCGGGCTAACTGAAAGACTTTCCAGGGCGCATGCATAAATGTATCGGCCATTGTTCGCCCCTGGACTCGCTCAAATACGATCCCTTGCCTGCCATCCGCCTCGACCACTCCTTTGACTGCCGGTACTGGCAGGCCAGCCTTATGAACTACCATTGTGCTATTTGCCTCCCGCTCCACCATGTCGGCAGTACACCAGTCCCTGAAGAGCTTCAGTACCTGCTTATCTCCCCAGGCAAATATTTCGGCGGTCCGTCCCTTGGCAATCACCGGTCCCTTTGTCACTGTCATATCCCTGATTACTCATCATTGGTATTAAATATAAATGCTCTTATGTTATAACTCTTGTATGTTGTAGTCTCCCGTTTCAACTATTATTACCGTTTAAGATGTGATTCCAGGAACATCGTCAGCTCTTTTCTTTCTTCTGGAATAGACTCGAAAAACAGGCGTGCCGCAACAATTGGCGCTCTCCAGACCGCCAGTTCCTGCTTTGAATAGGGACGCAGCTCCCGATAGCGCTTATTGTACATTGAATAGAACCAGCGCCGGCTCAATTTTATTAGCCATTGCATCTTGGTGCCGGGTATCGGGGCGCCCATCCGAATCAGAAACCATGTCCGGGCAGCATCGGCTAGTGGATTGCCTCGCTTTGCCTCGGACCAGTCTATAATGACTGGTCCACGCGATGACATGATGATGTTTTCCGGATGAAAATCGCCGTGCAGTACCGAATTCCCGTCTGGTAATCGCAGGGCGTCCACTAGCACATTCCTGATATTATCCGGCATCTCTTCTTGGTTACTGACCACTTCTTCTAAAGCTTCACGCAGAGATGGGAGTTCTGCTATCTCACGTGAGTGCATCTCTGCCTGTAGTTTGGCCATTATCCGCGCATATCGTCCTAATTTCCAGGGTCGTGACAGCATATCTTCCAGCATGGTTGGCCCATCTACCCGCTTAAACACAATGCCCACCCTGCCATCCACCTCAACTACCCCCTCGACCGCCGGAACGGGTACACCGGCCTTATGAACGGCTTGGGTAATATGCGCTTCATGCTTTACACCTTCAGCCGGAAATCCCTCTAGAAATAGCTTGAGTGCCTGTCCATCTTTCCACTCGAATATCTCTGCCGTTCTACCCTGCCCGATAAGCCGCCCTTTTTCTACTGTCATTTCTTGGATTACCCCTCGTCCAGCTTTGCCAGGTCGAACTTCATCCCGTCCCGTGCCGCCATTACCTTGACCCCCGTTTTTTCGGTCAGTCTCTGCGCTATCTCCCATGGCTTTGCCCGCCACACGCCCATGCCGAAGTGCGTAAGAATGGCTACCTTCGGCTTTAGCTCTTCAATCAGAAGCTCGGTATGCGGTACCGCCAGGTGGTCGATTGGCATATCAGGATAGTCCTCGGCATTGCGGGGCTCCAGAAAAACAACGTTGATTATTAGCAGTTCTCCACCGTAGTACTTGGGCAGGTCGTCAAAGTAGCGGGTATCGGTGATGATGGAGAATTTATGCCTGGCAGTCTGGAAGACCATTCCATACGTCTCCACCGGGTGTATGTGCCTTACCGGCGTCGTGAACGTGATGTCGCCTATTGAGTAAGACTTGCCCTCTTCCAGAATCTCAACACCTTCAAGCCGGTTCTTCAGGTAAGGAAAGATAACCGGTTCACTGTCCAGTGCATCGGCCGGGGCGAACAGTTTCCCCTCACGTCTCAGTCCGCCCCGTGTCATAGCCTCAACCATTATATTGATATCCGCCGAGTGGTCGAGGTGGCGGTGCGACAGTATGATGGCGCTAAGATTCTCAGCTCTCAGTTTTCTTTTTGTTGATTGAACTATGGAGCCCGGCCCCGGGTCAACAAGTATTTCGGTGCCATCCAGGTTCATCCACAGTCCACCGGTGCCCAGGACCTGGGTTATCATCACGAATCTGGCGCCACCGGCCCCTAGAAAGGTTATCGTATCGCTTGAAGGGATTTTTTTCTTTGCCACAAATTTTACTATAAAGTATAGCCGTCTTTTTTACAATTAGGGGAGTAATAACGGCCCTAGTAGAGTCAACCAGATGAAAATGCCCAATGCGCCGCCAGAGACTACTCCCAGAACCGCCGGTTTACGTTCCGACGAGTCGATGAGCCTTATGAAGAATATCCATGAGCCGATGAGAAGCAGAGACTCAACAAGAGCGGGAAAGAAGATTGGTATATTCAAGTACTGAGCGAATCTGGCTCCATCGAAATCGGTAGGGGGGTCAGCTCCGAATACTGCACCAGCAACATAAATCAGACCCCCGATAAACTGAGCAGAGGCGACCAATCCCAAAGCCTTCGCAAGTATGCTGTGTCTTCGTATCAGAATAATGACACAGCATAAAAGGATAATAATCAGGCTTGCTAGTGGCCCGGCTTCACTGGTAAGAGCCCTTTCCCATGGCTGGATATCAACTGGAGCTATTCTATCTACGCTGTGAAAAGATATTCGCACATTTGAATAACCGAGAGCCAGTGCCATCAGAGCATGTCCAACTTCATGCAGTATAATGCTTAATGGTCCGGCTAGTGTTGCAAAAGACGCCCACTTGACGTATCGCCTGACGCTGGTTCTCCACATAATCATAGGAATTCTCATAGATTCTATGGTTTAGAACGAAATCGCGACAAAAAAGTTATTGATTGTGCGTAATTTTTTGTTTTCCGTATACTTTTTATGAAATTGTGAAGTATCAATCCTCTTATAGCACCATATGTCCCATTACCAATCATTATTACGGCGAATTATTAATTTTTTATCAGGATTTTAAGACCTACTCCAATAGAGGTGGATGATACAAAAGTGTGCTTTACCTTATCGATGAGGAAGGGTATTCACCCGGTTAGAGTTCCTGACGGGATAAAGGGGATATGGTTACCTTAAATAGACCTTTAAAAACACTTTGACTTACCATAGGCTGGCCTACTAAAATAGATGCATTAACCTGTCACTGGGGGAACTAGGATGAAGCATATTTGGGCACCGTGGCGTATGGAATATATCCAGATGGAGAAACTAGAGGGGTGCATCCTCTGTGATAAACCCGCCGAAAAAAAGTTGAGGAGCTGACTGATGAGGAGCTTGGCGACCATATTCATGTTGTCACTCATAGCATCCGGGTTCTGAGGGAGATATTTGGTCCCGCCGGCTTTAATATTGGCACCAATATCGGAAGGGCGGCTGGAGCCGGCATAGACGATCATGTCCATACCCATGTCGTCCCCCGCTGGCCCGGGGATAATAATTTTATGCCGGTATTGGGCGATGTCAGGGTAGTCCCGGAGGCTCTGGCTGAGACCTACCGGAAGCTAAAAGGCAAGTTCTAATCGTTGTTTCTTTTCCTGCCTTACCCGCTTCTTTCAATCTACATTCATCCCTTGAACATCCCCGTACTTCTTGATATAATACGTTTGTTCTATTATCTCGAAACCGGTGGATAAATGGATACCGAAAGTAAACTGCAGACACTGGTCGCTGCCGCCGAGTATGATGTCTGCGGCCACAGCAGCCTCGGCCTCGGTAGCAGCAACCCCCTCCGTTTCATCCACCGGGCGGCTCTGCCTGGTGGCGGTACCATCTGTCTCTTCAAAGTCCTCCTGACCAACGTCTGCATCAACGACTGTGCTTACTGCGTCAACCAGATCGGTCGAGATGTCCGCCGTCGTGCCTTCCAGCCCGAAGAGCTGGCCAGGGTGTTTATGGAACTCCACAGGAGAAAGCTGGTACGCGGCCTGTTCCTGAGTTCTGGAATTGGTCAGAACCCCTCGCAGACCATGGAGTCCATGGTAAAAACGGTGGAAATCCTGCGCTACCGTTATGAGTTTAAGGACTACATTCACCTTAAAATTTTGCCGGGTGCCTCGATTGATTGTGTCACCGAGGGCTGCAAGCTGGCTAACCGCGTCTCAATTAACATGGAGGCACCGACTCCCCGGTATCTGGCGAAGCTCAGCTCTAGGAAAGACCTGGCCGACGGTATCGTCGAGCGTATGCGCTGGGTAAAAAAGGTCATTGATACCGGCGAGGGACTCATCCCGTCAGGACAAACGACCCAGTTTGTCGTTGGTGCCGCCGGTGAGACCGACCGGGATATCCTGCACACCACCGAAGCCCTCTACAATGAGATCGACTTGAAGAGGGTCTATTTCAGCGCCTTCCGTCCGATAAGGGACTCGAGATTGGAAGGGGTTCATCCTGTTCCCCCGATGCGACAGCACCGGCTGTATCAGGCAGACTGGCTCTTCAGGGTCTACGGCTTCTCCCCTCAGGAACTGGAGCTGGCTGTCGATAGTGGCGGCAATCTACGTCTGAACCGCGACCCCAAGCTTGTCATCGCCCAGAAACAGCCCTGGCTCTTCCCTGTGGACGTCAATACTGCCAGCTACAATGAGCTTCTTCGCGTCCCTGGCATCGGTCCCGTGTCTGCTCGCCGGATAGTGGATGCTCGCCGGGAGCACAGCATTTTCTCACTGCAACAGCTTCGCAAGATAGGCGTTGCCACCAGGCGAGCGGTTCCTTTCATCTGGTTTCAGGGCATGCTTGATTGGGAGAAACAGTCCTCGTTCATGCCCCGCCTTGAGGAGCCCGGTGAGGTGCCTTCTCTGGCCGGGGTTCTCGGCTAGTCTACCTCTGACTTAGGTACTCGTCTTATTCGTGTTCTTTGCTTTATTTCACTGCAACTTAGCGTCCGCGTTACGGGTTGACCTGCCAGCAGGTAATATCCAGAGTGATGCCTTCCCAAAGGCCGGCTTTAACAGATGAAATCACCGTCTCGCTGGCGTCCTTGGCCTCGGACACAATTGAGAAGGGCTTGCTCTCAACATCCCACACTGTCCCCACGTCCTGGCGGGTTGCCCTTACGCAGGCATGCCCTTCCACGTCCTCGATTCCTGCCTCGCCGCTCAGCTCGAAGGTATGCACTTTAAAGGTATACTCGGGTATGGTGGGGTATGGTGGTATGTACTCCCAGTAGATTGTTATACCTGTTGATGAATCGCCGATGACTACTGGGTCACTTACATAAAGGTCGCCGCCGGTTGACCCCTCTATGTATTCAACGCCCGGAGGGAAATCGATCAGGATCATCTCTATTTTTACGTTTCCGGTGCCGTTGTTTGTCATGGTCAGTGTGTAGTAGTAAACTTCGGCATCATAGGTTACTGTTTTTTCTACCAGTAGGTATTCGTCGTGAGTTCCTGTAGTGCCCACTTCCTTCCCGGAAACGGTGGTAATTTCTTCAATGGTAACACTCACTGTCAGCCCGTTTATATCGGTTAGCTGATAGGAATATGGGTAGGATGCTGGTGGGTCATTGGTCATTCGCCACATGGCGTCTTCCATTCCGGCTTCAGCGGCGTATAGTCCTTGTAGCTCCTCCTCAATCATGTCTCCTGTCTTAAGACTGGTTGACACGTAATTTAGTGTGGGCACAATAAGCATGCTACCCAGAGCTGTCATTGCCAGCACGGCGGGTAGTACCTGTCCGGCTTCCCCTCTTTTTATCTGAGATAGCCACTTCTTCACTGGGCGTAGCTTGTTCATCCTTCAAGCCTCTGACCAATTTTGTATTCTCTGGTTACACTCTTGTCTCCCGAGCGAGTTTCTACGCTCAGTTTCCATACACCGCTCTCCAGAGAAAGGACTGCCGTATAGATATTGTCTGCCACCAGGGTTGTCCTGTCGTCTATCACCACGCCATTCGTATCGCGGATTACCTGTTTTCTCCTGAATCCTTTCAGTCCTCCGGTCGAATCAAACCATACGTAACGTATATCGTATGTGTCCCCGGTCTCCAGGTCTTTCCAGGATCCGGTAAAGAATTCAATATCGGTAGTTCCCGTGTCATCTACGGTGGAAATATACTGTGATGTCAGCACATCCCGACTCAGCCAGTAACCGAGGCTCTGGGATTGGCGGATCGTTGTCGTCAGGTCGTAATTTATCGCCGAGCCCGTTACTATCTGCGCCGCTGTCATACCGGCTATAGCCGCGACTATCGCCGCAATGGCGACAGCTACCACTAATTCAACAGCGCCGGCACCTCTCTGATCTCGCTTCATCTGTCTGCCTTGTATATTACTATCGCGAGTATCGTCTCTCCGTTATGTTCGGCAGAGACTGTTACTTTCTGCAATCCGTCGTCAGTTGCGTGGACCGACTCAACAACCGGTAGCGGTACCACCCATGATGGGGGTATTGTAAGCCCCGGATCTACCGGATACGTTGAGACATCATATTCGTAGGTACAGTTCCGGACGTACTCTATTTCGCTGCGGACCAAACTCTCCGCCGTCGTTTGTTCCTGGCTGAGCATTGTCCCCCGGCTCGCTGTGGCTAGCCCGCTGAGGAAGGCGACCATGACCAGACCGATGATAGCCAGACCTATCACCGTTTCTATCATGGTTATACCTTTCTCTTTGCCCTCAGACCAGCCTCCGGCCGGCTTGACAGCCTGATATGCACACCTAAACCAGCTGAGCAACTTCACTACCTCCTTGCTCCGCTAGCTCCCGTAGATTGTTTTCTTTTAATCAATTCTAGCTTGGCATACCTTAACCAGCAAGATTACTTTAGTTCGAAAGGGCTAGTATTTTAGTCCTGTTACTCGGTTGTGTTCATGCCTGCCCCCGGTATAAACGCTTTCGCTGCGCATGGGACAAAGAAAAAACATGGACTATTGCTGGAAAAACGAAGGAATACTGGTGGAATAGCTTTTATTGGATTGAAAAGTCTGTCGGCAGGTATACGCCGCTAGGTTTTAGGGCTTGTTCATCAGTTCCTTTAACCTGGAAACCGCTGGCACCAGCACATCACCTATTCGTTCATCGAACCGTAGGTGAGTGAATCTGTCTAGGGGGGTATCGCCGGCGTTAATTATAACCAGGCGGGCTCTGTGTTCCAGGGCAACTCTCGGCATATCAGCCGCCGGGGTAACCACCAGGCTGGAACCGACCACCACGAAAAGGTCACATTCCTGTGAGTGCCGGTATGAGTTCATCAGGTCTGTTTGTGGCAGGGACTGCCCGAAGTTTACCACGCTGGGTCTGAACTTCCCGCCGCAGGAACAGGTCTCCTGTCCGCTCGACACGTCTACCTGGGTCTCGCAGTGCGGGCACCTCAGCTTAGCAATATTACCGTGCAGTTCCGCCAGCAGCTCCGGCTTAATCCCCGACCTCAGGTGCAGATTGTCTATATTCTGTGAGATAAGGAAAGCCAGCTTCCCCAGCTTCTGCAGCTCAACGATGGCTATGTGTCCCTCGTTGGGCTCCGCCAGAGAGAGGTCTGGCCATTTCGTTGGTAGTCCCTTTTCTTGGCGGGTCCAGATACCGTCAGGACCGCGGAAATCGGGTAGTCCTGATTCGGTGCTGATGCCGGCACCGGTAAATACCACCAGGTACTTGGCTTCAAACATCCATTGAGCCAGGGTATTGATTCGTTCTTCCAGGTCCGCTCTCTCAGCCATCGTCTGCCATCACCCCCGGCAATCGTTACCTGGTGCCCCCAAGGGAATTCGAATCCCTGTCTACAGCTTGAAAGGCTGTTATCCTAGGCCTCTAGACGATGGGGGCATACAGTAAAAGTATATCAGACACAGCCCCCGCCGACAATGTGTTAAAATCCCCTTCCCCTGTCATTGCGAGGTACGGAGTGTCGACGCAATTTCTTCCCCCCTCCTTACTTACTCCTCCAATATGTTAAAATACTGTCAAAATGACTGACATT
>SMTZ1_10001829_pt1 | contig 21476 bp, 13 predicted proteins | sample DeeMarSWOR136_30_FD_25667 | JGI IMG/M metagenome (IMG submission 25667) | reverse complement strand
ATCCATTGGAGAGTTAATTTCCATATCTCGTTTAATTTCTTCTGTCGCCTTTCTCTGATCTGGCGTATCTTCATATTCAAAAGCTGCCTCTAATTCCTTTTGCCAAAGAGTATCTTTTGAAAATGCAAAACCTTTCTGCTCCTTGCGTTCTGCATACAGTTTTATCAATTCTTTAGCAATATTCTTAATGTGCCTTTTCGTTTTTTTCTTTAGTCGTTCCCAATTCTTACTGCCCAGTTTGCTTAGTGATGGCACCACTCCTTCTTTTGCTGAATATTTTTGAACTCGATCCATTTTATCTAATGGAACGTAGAGAAAATCATCATTCCGATATACTATACTTAAACATTCACGCTCATTTCCCTGTACAGTAATTTTCTTTAAGCCATGATATTGACCAATACCATGATCTACATGAACAACATAATCTCCAATGGTTAATGAATTTAATTGTTGCAGTGTTAATCCAAGACGTACTTTCTTTCTCCTCCGCCATCGTACTGGTCGTCCATAAAATTGATTATCAGTAAATACAACCAGCCCAACTTCATTAAAAATGAATCCCTGATTAATACCAAAATTTCTTATTTTTAAATTATCACAATTTATTCCAGCATCATGAAAAATATCTTCAATTCTCTCAACCTGGTTGGAACTATCACATAGAAAATATATCTTAGCTTTTTTACTACTGCTTTCAATCCTACTTTGACTATAAGCCTGGATTTTTTGTTTTAATACATGCAAATTACCCTTTAAAGATTCTTGGGCTTGTGAAGAAAAATTGTAATATTTTATTTTACCATTAGTCAATAAGGAGTCATGAAAGACTGTAAAATAACCATCAAATTGGTTCTTTATCTGTTTCCATGAATATACATTATTATTTCGTATATATAAACTATTTGTAGCTAATTTATGTTTTTTTATATTAATCTTATCTTTTTGCATTACATAATAAAAATTTTCCTCGATTTCCTTTTTAATGACTTCAGTTTCATCTAAAAAAATAATTGTATCTTCATTCATATAATTCAAAAGAGAAACTAAAGGGCATTCCCTTGAATCTTCACACTCTTCAGGATATTGTGGATAAAGAATGATTTGTGAGACCAGCTTAAGAGACCGTTGGGTAGCTGGATCAAATATGCGGATTGATTCAACCGTATTTCCAAAAAATTCTATTCTAAAAGGATAATCTTTTGAAAAAGGATAAATATCAATTATGCCGCCACGAATACTCATCTCTCCAAAATTTTCAACTACGACCTCTCGATTAAAACCTAATTCAACAATTCTTTCTTTTAGTAAATCAAAATTATATTCTTTTCCGTTCTCAATTATGATTCTTTGTTTTTTAATCAAGTCTGGGGAGGGGAGTTTGCAAGCAATATTCCTGGCAGAGGTAATAGTTACGAGCCGCTTTGTTTCTACTAAGCGTTCAAGAGAGGATTGTAATTGTCCTTTTCTCGATAAATCTGTAACAATTCCTTCATAGCCCAACTCATGAATTTGGGGAATATTTACAATTTGACCAACACCAACAATCAATTCCAGGTCTTCTGTTATAATCTCTTCTTGATCATCTTCAGCAGTTATATATAGAATTGGTTTTTTTTTCTGCTCAAATAGTATTGATAAAAAAAGAGCTTTCAATGAACCAGTAAGCCCTTTAATAAAAACTTTTTTTTCAGTATCAATGTCATTAAGAACATGTTTTAATACTTTAGAATTTAAAATGACATTTTTAATCTCAGAAGCATCCATTTGTATTTAACTTTCAATTGCAGCTCTAACAAATCCTTCGGACAATTCTAAACTTCGTTGAGCTTCTTCTCGATTCACGCCTTTTAATATCATAACAAGAGCAGTTTTAACATGACCACCAGCTTCTATCAAAACATTTTCAGCCGTTTCGTAATCAATCCCTGTCACCATCATTACCGTTCTCTTCGACCGTTCTTCTAATTTTTTAGAATTCATTTGTAAATCAACCATCATATTTCCGTACACCTTTCCCAAGCGAATCATTGCGGTGGTCGTAAGCATATTTAGAACCAATTTTTGAGCTGTTCCAGACTTCATACGAGTGGAACCCATAATTACCTCGGGTCCAACGACAGGGCAAATTGCCACATCAACACTTAAGTTCATTTCTTTGCGGGGAGTACATGTAATATAAATAGTTTTAGCACCGATTTCTCGCGCTTTTTCAATTGTTCCAACAACGTACGGTGTGCGACGACTAGCTGCGATGCCACAGGCGACATCTTTTGCGGTAAACTTTAGTTTCATTAAATCAATACCACCCTGTTCTTTTATATCCTCTACCTTTTCCTGTGCCCGTACTAACGCCTCATACCCACCAGCTATTATTCCTTGAACCATTTCAGGATCAGTACCAAACGTTGGGGGGCATTCGGAAGCATCTAACACGCCCAGCCGCCCACTTGTGCCTGCCCCGACATATATTAATCTTCCACCTTTTTTAAAGGCGGTTACAATAATTTCCACTGCCTGTTTAATGTATGGAATCTCTTTCTCTACAGCAAAAGGAACATATTTATCCTCATGGTTGATTAAACGGAGAATGTCTTCAATTGATTTTGAGTCGATATCTAATGTTTTCGGATTACGTTTTTCTGTAATTAAGCTTTTTAACTGTTCAAAAAGATTTTCTTCCAATTTGAATCATTCCTCCATCGTTGATATGTTCCGCTGGATTCGAACAAATACTTTTCTTGTATCTGGACTAATCAATTGTCTATCCATTTCCACAATATTAATGATAATATTTTTAAATATTCTTTTCAAATCTTCAACCTCCTGCAAAATATCTCCGCCTTTCCATGCAATATAGAAGCCATTTGGCTTAATTAAATCTTGAATCCAATCATAAACTTCTCTCAAACTTGCAACAGCACGACTAAATACAAAATCAAACTGCCCTTTGTATTTCATATTTTTTGTTAAATTTTCAACTCGCTCACAAAATACTTCTACATTATTTAGCTGCAACTGAGCAACAACTTCTTTTAAAAAAAGTGCCTTTAATCTTTTTGATTCTACTAATACAAAATTTGAATCCGGGCAAATCAAACTAATCGGCAATCCTGGAAATCCAGCGCCACTACCAATATCAATAATTTTTGCAGAAGGTTGTATTTTAAAAGAAAGCATAAAAGATAAAGATTCTAATATATGTTTTTCGATTACTCGCGACTCATCTTTTCGAGAGATGAGATTCGTTCTTTTATTCCATATTAATAATAAATCAATATACTTCTGAAAAAATTCTCTCTGTTTATCATCTATATAAATACCGACACTAGAGAGTAATTTCTGCAAATCATACATTTCATTAAAAGTCGTTTTATTTACAAAAAATGTTTCACGTGAAACTATTTCTTCCAATAGAGGTAATTTCTAAATCAAAATGGCATTTTTTTAAAATCCTTCATTATAGATAAAATGGTAGCACCCATAAAACGCCGCTAATGTCTCTTCATATAAATTAATAATACTGCAATATCTGCAGGTGAAACACCTGCTATTCGGGATGCTTGCCCAATTGACCTTGGTTTGATCCGTTTCAACTTCTCTTTCGCTTCACTTGAAAGTGATCCGATTTCATCATAATTCAATTCACCTGGAATGGACTGCTTTTCCATCTTTTCAAATTTCACAACTTGCTCATATTGACGTTTAAAATATCCCTCATATTTAACTTCAATTTCTATCTGCTCTCGTACCTCTTTTATCAATTTCTGATCTTGATAGTTATTAAAAATTGGATGATCGACAATCCCTTGAAAATCCATCAATTTCAATTCAGGTCTTTTTAATAATTTAAAAAGACTTTCGTTCTCATTCAAAATAGTACTATTTTTTCTTTCTAATACTGAATTAATCTCAGGGGGAGAAAACCTTATCTCTTTAAAATCATTAATAGATTTATTGATAAGTTCTTTTTTCTTTCTTACTGCTGAACAGAAATCCTGTGAAATAAGTCCCAGTTGATAGCCGATTTCACTCAACCTTAAATCCGCATTATCCTGTCTTAATAACAATCGATATTCAGCCAAAGAAGTAAACATTCTGTAGGGTTCCAAAATTTCTCTTGTAATCAAATCATCAATCAACACACCAATATATGCCCCAGACCTTTCTAATATTAATGGCTGCTCATTTCTAATCTTTAAAACTGCATTTGCTCCAGCCATAAATCCTTGAACAGCGGCTTCTTCATAACCCGAAGTCCCATTAATTTGACCTGCGAAATATAAATTCTCGATTACTTTAGTCTCCAAAGTTGGTAGTAATTGGCCTGGCGGAAAATAGTCATATTCGATTGCATAACCTAATCTAGTTATTTGGACATTATCTAATCCAGGGATTGTTTTGAGAGCTTTTAATTGAATATCCTCCGGCAAACTGGTAGCAAATCCATTCAAATAAAATTCATTTGTGTCTCTACCTTCTGGCTCCAAAAATAATTGATGTGAAACTTTATCTGGAAATTGGACAACCTTTGTCTCTATCGATGGACAGTATCGAGGTCCAATTCCGACAATTTTACCTGTATACAAAGGAGAACGATTAAGGCCAGAGTTTATAATCTGGTGAGTCATTTCGTTTGTATTTGTTAAATAGCAGGGTATCTGATCCGTTTCAATTTTTAGCGTTTGAAACGAAAATGGAGCAGGTTCTGGATCACCAGGTTGACTTTTCATTTGTTTCAAATCAACTGATTTTCCGTCAATTCTTGGCGGTGTCCCAGTCTTTAAACGTCCAGCAGTGATCCCATTTTTTTTCAAATCTTTAGTTAAGCCGGTGGCAGCAAATTCACCAGCCCGACCTGCTGAATAACTTAACATACCAATATGAATTAATCCATTCAAAAAAGTACCAGTTGTTAATATGACAGCCCGACCCAGAACCTCTGTCCCAGTAAATATCTTAATCCCGTGGCATCTGCCGTTGTTAACTATCAAGCCACTTACCATGGCCTGTTTTATTGCTAAATTTTCTTGATTTTCCAGGATTATTCTCATGCGATTGGAATATCCACTTCGATCAGCCTGAGCTCTGGGTGCCCAAACTGCTGGCCCTTTAGATTTATTGAGCATCCGAAACTGAATTCCCTCACTGTCTATTACCTTTGCCATTTCACCGCCTAAGGCATCCAATTCTCGAACCAAATGTCCCTTTGCTAAACCACCAATAGCTGGATTGCAAGACATTTGGGCAATTGTCGATATATTCATCGTGAACAGCACCGTTTTCATTCCCATTCTTGCTGAAGCAAGAGCAGCCTCACAACCTGCATGTCCACCACCAACGACAATCACATCATATTTTTCATCTTGATCTACCATATCGCTTTTTATAAATTACATGTTTGTTTCACGTGAAACATTCTATCGCTTATTTTCCAATACAAAACTTTGAGAAAATATTATTTATTATATCTTCACTTGTCACTTTTCCAGTCAGTTGTCCCAAATAATTAACGGCATCCCGCAAATACAAGGCAATAAACTCGGAAGATACACGTTTCTCAGCCTCACCTTTTGCTTTTTGCAAACTCTCCAATGCTTTGGTAAGCGCTTCCCAATGTCTTACATTGGTTACTATTATTTTTTCTGAAAATATTTTTTCGTCACTAATTACCAATTGATAAAGCGCTCTTTCCAGTTTATCAATTCCATCCCCCTTGAGTGCAGAAATGCTCAATATAGGGACACCATTGCTATCAATTTTTTCTGTTTCTATCTTTTGAGGCAAATCAAATTTATTAATCACCCTTAAAAGCTTTGATCTCTTAGATTTTTGAATCAAGTTTACAATCTCATAGTCTTCACTTTCAAGCAGTTGAGACCCATCAAAAATATGCAAAATTATATCTGCCGATCCCAGGTGTTTTTTTGCTCGTTTAATACCTTCTTGCTCTATTTGTTCTTCTGTACCTTTAATACCGGCTGTATCGAAAAGTCTAAACAAAATGCCATGAATATCTAATTGAACTTCTAGTGGATCTCTAGTCGTTCCAGGAATTTCTGTCACGATCGCTCGTTCTTCTTTTATAAGTACATTCAATAAGCTTGATTTCCCAACATTGGGTCTTCCCACAATAACTAATTTTACTCCTTCTCTTGCCATTCTCCCTACTTGATAGGTTGAAATTAAATTTTCGAGTTCTTTTTCTCCATTTTTTAATCGTGAAATAAAATCTGATCTATCAACAAACTCTACATCCTCTTCAGAAAAATCCAACTCTAATTCTAAGAGTGAACAAAAATCAACTAATAATTTGTTGATTTCAATTATCTTTTGTGATAATTTTCCTTCAAGTTGAGAATAAGACGCCTGCAGACTTGCTTCTGTTTGAGCATGAATTAAATCTGCAACTGCCTCTGCTTGTGTTAGATCTATACGTCCATTCAAAAAAGCTCGAAAGGTAAATTCTCCAGGTTGAGCTAAACAGGCACCATTTTTGATTGTAAGCTCCAAAATTCTTTGACTGATATACATTCCACCATGGCAATTGATCTCAACCATGTCTTCCCTAGTATAGGAATTGGGTGCTTTAAAAACAATAACAATGACTTCATCAATAACAACTTCATGATCAATAATTTTACCAAGCACAGCTTTCCATGGTTCTATATTTTTTAATTTCTGTCTCCCTTTATACATTTTATCGACAATCTTAACTGCCTGATTTCCACTCAGTCGAATTATTGCAATTCCCCCATTACCTGGCGGTGTTGAAATAGCAACTATCGTATTTTCTATATTTTCAATCATAGCTATACTTATTCATATTTCATATAAAAAGCCCCACCATTATGATAGGGCTTTTAAAAAATTATATCTATCGTATAATTACCGAAAAAGCAAATCCCTGTCCAACTATCTCCGCTTATAAGATTTATTTTTTCCTTTAGTTCTCTTTGGCTGAATTGATTTTTTGGTCGTTACTTCAGCCTCAATTTCCTTTTTTGGAGTCCATTTCTGCTGTATTATTGAAAATAAATTAAAAAGAGCATAGTATAAATTAAGACCTGAAGGAAATGAATTGAAAATCAAAGTCAGAAAAATCGGCATCATATAAACCATTGTCTTTTGTTTCGGATCCTTCATTGTCATTTTTTGTTGAATAAACATTGTGACACCCATAAATAAGGGAAGAACATTAACTAAGTCTCCATATAATGGTATTGTAAAATCCAATTGAAAAATTGTATCCGGTGCCGAAAGATCTTTAATCCACCAGATAAATGCCGCATCCCTCAATTCTATTGTATTCCGGAACACAATAAATATCGCCCAAAGAAGAGGTAATTGCAATAAGGTAGGAAGACATCCACTGAGCGGATTCACACCTGACTCTTTATATAATTTCATTGTCTCTTTATTCAGCCGTTGCGGATCTTTTCCATATTTTTCCTTCAATTCATTCATCCTTGGCTGAAGTGTTTGCATTTTCTGCATCGAGACATAGCTTTTCTTTGTCAATGGATAGACAAGAATTTTGACCAAAATTGAAAATACTATTAATACAACACCATAATTGGGTATAAATGAATGGAGAGAAGTAAATGCATTCAAAACTAATTTGGCAAACGGACGGAATATTGAAAAACCAAAATCCATAATTTTTGATAATGTAGGATGATAATTTTTAATAATATCATAATCTAGCGGACCAATATATACTCGATATTTCTGAGAAACGTAGCTGGCATGCGATGGAGGTACACTTGTTTTTAATTCTATCGAATAATCTTTTTTAATCCGATCATTCAATTTTGACTTTAACTTTGTTACACGTACTTCTAAATTTTGATTATCACCCTCCTGTATTACCCTCTCCCTTAACTGCTGATCACTATATAAGGGTGTCGTCGTTCCATAGAGATGTGGTTCAATATTGTAGTTTTTACCAGGGAGAATAATCATAGCAAAATATTTCGTTCGAATAGCAGCCCAATCGACAACACCACTAAAATCAGATCTTGACTTTTTCTGAAATGGTTTATTTTTTGAAAATTTTAATTCTTCTTTACTGCCGCCTTGAAAAACATACGCTTTTGTGTTATTAATATCTTCCTTACTAATATAATTTGAATAATCCCACTCTGTATAAGCAAGCCCGGAATTCCAGCTTAAATAATATTGGTTATTCTCAAATTGGGTTGCTAAATTCTTAATTTCAACATTTAAATCAATAATATATTGATCTTTGTAGAATTTAAATGTTTTTATTAATTGTCCCCTCTCTCCTAGATTAAAAGTAAATCGAATACTATCAGTTAATTGATCATTTGTGAATCTAATTTCTTTCTTATCTGGTTCAAAAACTGTGTTATATGAATAAATCGTATCTTCATTATTAATAAAAAATATTCCAAGATTGCCATATCCTTCATCTTTAATAAGCTGAACCTGATCCTTTCCATTATAATAATAATTCTTTAGAATCCAACTTGAAATAACTGCTCCCCTGGGATTAATACGGGCAACATAATAATCTGTTTCTATAATAACATCTTCATAGTTTAAGCTGTCATTCGACTGAAATATTCTCGCTAATTCATTCTCACTATTAAACGAAACAGATTCTTGTTGTTGTATCTTTTTTTTAGTAAATGATGATTCTGGCTCTTCCTTAGTTAACATACCCGAAATTGAATCAGTTCTTACAGTTGAACTATCTTCATAACTTGTTGCCACACCTGGCTTATAGTCAGGATTAACAAGCTTGCGATAGAAGGTTGTCTGTGTAATTATTAAAATTAATCCAATAAATAAAAATGCTAAAACCGTTCTTTTATCCATTATAAGATCCTAAATAATTTGAATGTTATCATGTTACAGGATCATATCCGCCTTTATTAAAAGGATTACACCGTAAAATTCTCCATATAGATAGGACGCTACCTTTTATAGCACCATACTTTTTTAATGCCTGAATTGAATATTCTGAACAAGTTGGAATGAAACGGCAAGATGGTGGAAAAAGAGGTGATAAGACCCTCTGATATATTTTTATTAAAATCATTAATATATATTTCATAAAAATAACCTATATATAGTTATTTTTATATATCAACACACTATATATAGTGTATATTGTTCAATAATTGTAAAATTTCTTTTTGGAGAACCAAAAAATTATCATTCTTTCCTCTAGCAAATAAGATTATATGCGCTTTCTCTGGAAACTTTTCTTTATTTAGTCTATAAATTTCCCTTAATAGTCGTTTATATCGATTTCTAACAAATGCTTGCTTTACTTTTTTTGTGACAACAAAGCCAATTTTTCTTGAGTCAGCTTGAAGGTATATTATCGAAACATTATGACCAGAAATTTTATTTCCAAACTCAAAAATTCTATTAAATTTTTCTTTTCCGCGAAGTATTTCAAGCTTTCGTAATTTGAAATCTTTTGAATTTTTTACCATAGAAATAAATGCTATTCATCACTGACAGAGAGCTTTTTTCTTCCTTTCGCTCTACGACATTTTAATATTAATCTACCGCTCTTATCACTCATCCTTTTCCTAAAACCATGCTTATTTATTCTTTTTCTGCGGCTCGGCTGAAAAGTTCTTTTCATCTCTGCATCCTCACAAACTTAATTCACCAAAATGATCACTTTTGTTAATATTTATCATTTAAAATATTAATTATTTATTTAAAAGTCAAGCTTTTTTTATTTACTTAAGTAATGCCTCAGATGCTATATTGGTTGTCGGGCGTAGCCTTTCAAAGGTTTTGAATCTTTGAACGGTTGTCGCTCTTCTCAAGGCTAAGCGATTACTTACCTTACACTCACTTGTACTTGATCCAGCATAGCAAAATATGAAAAATTTTACTTGTAAATATTATAAGGTATGTTTTAAAATTTTGCAAATCAAATCCATTAAAAATAAGATTGTGTAAAATATTGAGCAAAATATTACATCAATTTTATTGATTTATAATTTTATTATTTTTTTTCTTTGACATTAATTTTATTTTTTGTAAATTTAATCAATATTAAACTACATCATAAACTTGACAAGTTGTTGATAAATATTTTAAATTTACTTTTATACTATTTCTTTCTCTATCAATTCAACGCTAATAATAATCTTTATGTCAAATATTTCCTGATTGGTAATATTTGTTTTTTATTTATTTTTTAAAAAGTTAGCATAGATATATCTAATCTCTTTTAACAACAAAATACCAAATTATAAATATTATTTTAATAAACTTAATATTTAGTACTTAGTTAAACTCCCTTTAAAAATGTTAATATTATGTGGATAATTTTTTAACCTAACTAGAAGAGGTATCCAAAAATGACATCACAATGTGTGGACATCTGGTCACAAACCCTTTCTCTTATTAAAGAAAACCTTAATGAACAAACATTCATTACCTGGTTTAAACCGATCACCCCAATAAATCTGGTAGATAAGAAATTAACCGTTCAAATTCCCAGTCAATTTTTTTATGAGTTTATAGAAACTCATTATAGTGAATTAATCGAAAGATCACTTCAACAAACGATTGGCGATAGTGCTGAAATTCTTTATTCAGTCGTTATGAATAATAAAACTGAAGTTAATAATAAGGAAAATGCTCAAATCCATTCAAAACCAATCAAAACTGACAATAATGGTAAATTTGCCACTCAACTAAATGACAGATATATTTTCGAAAATTTTGTTGAAGGAAGTAATAATCAATTTGCCAGAGCTGCTGCTGTAGCAGTATCTAAATCTCCAGGAAAAACAACATTTAATCCCCTGGTTATTTACGGTGGTGTGGGATTAGGAAAAACTCATCTTATTCAAGCTGTGGGAAATTCAATATTACATAATAACGGAGCAAATCTAAAAGTATTTTATGTTTCAAGTGAAAAATTTACCGTTGAATTTATTGACGCAATTCAAAATAATAGAGCAAAAGATTTTAGTAAAGATTATAGAAATGTAGACGTTCTCTTAGTTGATGATATTCAATTTTTCACAAATAAAGAGCGGACTCAAGAAGAATTTTTCCATACCTTTAATACTCTTTATCAAAATGGTAGCCAAATTGTGCTCACTTCAGATCGTCCACCAAAAGAACTGAAAGGAATTGAAGAGCGCTTAATTTCAAGATTTCAATGGGGATTAGTAGCAGATATTCAACCTCCTGATTTGGAAACTCGCATTGCAATTCTTCAAAAAAAAGCTGAAGAAAATGCTCTCAAACTTCCTCAAGAAATTATCGAGATTTTTGCTACTAATATAACATCAAATATTCGAGAGTTAGAGGGATCACTCATTCGTTTAATGGCACAATCGTCTCTTCAAGGAAAGGATGTCACTATAGACCTTGCTAAAGGTGTTTTAAAGGATCTCAGTCTTGGAGCGAAAAGAAATCTGAGTATCGAAGAAATCCAACGCATCGTTTGCGATCATTTTAAAATTCCTGAAGATTTAATTAGAGCTAAAAATCGTAAAAAAGAAGTTGCTTTAGCCCGTCAAATTTCAATGTATTTATCCAAAATAATGACCAATCACTCTCTTAAAACGATTGGATTACATTTTGGTGGAAGAGACCATTCGACGGTTGTACACGCAATTCAAACAATAGAGCAGTCAAGAAAAAAAGATAAAGCCATCAAAGATAATTTAACAGCCCTAGAACGTAAAATAGAACTTGCAAGCCTTTAGGGTTTTAGATAAAATAAGTGGTCCACAGTCAGATTCTCATTAGTTAATCAAGTTATTGTAGAAATCCGTCTTTGGAATATCCAGTTTATTGAAACCAACCCCCTTAATCATTAAAACCGATTTTTAATTACTTTTATTTTAGTTATCAACATATCTTAATTCTTATATTATATGTTACCCTAGTTAACCTAATTTTAAATAATTAATTATAACCAATTAAATTATCCACAAGTTATCACCACTTTTTCCGAAAGATTGTTAAGAAAATGTTTATATATAATAGTTATGCTTTCAATACAAACTAATCAATTAAATTGAAAAAAAATAATGGGAATTTATTAACATTTCTTTCACATTTTAACGCTGGTTATCAACAGAGATTTATTTTTTATAACTATCTATTAAATTTACATATATTTTATTTTTATAATATTTTTTTCTAGTTATCAACATCTCTATAACAACTACTATAATTTAATTAATATATATTTAATAAATTATTATTTGATTTTTTGAATTTAAATCATTATCTTATTATTATATAAATAATTTTTAAAATCATTATCCCAAAGGAATCTAAAATATATCCAGTCACCAAATATTATGATCATACGATAAAAAAATATTGATAGTTTTAATTTTATTTATTATATTTATATTAATTTTAAATTAATCTTTAAATTGTTAAGGAGTCCAAAATGCACTTTACAGTATCGAAAGGCGTATTGCAGAAGGGTCTTCAAAAAGTTGTTGGTGTTATCCCGCCAAAGACTACTATCCCTATTTTGGAAAATATACTTTTGGAACTTCAGGGAAATAAACTGCAAATTACAGGTACAGATCTTGAAATTTGTATCTCTACAGAAATATCAGTAACTGCAGATATGGATGGGGCATGTACGGTTCCAGCAAAATCTTTAAATGAGATTCTAAGGGAACTACCAGAAATACCTGTTGAAATTCAATTGGAGGATCAGAACAAGGTTTCACTTAGAACTCAAAATGGGTTATATAAATTAGGGAGTCAGCCGAAAGAAGAATTTCCAAGTATTGTTTTGGAAGATAGTGAGGGTCAATTTGATATAGAAAGTGATTTATTATCTCGGATGATCATTAAAACCATTTTTGCTGTTTCGACTGATGAATTAAGGACGACATTAATGGGCGTATACTTTCAGTTAATGGCTGATCAATTCCGTTGTGTAGCCACTGATGGGCATAGATTGGTAAAGATAAATAATAATCAGATTAAGTCAGCGGAATTTCAGAAAAATGTTATCGTGCCTACAAAAGCGTTATCGCTCATTCTAAGAAATATCGAAGCATTAGAAGAGCCCCAAAATGTCAGCATTTCATTTGGGGAAAATCACTTGATCTTCAGGTTGGATGAAACTTTTGTATATTCAAAAATCATTGAAGGTCAATATCCAAAATATGAAAATGTTATTCCCATGGATAACGATAAAAAAATGGTAGTAAATAAAGAAGAATTAGCAGCGGCAGTTAAAAGAGTTGCAATTTTTTCAAATTCCTTTACTCATCAGATTAAATTTGGAATTGAAAACAATATTTTGAAAATCAGTTCTGAAGATATTGAATATGGCGGTGAAGGGAATGAAGAAATTTCTGTCAAATATGATTCCGAGATTCTCGAAATAGGTTACAATGGACTTTATATTTTGGACATTATTAAAAATATCGACACCGATGAAGTAGCATTCTTGCTTAAAGATTCTGTAAGTGCAGCAATTGTGACTCCCATTACCCAAAAGACAAATGAAGATTTAATGATGCTTATTATGCCAATCCGATTAACCGAATAATGATAAAGCAGCATGATATTAACATCGCTTGAATTGACTGATTTTAGAAACTATTCTAATGAACAAATAGAGTTTGGTGAGAGAAAAAATTTTTTTATCGGTAAAAATGCTCAGGGCAAAACAAATCTTTTAGAAGCGATTTATTTATTGTGCTTATCTAAAAGCTTCAGAACGAATTTTGAAAAGGAGGCTATTAGATTTTCTAAACTACATTATACGATTAAGGGTACTTTTAAACTAGACAATGGAAATATTCAGAATGTAATTTTTCATTGTTCTCGAGAAAAAGGTAAACTAATCACAGTAAATCGTAAGCGATTAAGCAGGGTTTCCGAACTCATTGGAAATTTTCCTGTGGTATTATCATCACCAGATGAATACATCTTGACGTTTGGTCCACCGCCAGGACGAAGAAAATTTGTTGATATTCTATTATCACAAATATATAAAAAATATTTTTCATATTTGCAGGATTATTTTCGCATTATTCAACAAAGAAATGCAATTTTATCAAATTGGAAAACTTCAGGTATAATAACATCGTCAGTAATCGATCCTTGGGATCAGCGATTAGTTGAAATTGGCTGCAAAATAATAGAATATCGTAAACAGTTCTCAAAGTCATTTTCTGATATTCTAAAATATGTCTATTCAGAACTTATTATTAACAGTGAAGAACTTACATTTGAATATAAACCCAATATTGATTTTGATAATATTGATAAAATACAAACGGAATTTTCCAACAGATTAAAACAAGAGCGTAGCAAAGAGATACAACGAGGGGCGAGCTTAACAGGACCTCACAGAGATGACTTTGTGTTCAGAATTAATAAGAAAGAATTGAGGAAATTTGGTTCCCGTGGCCAACATAAAACTGTAATAGTTTCATTAGCTATTGCTCAATTTAATTTAATTAAAGATAAAATCCAGGAAGTACCAATAATTTTAATTGATGATCTCTTTTCAGAAATTGACGATGAAAGGGAAAACAGAATTATTAAATATTTGAATCAGTTGGGACAGATTTTCATAACTGCGACATCTTCGCACAATGATGACTATAATGGTGTCAAAGATAGATATTATTTTATTGAGAGTGGAACAGCTAAGAAATTAATTATTTAAATTCTAATGAAAACATTATCACAAGCTCTTCGCGAATTAATAAAAGATTTAGGAATTGAAAATGAAGTGATTCATCATCAGGCAGTTCAATTATGGCCAGAAGTTGTAGGTAAAAGAATTGCTACAATTAGCCATGCTGAAAGAATTGATGGAAATGTATTATTTGTAAAAGTTCAAAATGATAGTTGGAGGAATGAATTAGTTTTTTTAAAAAAAGATATTATGGAACGATTAAATAAGAGAATAGGAAAGAAAGTTGTTACAGATATAAGGCTGTATTAAAAAACAATTCTTTCAATTCTGGGGGGAACCACAGATTCACACAAATTCCGCATTTACATTTCTCGCTTATCTTTTTTTGAAATTAAAAATAGAAGGAAGGTATTTAAATGGACGAACAACCGCAACTAATGGATAGTACAAATAACGAATTAAATAAATATGATGCCAGCCAGATTACAGTACTGAAAGGGCTGGAAGCTGTTAAACGAAGACCTGCAATGTACATTGGAGATGTCTCTATCAGAGGACTTCATCATCTTGTATATGAAGTTGTGGATAATAGTATCGACGAGGCATTGGCAGGATTTTGTACGCAAATTGATGTAACCATAGAGGAAGATAACTCGGTTGTTGTGGTGGATAATGGTCGTGGAATCCCTGTCGATATGCATCCTACACAGAAGAAATCTGCGCTGGAAGTTGTTATGACCATGCTTCATGCCGGTGGAAAATTTGACAAAAAATCTTATAAAGTTTCAGGAGGTTTACATGGGGTTGGTGTTTCGGTTGTGAATGCTTTATCAGAATGGTGTGAAGTCGAAGTCTATCGAGAGGGGTATAAATATTATCAAAAATATGAACGGGGCGTCCCTTTAATCGATGTAACTCCAAAAGGTAAAATAAGTAAAACAGGAACAAAGACCAAATTTAAGCCAGATAAACAAATTTTTAATAAGATTAATTTTAACTACGAGATATTATGCGAGCGCTTAAGAGAACTGGCGTTTTTAAATAAAGAACTGCTGATAAAAATTAAGGACGAAAGAACCGATAAATCAGATACTTTTAAATACAAAGGTGGCATAGAAGCCTTTGTTCAGTACCTGGATCAAAATAGAGACGCGGTTCAGAAAAAACCTGTTTATATTGAAAGTGAAAAAGATAACGTGCCAGTTGAAGTCGCTTTTCAATATAATACTGGTTATACTGAAAATATTTTCTCCTATGTTAATAACATCCATACAATGGAAGGCGGCTCTCACTTAAGTGGATTCAAGACCGCACTTACGCGAACATTAAATAATTATGCTACAAAGAATAATTTGTTAAAAAATGTCAATTTCACTTTGACAGGTGAAGATGTTCGAGAAGGTTTAACCGCAATCATCAGTATCAAACATGTCGAGCCGCAATTTGAAGGGCAGACGAAAACCAAATTAGGAAATAGTGAGGTCAAAGGAATTGTAGAGAGTATTGTTGGTGATGGTCTATCCCTATTTTTGGAAGAAAATCCATCTGTTGCCAAAAAAATTATTGACAAAATTGTTTCTGCAGCACGGTCGCGAGAGGCAGCAAGAAAAGCGAGAGAAATCGCCCGACGCAAGACTGCATTAAACGGTGGTGGATTACCTGGTAAATTAGCGGATTGTTCTATTAAGGACCCTGAACATTGTGAGCTTTATCTGGTTGAGGGTGATTCAGCAGGAGGCTCTGCAAAACAAGGTCGTGATCGAAGATTTCAGGCTATTTTACCTTTAAAGGGAAAAATACTAAATGTGGAGAAGGCACGGCTGGATAAAATCTTATCAAATGAAGAAATAAGAACAATCGTTACTGCACTCGGAACAGGAATAGGATCTGACGATTTTGATGTTTCCAGGCTTCGGTACGGAAAAATTATTATTATGACTGACGCAGATATTGATGGTGCACATATTCGAACTTTGCTATTAACTTTCTTTTTTCGATATATGCGAGAACTCATCGAGCAGGAACATATTTATATTGCTCAACCTCCGTTATATCGACTTTCCAAAGGTAAACAAGAAATTTATGCTTATGATAACGAAGAGTTGGAAGAAACATTGGAACGAATGGGGCGCAATGGAGTGAATATTCAGAGATATAAAGGCTTGGGAGAAATGAATCCTGTACAACTCTGGAAAACGACAATGGATCCCGAAAACAGAACTGTCTTAAGGGTTACCATTGAAGAGGCTTTTCAAGCTGATGTAATTTTTTCTACTTTGATGGGAGATAAAGTGGAGCCGCGCAGAAAGTTTATCGAAGAAAATGCAAAATATGTTCGAAATCTTGATGTTTAACTTTTAAGCTAGTAATCTAATGAGGAAAATAAAAAGAGTGGAATATGGAAATTAAACGAGAGAGAGTTCTTCCTGTTTACATCGAAGAAGAAATGAAAGAATCTTACATCGATTATTCGATGTCAGTTATTGTCTCACGTGCGCTACCAGATGTTCGAGATGGATTAAAACCAGTTCATCGAAGAGTTATGTACGGAATGCATGAATTAGGTTTGAGATCGAATGCTGCTTATAAAAAGTGCGCTAGAATTGTTGGAGAGGTTTTGGGGAAATATCACCCGCATGGTGATGCAGCAGTTTATGATACTATGGTACGTCTGGTGCAGGATTTCTCTTTACGATATCCACTTATTAATGGGCAGGGAAATTTTGGTTCGCTTGATGGTGATGCCCCTGCAGCGATGAGATATACCGAAGCAAAATTAACTCCGATTGCTGAGGAACTGTTACGAGATTTGGATAAAGATACCGTGGCTTTTGTTCCTAATTTCGATGAATCGTTGAAAGAGCCACTGGTATTACCTTCAATATTACCGAATTTATTAATCAACGGTTCTTCAGGAATTGCGGTTGGTATGGCAACAAATATCCCGCCACACAATTTGCCAGAGGTGGTTGATGCATTGATAGCCATGATAAATAAAGCCAATATGAAAGTTGATGAAATAATGGAAATCATTACGGGTCCTGATTTTCCAACTGGTGCAATAATATATGGAGAAGAAGGAATTGATGAAGCATATCGATCAGGTCGGGGAAGAATTATTGTTCGTGCTCGTGCCAATGTAGAATCAGTCCCTGGAGGGCGAAATAGAATTGTTATTACTGAAATACCATACATGGTAAATAAGGCGAATTTGATTGAAAAAATAGCACATCTGGTAAATGAGAAAAAGATCGAAGGAATTGCTGAAGTTCGAGATGAATCTGATAAGGATGGTTTGCGGATTGTTATCGAATTAAAAAGGGATGTTCAAGAAACAGTTCTTTTAAATCAGCTTTATCGCCATACGCAAATGCAGGTCACCTTTGGGGTGATAATGCTAGCACTGGTAGATGGTGTTCCTGTTGTTTTGAATTTAAAACAGATGCTTCAATATTTTATAGATTTTCGGCATGAAGTGGTTGTCAGGCGGACTAGATTTGATTTAGATAAAGCTGAAAAACGGGCACATATTTTAGAAGGTCTCAAAATAGCGCTTGATCACATTGACGAAATTATTGCTTTAATTAAAAAGTCAAGAAATCCGGAAACCGCCAGGCAGGGATTGATGAGAAAATTTAAATTGTCCGAAATTCAGGCACAGGCGATCCTGGATATGCGTCTTCAAAGATTGACTGGACTTGAAAGAAAAAAAATTGAAGATGAATATAAAGAGACCTTAAAGTTAATCAGCAAATTGAAGGCAATTTTAGACACTAGATCTCTCCGTATGCAAATTATAAAAGATGAATTGACAGCGTTAAAGGAAAAATATGGCGATGAAAGGCGAACTGAAATTATAACAAAAACTGAAGAATTTTCCATTGAAGATATGATCGCTGAAGAAGATATGGTAATTACTATATCTCATTTTGGTTTTATAAAGAGATTTCCTGTTTCGGGTTATCGCAGGCAATCAAGAGGTGGTACCGGACATTCTGGAGCGTCAACGAAAGTAGAAGATTTTATCGAGCACCTATTTATAGCGTCTACCCACCATTATGTTTTAATTTTTACAGATAAAGGAAGATGTTATTGGTTAAAGGTCTATGAAATTCCTCAAGCGGGAAAAGGTTCAAAGGGCAGGGCTATTGTTAATTTACTAAAAATTCAAAGGAATGAAAAAATTGCTGCAATAGTTAATGTAAAAGGTTTTGATGATGATCATTTTGTAATTATGGCAACAAATAAAGGATTGGTCAAAAAAACTGTATTATCTGCTTTTGGAAATCCGCGTAAAGGAGGTATTAACGCTATAAATATAAGAGAAGAAGACGATCTGATTGGTGCTAAATTAACAGATGGCAACCAGGAGATTGTTTTAGGAACCTATTTTGGAAAAGCTATTCGATTTCATGAATCGGATGTGAGAGACATGGGAAGACAGGCAACTGGTGTTACAGGTATTTCCCTGGCAAGCAAAGACTACGTTGTTGGAATGGTCACTGTTCGCAAAGAGTCCACTCTATTAGTTGTGACTGAAAAAGGGTATGGCAAAAGAACCCCTATCAAAGAATATCGTCTCACCAGACGAGGTGGAAAAGGGATTGTTACGGTTAATGCAACTGAACGAGTTGGAAAAATGGTATCTATTAAAGAGGTTGTGGAGGATGATGATGTCATGATTATTACAACCAAAGGGAATGTCATCCGTCAGGCTGTAAAACAGATCAGCAAAACGGGACGCGCAACTCAAGGAGTTCGGTTAATTCGATTAACAGCGAATGATAAAATAGGAGACGTCACTCGAATCGTCAAGGAAAACGGTTAAAGATCGATATCTAATTCATAAATTAGATACAATTTCAGTGCTCAAACACATCGAGCTGATATGGGGAAAGAGCAACATGGATATTACAACTGGAGAGAACGAGAAGCGGCTGTTGGCGGCTACAGTTCGAGATCGATTACTAGGTAATAAAAATATCATTTTTTATAGGGAGCTTTTAGATAAAAAAATTCCAACTTTTTTACATAACTATCTTCAAAATAGTGTTAAAAAGTATATCCATACTGAAGAACCGATTCAATTTAATAATTCAAAACGCTTTGATTTTGAATATAGTAAAATTGTTGATTTAAAAAAATCGCTAATCAGGGCTTTTGAAGAAGCTACAATATTTTCAAGGGAAGAATTAATTGAAATAATAAATAGAACAGTAAGTTTACAATTTAATCTTTTAGTTAAACCAGGTGCAACGTTATTAAAGATATTTTATAAGAACAGATCTGATCGAATCCAAAATGAAATTCTTCAAATTTTAAAAGGGCTTGATGACCAACGGATCTTAATTAAACAATTAATAAAAAATATTGAAGCATTTGATCAATACCACATCGTAGAGGAAGACTTCAGGAAAATTTTGGGAAAAACAAACAGACAGGTCTATCAAGAAAATTTTATCAAATCTTTTGTTTCTGATGTTGCTGCTTTTGCAAATTTTTTAAGTATGATCCATGGCTATAAGAATAAAAAAATTGACATTAATCTATTGAAATTATTACTGGTAGAAAGAAATTTAAAGCAGTACATTTCTAGTTTTGATATCTATCCTGATACCAAAATAGATATTGATAAGATAGCCCTGATATTAAATAATAAAGGAAAAGAAGATCCAGATTTAGATGATGATGAAATTGAAAATTTTATGATGGTATCGATATCTGATAATCAAAGCGATGATTTTATTGAAAAACGTTCTAAATTATACAAGAATGAAATAGATCAAAGTTTTGATGGATTGGAACCAGGAAAGGAGAAATCTTTCAGCTCTGATAAAAATACAAATCAAATAAGTTCTGATGAATTAATTGCTGGGCCTGGTAAAAAGTTTCCTAAAATTACAAACCTTTGGAAAGATCCGATGGATATGGTTATCAAGAGAAGTAATATTGAAAAACAACCAGATGGTCCTATTTATTCCCTAAGGAGAATTATTGATGAAAAGGATAAGAAATTTATTCAGAAAAGAATATTTGATAATGATCATCAGGCATACAATGAGTTCATTAGACAATTGGAATTGATTGATAATTGGAAGGAGGCAAAAAAAATTATAGATAACGAATTATTTATGCGATCAATAGAACCTTTTTCAAAGGAAGCATTACGGTTAGGAGATTTAGTATTTAACCGTTATTTTCCAAAAAGACATTAAAGAATTAACAAGAGAGGGATGGTCCGATGAATATAAAAAGATATCATTTATCCAATCAATTTAGGGGAATAATTATCTTTTTGCTAGGGGCATGTTTACTGTTCTTATTATCATTTAGTCCAAAGTCACAAAATAATGATGAGAAAAAAGGATTGGTAACTTATACTAACGGTCGCGTTAAAAAAAGAAAAATAGATGAACAAGAATGGGAAAATGCAGCAAAAGATACAACGATTTTGGATGGTGATCGAGTCAGAACATATCAACGATCCAGAGCTGAATTAGAATTATTAGAACTTGATATTATTCGAATGGCTCCAGAGACGATAATTGATATAGTGAAGTTGTATGAAGAAACAAAGCACAAAATTAAAGCAACCCAAATTTCTATCCAAAAGGGTGATATCTGGGCAAATATTAATAAGAAAAAGGATAAGGTAAAGTTTGGAATATCAGCGCCAGTTGCAGTAGCAGCGATTACGGGTACTGTTCTGCGAATGGGAGTATCAAACGATTCGACGACAGAATTGAGAGTATACAACGGAGAAGTTCGGATAACAAATGCTCCAGAAAAAACAGATTTAACTCCAAAGCGAATTGGAGTCCATGAAGTTCCT
>SMTZ1_10001827_pt1 | contig 21477 bp, 19 predicted proteins | sample DeeMarSWOR136_30_FD_25667 | JGI IMG/M metagenome (IMG submission 25667) | reverse complement strand
AAGCGCTGATGGATTCAACCTTTCATTCTAACCATTATAGGCTTCGTCAGGTTGTAATACCTCAGAGCTTGGGTTTGTTTTCCGGGGGGATTTGTTTTCGCGGACTTTTTCTGTTTTCTGCTAGGATTTTTTTTGGGCCTTTGCGTGATCTTCATCAAGGCAGTTTGGGAGTGAGCTATACTGTTCGCTCTGTGTGTTTTCTTTTGTTTTCTCCCGCTCTCCCTTTGATCCTTCAACCAAAAGAATAGATTTTTTCTGTCTCTTGGTTTGCATCTTTTTTGTTGCCTTGGTTTTTGGTGTTATTTTGTTAAGTAGCAATTTTTTGTTGTGTTATATGTTTTTATATCTTATGGTTTGTTTTTGTGTTTATTTTACTCATTTTACTCTTTTAAAGTTTACATTTTTTTGGTTATTTTTTTGGTTTTTATGAGGTAAAAGAAGTATCTCTGAAACAAAATTTAAATAATTTAGAGGAATTCAAACTAAGTTGGATATAATCGAGTTATATATTATTTTGATGATTTATTGGAGGATATAAATGAGTATTCTAAACAAAGACATTGGTCGTTTTCCATTGGGTGTTTGGTTTGCAATTGTAGCTCTCTTTATTCTGCTCTTGGGTTTGGGTATGCAAGCCTATTCGCTCCTTGATTGGGATGGTGCGGTAGACCTTGGTCTTCAGAACGATCGTTTTACTGGTGATGATGTTGAACGTACTTGGGCGGAAGAGAGTAGGGGTGTAGCAAGGGCTGACATGCTGTGGCTATTGCCCGTTTGGATTGTGGCTTTTATTGGCGTTCTGCAAAAAAGGTTTTATGGTTTTGCCGCGGGATTGATGGAGTTGTCAATCGGTGTCTACTTTCCTCTCGTTTTTGCCTTCCAGAGGTGGGAAGAATATCCCGGTACGGTGATTGCAACCATTTTTCTATTTGCGATACCTTCACTTTTAGGAATTATTGGTTTGTGGGCAAATCGCAAATACTTTGAGGAATAACTAAAATTTAGTTTTAAAAGGCATATAGCAGCGCATATGCGGTTAACGTTTAATTGCTATCACAACTTCTTATATGCGCGAATTGTTATATGAAATGCTCAGCTTAGATCTTTTTCTTCCTCTTTTTCGCTTTTCTTTATTGTTTTGGGCTTTTTACTTGTTATTTTTGATTTTTTCTAGTGCGTCTTTTGCTGCTTCTCGTACGTCTTCGTCTTCGTCAAGTAGTGTTTGGGTGAGGGGTTCTATTGCTCTTTGATCGTTTATCCAGGTGAGGGCTATGGTTGCCCAGAGGCGTACTTCTTTGTCATCATCTTTTAGGGCTTCGATTAGGGAATTTACAGCTTTTTTAGGTAGTTCTCCGCCTATCATGCCGAGAGTTTTTGTGATTCCTAGGCGTATTAGTTGTTCTTCTCTTTTTAGTGCTTCTGTGAGTGGGTCTATGGTTTTTTCTGGTGCTGATTTTCCTATTTTTATTAGGGCTTGGGTTGCCCAGAAGCGTATGTTTTCATCTTTGTCTTTTAGTGTATCAATTAGCGGATCAAGGGGTACTTTTTTTGGTGCTGATTCGCCTATGATGCCGAGGGCTTTGATGGTCCAGAGGCGGACTTCTCTATTTTCGTCTTTTAGTGCTTCTGTTAGTGTTTCTATGGCTTTTTTTGGTACTTTTTCGCCTATGATGCCGAGGGCTTTGGCGATGCCGATGCGGGTTAGGTGGTCTCCTTTTTTCAGGGCTTTGATGAGGAGTTTTATGGTGTTTTTTGGTGTTGATCTGCCTATGATGCCGAGGGCTTTGGCTGCTCCTAGTCGCACTCCCCAGTCATCATCTTTTAGGGTTTGAATTAAGGGGTTTACAGGGGCTTTGCTTGGGTTTGTTTCTCCTATCTTGCTTAGAGCTCCTATAGCCCAGAGGCGGACTTCTCTGTCATCGTCTTTTAGTGCTTTTATTATCGGGTCAAGTGGCACTTTTTCAGGTTCTGTTTTGATTCCTTGGTTAAGGGTTTGAATAGCTCTGAGGCGTGTTTTTGGGTTATCATCTTTTAGCGCTTCAATTGTGGGATCAAATGGTATTGTGTCTATTTCTGGGATTGTTGCGGTGCTTAGGGTTTCGCTTGTTCCGATTAGTTTGTCTCCAGCTTCATCTTTCGGTAGTTGGATTGATTGATCAGCAGGTTGTTTATCTGTTGCGGTTTTTAGGAGTTTATAAAGAGTTTCGGCAATTTTAAGGCGTACTTCCCATCTTTCATCTTTTAACGCTTCAATTAGTGGATCAACGAGGATTTTGTCTGTTTCTGGATTGTTTGCATTGCTTAGGGTTTTTGCAGCTTCGAAACGGATTTTGCTGTCATCGTCTTTTAGCGCTTCAATTATGGGGTCAACAGGGACTTTTTCTGGTTCTGTTCTTATAACTCCTTCGAGGGCTTTTATGGCTCCAAGGCGGACTATCTTATCTTCATCTTTTAGCGCTTCGATTATTGGATCAATAGGTACTTTGCTGGGTGTTGATGTTGCAAACTTGGCAAAGGCTTGAATTGCGCTGCGTCTTACTCTTCTATCTTTGTCTTTTAGAACAATGTTGGGATACTTGTGTATTGCATAGTTTAACTGGGTTATCCTTGTTTTTTCTGATATTTTCTCGTATATTTTATTTGTTAGAGTTGTAGCCATTATTGCTACCATTATTGATATTGCAATTATTAGATTGGCTTCTAAATTGGTGACTTTCCAAAGGATTATCGCTGCTAGTATAGTTGTTATTAGGCCTATTCCTGTTTCTTGTAGTCGTTGTTTTTCTTTTATTATTTTCAAGGTTAGGGATTGGTTTGTTGCGAAAGTGATTTCGTCTTCTTTTATTTCGATTTTTTTGGCTATTTTTTCTATTTTCTTTTTTTCTTTTCCGATATAATCTGCGATCTCGGTGTTTCTCCGTGTATTTATCAAGTCTTCTAGTCTTTCTCTTTCTTTTTGTATGACTTCTATTGTTGTGAGTTTTGATCGTAATAGTTGGGCGTATCTTTTCTTGGATTCTTTAAGCATTTGATCGTTATTATCAAGGTTTTCAAGTTGGTTACGTAGGTTTGTTATTCTTTCTTGTTGGCGGTTTTTGTAGGCGGGGATTGGTATTATTTCTCTGATTAGGTAGTCTCGGTATTCTTCGATGCTTCCTATTCGAAGGTAGAGAAATAGGATCGAGAGTAGTGAGGATATTGTGATTATGGTTATTGTTGGTTCTATGTCGAAGTCTGAGAATGGGCTTGAAAGTATGAGGGATAGGGGATAGCGTAGTAGTGCTGTGAAAAATAGTATTAGGAATAGGGATGCTATTATGGTTTGAGTGATAAGTCTGTCTTCTTTTGATAGAAGTTCGTTTTTCTGCATGATTAATGAAGATTTTTTGAACTTGTTTTTGTTTTGTTTAGATGTGTGGAGTATGTTGGTTCTTTGTAAAAAGAGTTCTTTGATGATGTTTTCTGTTTCTTCTTTTCTGATTTCTTGTATGCGGTTTTTTAAGATTTTTACATCTTCTTCTGTTTTTTTCCCTCCTAGTTCTTCTAGGGATTTTTCTATCAGTTTCTTATCGTATAATTCGACTGTTTTGTCATCAAATTCGCCAAGATAGTTTCTGAGGCATTTGGTTGTTGTGATTTTTAAAAGGGGGTATTCTATTGTTCCTATAAAAAAAGCAATAATCAAAGTAAAAAAGACTATTATGCCGATATTTGTTGTATCGGTTGTAAGTTCATTAAGGAGAAGATAGGAAAAGGAGATTGTAAACACGGTTGCGGGGAACAATTTTTTTATTATTTCTTTTCCAATCGTTCTTAACCAATAACCTCTTTCAGTATTTGTTGCGCTCAGCTGAGATTTCCCCTTTGGATTTTATTTATAAGAACGTTGGTGTATGAATGTGGGGTGGTTTGATTGATGGTTTTTCGTTGTTTATAATATTTTCGAATTTCAAGATCGCTGTCTGGATTTACTTAAACGCAAAAGCTGTTTTCAAATAGCATAACATGTTGTTTCAAAACTTTTTTTGAATGGTCCATCTTTTATTTTTTATATATAATAAGTTTTTTATGTTTTAAGCATTGATAATAATAGTTTGGGAATTCTTAAAATCCTAGACTACAAGAAGGTAGCCGTGGGTGAACCTACAGCTAGATCACCTCCCGTTTGTTTTGGGTGGAGGGGGATTTTTTGTTTGTTTTTTTATGTTTTCAGTTCACTTTTTTTATGTATAATAGTTTCATATGCCTCCCTCTATGGGCATGTTTTCTTTTTTTGTAGCATTAAGTGTAAACTGATCAAGAATTTAGGATGCATTTTATTGTCATCTTTCTCTTGATAATTGTTTTATAAAGCGTGTTTTTTCTTGCTTATTAGCGCTTTTGTTTCATCTGTTGGGGTCTTGACGGTGTTCTTGCTTGTTTCCATGCTTCATAAGAATTATCCAAAATGTTTGAGGAAAAATAGTTGATTGATTTCTCTAATCCTAAAAAGCAAGAAGCTTTAAGAATAGCTATAGAAACCCGTTCCCACATATATAATGATTCTTCTAGTCTTAGTTCTATTCTGCATAAATGTGCAACTGTTTGCACCTTGCTTGAGAAATCTCGTGATTATGAATGGATTAAGAAGGAACTACGAGGTTATCATTCGGATGGAAAGGAGGGAAAGCCGCGATATCGGAGGAAGTCTAAGCTGATTCTTTTCAACGTTAACGATGCGCCGAAAACGATTTTACCCGATGGTCTAGATTCTATCAAAGATCATTTCATTTCTAACCCTATATCTGAACTTGAAAATATCAAGGAAAAGGGGCTTTTAATAAATGAAGGATTACAAATTGAGGCTCTTAGAAATTATTTTAAATTTGTAACGGTTGAGGCTCAGATTTCTTCGACGGCGGTTAAGGGGGTGGTTGAGGCTGTTAGAACTAGAGCTTTGAGGTTTCTAAACAATACTATAATGGAGCTTGAATACGGGGAAATTAATGCAAACATCTTCGATGAGATAAGGCGTGAGGTTGATGCAAGACTGGTCAGGATATCTGATACAGCGATAGAGGAACTGAAAGCAATATATGAGCAGTTGGTTCAGGAATCTTGTGAGGGGGGAGAATGGTCCCATGTAGCCAGTGCTTGTATTAAAGTCATTAAGAGGGTTGCAGACAGGCTTTTCTTTCCCCGCGAAGAACCGTATACGAATTCAAAGGGAGTAGAACACCTTGTTACGGATGTCGATATAACTAATCGTTTGTGTGCTTATGTGGATAAAAAGATCGACAGTACAGAGGTTAAAAGGTTTACGAAAGCCCATATTCGATACATTGCAAATTTCTTAGAAGAGCTCCAATCTTTTGCTAAAACCGAGTTTAGAGATAGTATTACTAAGAATGAGGCAAATCGTTGTGTAATCTACACGTATCTGCTCTTAGGAGACATCCTCAGAGTGCGGTGGGAAAAAGCAAGACAGTACTAGAAAAACCGGGTTTTTTGTTTTGTGAGGTGGCTGGTTTTGTTTTCAAGGGTTGTAATGTTGGTGGATTTGGACTACTTTTTCGCCCAGTGTGAGGAGGTGAAGGATCCTTCTATAAGAGATAAGCCTGTTGTTGTTTGTCATCATACTGGGCGGAGCGAAAACAGCGGTGTTGCCTGTACAACGAACTACATTGCAAGGGAGTATGGTGTTAAATCTGGAACAACCATCACAAAAGCTCGAAAGTTGTTGAGGCATAAAAACGCGATATTTCTTGAGTCAGACTACACTCTTTATAGAAGGGTTTCAAAGAGTGTAAAGAGGCTTTTGGAAAAGTTTGCCGATCATTTCGAGCCCTTTGGTGTAGATGAAGCGTATCTTGACGTGACAAAAAAGGTTCAAGGCAGTTTTAAAAAAGCAAAAATCCTGGGCCAAAGGATAAAGGATGAGGTTAAAGAAAAGGAAAAGCTTTCCTGTTCCATTGGTATCGGGCCGAACAAACTCATTGCTAAAATTGCTTCTGAACAAGAAAAACCCAACGGTTTAACGGTTGTTAAGCCGTGCGAGGTTGAAAGTTTCTTATTTCCCCTACCGATAAAGCGTCTTTTCGGGGTTGGGAGGAGGACGGAGAAGAAACTTTTCAGCTTAGGTGTTATGAAAATTGGTCATCTAGCAAAATACGACTTGGAGAAGTTGAAGTCTATTTTCGGCAATAAGCCTGGCGCCTATCTTCATAATGCTTCTTGGGGTATAGATAACAGTCCTGTTGAACAGGTGGAAATAATAAAGTCTGTAGGTAATTCGTATACATTGAAGACTAATACGAGGGATTTGGAGGTAATATTGGAAAAAGCTTCCGAGTTGTGTGAAAAGGTACATAAGAGGCTTTTGAAAAAGAACTTTCTTTACAGGACTGTTGGAATATCTGTTTCTACCAGGCGTATGGGATTTATTACTAGGGCAAAAACCGTGAAAAACGCTTCCAACAATTTGGAACTTTTCAAGAAAACTGTGAAAGAACTGTTTGAAAAAATAATGGACGAGTTTGAATCAGAGGTTAGAAGAGTGGGGGTTAGACTCTCAAACCTTGTTAAAGAAAAGAAGAAGCAGAAACAACTAATACAATTTCTCGAAGTATTACCCCGAATAAAATCATCCTAGAAACATTGAAAAAATCCATTAAAAACTTCTTCCTATTTGTACCAATAAATGATTCCGTCTTTGCTACATAACATTTCTTTCCCTTTCTTAAAAATGAAGGGTATATCATAGTTTTCAGCTATTTTCATTATCGTGTTCTTGTCTTTCACCCTTATCCAGAATAGAGCGTGTGATGGTAATGGGGATCTAGTTATAGAGTCCCAGCTATCTATTTCGATTATTTCATACAGCTTTTTCACCTCTAAGTTTGCTTTTACACACAACTTATTTTATTCCTACACATTTTTAGTTTTTCGACGGTTTTTTATTGTCTGAACTATTCGAATGTCCATTCATCTAAATTTTCTGACAGATCTTTAAGTATTGATTGAGACTGTTTTTCTGGGAGTGTTAGAAGTAGTTTTACTATGTGTTTGCAGATCTTTTTACTATTTTTTCTTCTTTCCCAGTCAGCGCAATCATGTTGGATAATCTTTTCTTCTTGGTCGATCAGTATGTTATAATCTCTTATTTTTGCAGTAATTTTTTGTTCTTCTACTTTTACTTCTTTTAGTTCTGTTTTTTCCATCACTATTCCCCTGAGAATCCTCCCCTGATCTGCGAAAAGTCTTAGAAGGGATTCGGTATCGTCCTCAGATATTTCCTTTCCTCCTTCTTTTTCTTTTTTTGTTGTTTTTTTTGTTTTCTTTTTGGCAAAATCTTTTAGTGTTATACCGGGTTTTTTCCGGTATTTTTTGATTCTTTCCCTTGTTTTTTGTTGAAATGGTGTTGCAATCCCTAACATTTCCAGTATGTCTAAACAGTTTTCAGGGGCATAGCCATGATGGTGGTTGTTAAAATATCCGAAAACTTCGTTTGCGCTTCCCTCTACTTCTTGAACTTTTGGTACCCATTCTTTTAGTTCTTCTTCTGTATAATGATAGTCATACCAAGGTTTATCCCCCCTGCCATGCCATCTAATATACGCAAAATTTGCTGTGATTTTAACATCTGGGGGTAGTAGAGGTTCGTCTACTATCGTGTATGCAAGGTTATATTTTTCGAGTAAGTTGAATGATTTTTCACTAAGCCATTTTTTGTTTCTGAACTCGACAGCAAACTTGTATTTATCCGTTGGAAGTAAAGCGTAAAAAGCTTCTACTTTATCCTGGTTGAATGTTATTCTTGGCGGTAGTTGAATGAGATAACATCCAATCTTCCCGCCTTCGGCTAGGGGATCCATTAGTTCGAGGAAGCTGCAGAGATCTTCCTCCACTCCCTTTTCCACGTTTAGTTTCTTGTCGTGAGTTATCTGTCCGGGTATCTTTGCACTAAAGATGAAATCTTCTGGAGATTTTCTTAACCATCCTAAAACTGTGTTTTTTCTAGGATAGTTGTAAAATGTAGTGTTTATTTCCGAGGTGTTAAAGATTCTTGCATAAGCGGGTAATTTACTAATGCTTGCTCTTTCATAAAAGGGTCCAACCCACTCCTGGTAAAACCAACCAGAACATCCAAAAATAAGCTTAGCCAAAGATAATCCCACTGCATAATCTATATTTGAAACAACATATTCATATTAAAAAAAATGCGTATTAATGTTTATGGACATACGAATTGGTACAGGCGGTTGGGCATATTTCAAAGTCCCTGGAATGGATAGCCTCGTTGCATACTCCAAAGCTTTTGATTTCGTTGAAGTAAACTCAACCTTTTATCAAATTCCTAAAATGGAAATGGTTAAGTCTTGGAGGAGGAGGGTTCCTGAAGATTTTGAATTTTCTGTTAGGTGCCACAAGAGTATAACACACCAGCATTTTCTAGAACCCACCAGCGAAGTTATAGAAACCTTTAATACGATGATTGAAATCTGCCGCTATCTTAGGTCAAATTTTCTTCACATTTCATCCCCTCTAAAGATGGAATTTAACCGCGAAAAAATCAAGTCAATAAGAGATCTTTTTTCAATAATAGAACTACGAGGTTTAAGATTGGTCTGGGAGGTTCGAGGTCAAAAAAACGAATTAGACCATGAAGTGGTTAAAATCATGGAGGATTACGACATTGTTCATTGCATAGACCTTTCGACGCAAAATCCCCAGATAGAGTCCGATATTTTATATACAAGGATTTTCGGGAAAGGGCATCATAATGTTTATCAATTTACCGATGATGAACTTGCAGAAATCTACGGAAAGGCTAAAGATTCAAAGCCAAAAAGGGTACGCAAAGCTATTCACGCAGCAAGGATGTATAAAGATGCAGCAAGGTTGAAAGTTTTTCATCAAACAGGTAAGTTTCCAAGAGTCACGAAAAACTTGGGCGTGTTATCTTTAAAGGAAGTTTTAATGGAAGATACTAAATTCCCTATAACAAAAGAAGAACTTGTTGAAAAACAAGGTTGGAAAGTGATAGATTTAACAGAGACAGAGAGAGTTCACGCAAGTTTACTCTTAGAAAAACTCCCTGAAAAAATATATCAAAGAGTAGGAGAAATAATCAAGGAACTAAAGAAAAGGTAGGATTTGGGAAACTTTTTTCTATTGGTGGTATTTTTCATACATTAAATCAAGATCTTTATGTGTTCTAATAAAAAGCAAAAGGATATGCCGGGGCTTTTTAATGTACAAAGAAAAAGATGAAGATGTGTTGGTTAAGATTGTGCTTTTAGGGGATGCTGCTGTGGGTAAAACATCCCTAAGGAGGAGGTGGATGGGGGAAAGATTTGAGGGACAGTATCTTATGACTATTGGCGCGGATTTCAGTGTTAAATCAATGAACATTAATTTTGGCGGAAAGTCGATTTCTTTTAAATTTCAGGTATGGGATCTTGCAGGTCAAGTGAGGTTTCAGGTTGTTAGAGAGGGCTATTATAAAGGTGCTCATGGCGCTATATTGATGTATGATATTACTAATGTTGAAAGTTATCAAAATGTTCCTAATTGGGTCGGTGAGTTGTGGAATAATAGCGGGAGAGGAGTTACTCCTTTCGTCCTTGTAGGTAATAAAATAGATCTAAGAAACGAAATACCTAAAACTATAAGGTTTGAATATGGGAGTAAATATGCTGCAAAACTCACAAAAGTAACCGTGTCCTATGGTTTTGAAGTGCCTTTTCTAGAAACTTCAGCAAAAACTGGGGAAAACGTTGATCAAGCCTTCCATCTTCTCGGTGAAATGATAGTAGAATACTTAGAGACTTTAGAAAAAAAAATAAAATGCCAGAATGATTACATATCTTGAGAGGGATTAACAAATCTTTATGAGAAGATTTTCAACGTTTAAAACTCAAAAGAAAGCTCACTCTTTTTTATGATTAAAGCCATCTATCCTTTCTAAAAGTAGTTATCCTATTTTTTATTTTTTAGATAAATATTCTACTCTCTCCCTGCGTTTTTTCAGACATTTTGAGCGTTTGAGTTTATAGATTTTTTATTGTTCCTATTTCTCGTTTTATCAGGTTGTTTAGATAGTTCATAGCGTTTTTTAGGATTATTTCTTTTCTTTCGATTTCACCTTCGTTTCTTGGGCATATGTGTTTTCTTAGGAAAGATTTTGCTTTTTTTCTTTCACCGTCTACGCAAAAAGAGTAGGCGAAGTTTATTAATACCCTGTTCTCTTTAGATTTTAACCATGCGTCAAAATCATTCTCTTTTTCATTTTCGTTCAAGATGCCTGAAGAGCCTAGAACTTTTACTTCATCTTTGTTAAAAATCTCATTTTCAACTTGAACGTCCAAGCTTGTAAGGTTGACTAGAAGGTTTTTTGCAGCTTTCAAATATTTGTTTTCAACAAGCAGCGTAACTATCTCTATTATCATACGTTTGATACTTTCCTGCTTTTCTCTAACACTTTTTCTCTTTGTTTTCATTACTTCTTTTGAAAGGAATTCGTAGGCTTTTCTTGGATCTTCTAAAGCTAGGTCGTATGCGTTCATTATCAAAAATCTCTCAAAACGTTCAAAAAACACATTTTCATTACTTTTTCTATTAAATTTTATTATTTCCTCTTTGATTTTATTTTCTTCAGACGCTTTATTTACCATTAAAGACATCATAATAACATAATACCTCCTTTTTCCTTCTAGGGGGTTCTTTCAGGGGGGAATTGTGAGGGTTTAAGCTTGTACTTTTTTCCTCACTTTATACATGGAATTTTAAATAGGAGGGATTTGAGAAAAAATAAACAATTTTTATTATTTTTTATTTATTTTACTCATTAAATTTCGCTTTTTTTAAAAATTAGGACATAATTAGGCGAGAAATTCTAATTTTATAAAGTATAATGTTTGTATTTTTAATTCTATTTTTTTAATTGATTAATAGTAATTTTTTTGAAAAAATAGGTATTACATAATTTTAAGGTTATTTTAATGATAAACTGGATATTTTAATAATTACAGCTTATGAAAAAACATAATTAGAAGGCGATACGAAGGGTTAGAGGGAATCTTTTTAGATTCTTATATATAAAATATTGTCTTTATACTCTCTCCATGAGAAAACTACTTTTTCTCATTCTTTATTGCGTCTAACTTGAATCTTTTCTGTTTCAGAACTTTTTATATTCTTGGATAAGTGCCCCCTGGAGGCATCGATAATCACCTTTTCTTTGTTTATATATAACTTTTTACTTATTTGAAAAAAGTTGTTGGACCGTTTTTTTATTATTTTGTCGGTTTATAAGTTTTATCTTTTAAAATATAAGCTTTATTATTGGTTTTAGGATTTTTTGACTATTAGCATATCTTTTTTTATGATTTTATGTTTTTTATTTTAGATAAGTAATTTTTAAATCAAAAAAATAAATCACTATTGTTAAATTTTTTTACTGATTTTATATAATCTTATTTCATAAAAGTAAATTTAAAAATAAAATTTTAATTTTACAATTATTGGAAAAGAAGAATTGGATTTATATAGTATTTATGTTAAATTATATTGGAGTAAAAAGTCCTTTCTTTTAAATAAAACATTGTTTTTATTTTCATAATAAAGTCTTAGACTTTTCAGATATTCATTTAACGTTATTTTTATTAGTTGATACGATAATTGGTATTTTAATAGTAGAAATATTTATTACGATAATACACAGATATTATTATATGGAAGAAAAAATTTTCCAAATAGGAGAAGACCTAGGTCTAAAAGCAGATAGAAACCTAATTCTAAGGGCGGAGAAAGAGTTTAAAAGAAAGCTCGAACTATTCCCGAAATATTTAGTTTTCCATGAGGATCTAGAAGTTAGAGACTTTATCGAGCAGTTATGTATCCTTTATGTTTTAGACGAGTTTAAAAAATGGGAGGAAAAAATCTTAATAAAAACTTGGGGGAGAATACGATCCATCATCTATAATGGAAAACCGTATCATATAATCATGTCCCTTTACCCTCAAAAAAAGCAGATAACTGATAATCTTACAACACGTCTAAAAGAGTTGGAAGTTTATAAAATCACGGAAAAAAAAACCGTTTTTGATTATTTAACAGGAGATATGACGCTTCAAATATCTCTTAAGAATGATGATATAAAGTTTTTAAAACATGTAAAAAATAACCTCTTAGCTACTTATGCAGATTGGGGTAGGGATTTTGGAATTACTCGACAGTCAGCCCGTGCACGATGGGAACGACTAAGAGACCGATTGTATCCACAAATCTCTGCTTATGTGAATTATAAGAAAATAAAGCTCAAATTTTTAATAGGTTATATTGACGTTGGAAAAAGGATGTTTCTTTTAGATAAGCTTTCTAACGGAATCTCTGCTTCAGTTTTTGGACGTTCTGTAGGAAAGTTTAGATCTAGTTTGAACGAACTTTATTTCACCTTTCAAATTCCCGAAGATTACCGATGTCAAGTTCTTCTAGAAAAATCTTTTAAGAAAATGCAGGATGAAGGGTTGATAGAATCTTACAAATTGGTAGAAGTTGTTGCAGTTTCTGGAGATATTGATTTCAACTTGTATAATACGGAAAAGAATAGTTGGATTTTTATTCCTGAATTTTGGTTAAACTATTTAAAATACTATTTACCTGAATATGAAGAGTTTGAGAAAACACCTAGAAAATTCGATTTTGAGCCTTATTCTTCAAAAATTGGTGGTCAAGATCTAAAGATTATAGATGCATTAATGTTGGATGGACGTATGAGCAGTAATTTTTTGGCTAAACAACTTAATACAAATCAAATTACAGTTCATAGAAAGCGGAAGAGGCTCATTGAGGAAAAATTTGTCAATTTTTTCTTTGCTGTACGCAATATGGGGCCGATCGGGTTTTTCATGGTTTTAATGGAGGGAGATAAAGTATCAAGGGATAGGTTTAAACAAGCTTGTTTAAAAGTTCCTCAATATCAATTTAATGATTATATTAGTAAAGGATCTGATGAAGGAACTATCTTTGCTTTTGAAGTTCCCTCAGAAAATATGTGGAGAATGTATACCTATTTAGATGATTTAACCCCTGATTTCGGAATTAAGAAGATTTGGTTCGACTTTTTACCCTTGGAAAGCTTTACAATCTCAAATTTAATCGAAAGATGGGATAAAAGATATCAAAGATGGAGATGGCTCCACTCCGATTTCGACTTAATATCCTTATCAGAAACCGAAAGATATCTTAAAAAATAGTTAAAAATAATACAATCGTAAGATATTTTTACTTTGTTTCAATTTTATTTTTAGTGAATACTATGTCGAAACATATTGTTGCTCTTTTTGCTGTTTTAATTGTTTCAATTGCTTTAGTGGGTTTTATGGGAGATTATTTCAATGGAAATGATAACGATGTTGATGGGGTAGAGAATGGAGGGGAGGAAGAAACGGATCCATATGGTAACTTGCCGGATATTTTAACGTTTCTTACTGAAAGATCTGACCAGTTTATAGTTGATATCTCGGATATTTGTGATGGGCATCCCTTCAAAGGGGAGAACGCTAATGCCCCACATCAAGGTGCTCATGTCCACTTTGAAAACTTTTTAAATACTTGGCCTAAGGGTTCAGATGTTCCAGAGAATTATCCGCCTATTTATGCTCCAGTCGACGGAATCATTTCAAGAGTTGATTATAACTATTCAGTAGGTTGGCATGAACGTTATGGTATTGATTTAGCTTTTGCAAGGGATAGTAATGGTTCAGTTTATTTCTTGTGTTATTCGATTGAGCCTATGGTTATGGAACCTTCTGATGATTTCTATAGGGACTTTATTCTTGTTTCCCTGGAGCAGAAGGTGAAGAAGGGAGATGTGATAGCTTATATGTATACCCCTCCGGGAATGGGCTTTGGTATTCATATCCATTTTCATATCATGAAGACAGATTGTGGTGATTTTATGGCACCAGCAATATTCAATTCTACTTTAGTAGATGAATTCTACGCAAAATGGAATCTTTTTGCATCAGACGGTGGTGATCTAATGCTTCCTTGCATGGGGTATAAACTTAAAGCCCACGAGAATCCCTTTGGGACCGGTGCTGTAGAGATTTTATAGACTCAAGAGTCTAAATTTGACATGGTTGTAGCAAATGATATAGTAAAAGCTGGCAAACTTCCCTAGTATAATATTATTATTTTATGTGTTATATCAAAACATTATATTATCAGGAATTCGAGGATAAAAGAGGAGGAAAAGGTGGGGGACGCACCTGTTTTTTAAAATACTATCGATTGCCCGTCTACAGGTATTACTATACACGTGTAGACACCCCGTCCACACCCTTAAGCCTGAAACAGGCACGTCATTAGATATAGTATTAGAATGGTTTATAAAATTGTTATGGAGAGGGGTGTTCTTAAATGCTCTATCTTAAATCATGGGGCTATTCCAGTATCTAAGGGAATGGGGCTGGAAATATCTTTTAAAGGGTTTAAAAACCATCCTCTGGGGAAAATTCGTGAAATAATTGGAAAAAGGGGGATTATTCAAGTTTTACATAGATATTCGGTAAAAGTTTAAAAGATAACCTTCGAAACCCCTTAATATTGTTTTTTCATAGGGTAAACAACTTCTTTAAATTTTCTTGAAAGAGAATGTCATAAATTAACCCTATAAAAAGGGCAGTTATTAGGCCTATCCAGAATATTTTTTCGTTTTTGAAATAATACATGAATAGGATTAAAGCTATTATTTCAACAACAATAGCTTCATAATTCTTATAAAAAATAGATCCGTAGTTTGCACTAATAAGGTTGAAAAATTCTCCTAAGAAAATAAAGACGAATCCGAAATAGAAAATGTTTTCATTTTTTCCTTCTTTTTCCATTTTATCGCCAAACCGTGACCAAGTTATCAAGGGACATAGTGTACCGAGCAGACTATTTTGTTTTGTTATAAAAGGATTGCGCTGTTAACTGGTTCCATATATAGGAAACATGAAAAATTTCTTTTTATTCTGCTAATTGTGCCATTTGTAGCAATATTTGTATATGATGTAGTCAATATATTAGTATGAGTTTTTAATATAATGTGTTAAGGTGTTTGGGTTTTGAGTGAGAGAGATTTAGATGATTTGTTTGGTGAGATTTTGTCTCTCATTCGTGCGGGTAAGGCTGGAGAGGCTTTAGAGCGTCTTGATGGTTTTTTGGAGTCTGATCCGAGCCTTGGTAATTTTTGGACTCTTTGGGCTTTAAGGGGTGAGATTTTCCATAGTTTGAATGAGCTTTCAGAGGCTTTGAAGAGCCTTGATCGTGCTTTGGAACTTGAGTCTGAACATGCTGCACTTTGGGTGAATAGAGGGTTGGTTTTGGGGGATCTGGGGGAAACTGAGGAAGCTTTGAAAAGTTTTGATAAAGCTTTGGAGATCACCCCTGATTTTGCTGAAGCATGGTTGATCAAGGGAACTGTTTTGTGGGTCTTAGGTAAAAAAGATGAAGCAATGAGTTGTTTTAAGCGTGCTATTCAACTTAAACCGAGCATTCGTGAGACTTTAGATCGTACAGGAATTAAGGTTTCATAGGCTAGAAAACACACTTTTTAATAAAATTTTTTGTTTTAAACAGTAATTTAGCTATTTAAGCGGTAGAGATCAAAAAAAGGTTTTTAGCTTTTTTTCTTCATCTTGATCTTTTTTAAAGCTAATTTTGCCGCTTCTCTAACGTCTCTGTTTTCATCTTCCAATGCTTGGTTTAGGGGTGTTATTGCCCTCTTATCGCCTATCTTTCCGAGGGTTCCTGCTGCTACTTTTCTAACACGCCAATCCTTATCTTTTAGGACTTGTATTAGGTGTTCTACCGTCCTTTTATCCCCTATTTTTCCGAGAGCCCATGTTACTCCGTATCGAACGTTCCAATATTCGGCTTTCAGGGCTTCTAATAGGGATTCTAATGCTTTTGGATCGCCTATTTCGCCGAGTGCGATTGCTGACATCCATCTAACGTCGCTGTCTTTATCTTTTAATGCTAGTGTGAGGGGTTCTAATGCTATTTTATCGCCTATTTTTCCTAGGCCCCAGGCTGTTACTAATCTAACTTCCTTAGATTCATCGTTTAAAGTTTGAATGAGGGGTTTTACTGCCTTTTTATCTCCTATTTTTCCGAGAGCCCATACTACTTCTCTTCGGACATTTTTTTCTTTATCTTTTAGGATCTGTATAAGGGAGTCTACAGCTCTCTCATCTTTTATCTTTCCAAGAGCCTCTGCTGCTTCCCTTCGAGTATCACTGTCTTCATCCCTCAAAACTTGAATTAATTGTTCTATTTTCTCTGTGGTCTCTTTTTCTTTTTTAAGAGAACTATCGGATGATTTCGTATTTATGCCTCCTTTTTGACAATTGGTTGTATTTAACGTGTGGGTGTTAATTATTTAGAGCTTGGAAAATGGTTGGTTAAAAGTAGTTTGGAGTGGGAAAATTGATTCGTGATTTTTTTATTGTAAAATAAACATTTTGAATGGATTCTAAGATTAGGATTACCGCTCTATTCTGAACGCTATTTTTACCCTAGCTTGAAATTCTACGATTTTGTCCTGTTTCACTTTTGCCCCTAAAGATTTCACTTCGATCCATTCAATTCCTCTAATAGTTTTATTTGCTTCTTCAAGGGCTTCTTTTACTGCTTCTTCAAAATTATTAGTGGAAACACCAATTAGTTCGATTTCCTTAATAACCATGGTAATACCTCCAAAATCCTGCTGCGAATTTATTGAATACAGTTAAAACTTCGATATTAAACTTTCTGTACAGAATAAGTTCTTGGTTGCACTTTGTTTTTTAGGGATTTGTTGAATTATATGTTATTCGAAACTTCTTTATACATTAAAAGGGGGTATATTTGAGTATAGAAGGTGGGATGATTATGGATGTTATGGATGTTATTCTTTCCAGAAGGAGTATTCGTAAATATACATCAGAAGAGGTTTCTGATGATTTGGTTAAGGAGCTTTTAGAGGGGGGTATGAGCGCTCCTTCTGCGGGTAATGAACAGCCTTGGCATTTTGTAGTGATTCGTGATCGTAAGATTCTTAATGAGATTCCTAAGTTTCATCCGCATTCCTGGATGTTAAAAGATGCTTCGGTAGCTATTTTAGTTTGTGGTGATTTAGAGTTGGAAAAACATAAAGGTTATTGGATTCAAGATTGTTCTGCAGCTACGGAGAATATTTTGATCGCAGTTCAGGGAAAGGGATTGGGAGCGGTTTGGTTAGGGATTTATCCCAGGGAAGATCGGGTTAGTGGTATGCGAACGTTGTTGGGTATTCCAGAACATGTTGTACCTTTTTCCTTAATTTCTATTGGTTATCCAGCGGAAAAGAAGCCTCGAGCAAATCGATATGATGATGCCAAGATTCATTACAATCGATGGTAATTGTTTCATGAACAGATAGATTATCAGTTCATATTTTTATAAAATATGGGATCTTTAAAAGATACTTCTTTACGATTTATAATAGGTTTTATTTTTCAGATCTTAGATAAATGACTCAACAGCCCTCTCATCCCCTATCTTTAAGAGGGCTCGTTCTGCCCTTCTTTGAACATTCATATCTTCATCCCCCAAGGCCTGAATAAGTGGTTCAACAGCCCTCTCATCCCCTATCTCACCAAGAGCCCACGCTGCTTTCCAACGGACACCTTTATCTCCATCTTTCAAAGCTCTTATAAGGGATTCAACAGCCCTCACATCCCCAATCTCACCAAGAGCCCACGCTGCCCTTCTTCGAATATAAACATCTTCATCTTTCAAAGTGTTAATAAGAGGTACTAGTGCCGATTTTCCTACCCTTTCAAGGGCCCGAACAATTATCTTTCGGACATCACCGTCTTCATTTTTTAGAGCCTGAATGAGGGGCTCTACCGCTGGTTCTCCTATTTCGCCAAGGGCCCATGCTGCGCCCCATGGAACATTGATATCCTTGTCCTTAAGAGCTTGAATAAGGGATTCTACTGCTTTTGCATCTTTTATCTCACCAAGAGCCCATGTTACCCCCCCTCTAACACGGTTATCTTCATCTTTTAAAGCTTGAATAAGAGGTTCAACAGCCTTTTTATCACCGATCACGCCAAGAGCCCACGCTGCCCTTCTTCGAATATAAACATCTTCATTTATCAAGGCTTTGATGAGGGGCTTTACTGCAGGTTCTCCTATATCAGCAAGAGCCCACGCTGCGTCTGCTAAACCTTCTCCCTCTTCTCCTGCCTCTTGTTCTTCATCCTTAAAAGTCTGAATGAGAGGATCAACAGCCCTCACATCCCCAATCTCACCAAGGGCTAATTTTGCTCCTAATCGAACCTGTTCATCTTCATCTTCCAAAGCGTTAATAAGAGGATCAACAACCCTCACATCCCCAATCTCACCAAGAATCTCTGTTACTCCTAAACGAACATCTCTATCCTTATCCTTAAGAGCTTGAATGAGGAGCTCAACTGCCGGCTGACCTATCTTTACAAGGATCTCTGCTACCTTCTTTTTAATATCAAAATATTCAACTTTCAGAGCCTGAATAAGGAGTTCAATCGCCCTTGGATTTTTTATCTCTCCAAGAACATCTATTGCGTTCTGTCGAACAAGTTCATCTTTATGTTTTAAAGCGTTTATCAATCCTTTAACATCTTTCTCTGATTTCATATCTTTACACCAGTTTGAATAAATCGATATATCTATATTTAAAACCTTAAAGCTTAACGACAGGTTATGTATAACTTAGCCATACAAGAAATTTGACTTTTTTTAAAAAGAGATTTGTACGTTTAAAATTGTGTGTATCATTAGAATCCTAAATGTTCTCTACGAATTTCGACGCTTTGAGATAAGAATATGGGGCCGATAATCTTTTGATACAATTCTACATATCCGTCTTGTTCTGATGCCACAGCTACGATGTTTGGACTATCTATGTTTGGTGCTATTAACACTTCTTCACCATCCCTAGCAACTGCGAAATAGTTTTGTTCTTTGAACTGGCGTACCCTAACATTTGGCATAGAAAAGACGTTTTTTAACCAATCAGAGTGAGATTCTTCGTCAGCATCGGTAACTAAGTGTACTCTTTTTGTTGTAGCTATCTGTGTGAGGGTTTCTATAGGCATATCTTCTACTGTTGGTGTTACTATTGTTATAGTGGATTTTACACGCCCGAACATAGATTTTATGAAATTGATCACGCTTTCCCGTCCAACTATAAGCCAGGTTTGTTCTGTTTCTTTTATCTTGAAACTTCTAGTTCCTTTCCATAACTTCATCATGGCATCGCTTGTTTCTTTGGCTTTATTTGCGCCTTTTGTTATTACTTCGTGGACTTTTTCCTTTACACCACCTGTGGCTGCTAGTCCTTCTTCCATCTGTTTTTTCATAGTTCCTTGTAAACTTGTTTGCAGCTCTTGTACAGTTTTTTGAACTGTTTCCGTGTTTGTGTTTAAAGTTTCTTTTACTTTTGTTGAAGTTCCTTGTATAACTGTTTGTGCTTTTCCGGTTTCTTCTTGCATCTTTTCTGAAACTTCTGCGGTTTTTGTTGTTACTATTTCTGTGTAAGTAGTTTCGTGGGTGTTTAATGTTTCTATAATAACGTCTTTGTTGTCTGTTATGTTTTTTGTTAATTGGTTAGCTAGTTGTTCTGTTGAGGTTAGGTGTTGATTTGTAAGATCGGTTAACTCTGTTTTTAACAAGCCTATTGTTTCTGTGTTGCTGTTAATAGTTTCTTCTATTTTCATGTCAGCGTCTTGTTTGAAAGTTTCGACCGTTTCTTCTTGCATTTGGATCGTTGCGGAGGTTTTTTCTTCTATTTCTGTTTTTGTCTGCTCGATGCTTTCCTTAATCTTGGCAGTTTGTTCGCCCATTTTTGAGGTTGCTTCCTCTTTTAGTCGAGATATTTCACCTTCAATTTTTGATATATTCACAGTTTTTTCTTGGTTGATCGTGTCTTTGAAGGTGGTTACTGCTTGCTTAAGCTGATTCATGGTTTCGTCTATAGACGTGTTAGAGGCTGTTATGGTTTCTCCTACTTTTGATTTTAGTTCTTCGTTTGAGTTTGAAACACTTGTTTGAAGACTTTCACGTGCATTATTTAAGGCGTTATTTCCGCTTTCAATTTGGTCTGAGCACTTCTGCCCGATCTCGTTTATTAGTTCCTCTAAACTTGATTTATGCGTATTTAAAGTGTCTTTAATCATATTGGAATAGGTTTGTTTATAGGTTTCAAGAACTGATTTTACTGTCTGTTTTGATTGATCAAGCAACCTGCTTAACTCGCTGTTTAAAGTATCTATTCTCTTTTTCTGTTCTTCGAGAAACGTTGTTAAAACAGTGGAAGCTTCTGCTTTAAACGTATCCATAGAAGCTAAAATATTCGCTTTTGAAACAGGTTTAGGCTTAGCTGGTTTCTTAACCTTTTTTATCTCTTTTTCTCCTTCTTCTTCACCTTTCTCTTCTTCTCCTTCTTCTTTGTTAAATCCACCATTTGTTAAAATTTCTTCGTTTTCAACACTTTCTCCTAGAAGAACGGTTACTTCTGCTTCTATCTGTTTTTTGAGTTCTTCATTTTTAGTTTGTAGTTGGGTCATTTTTTCAGAGGCAATAGTTTTCAGGTTGCTAGAAAACGCGTTTATTTCATCAGCGCTTTTTGTTACTATTTCCTCCATCTTCTGTTCGAAGCCATTTTTTGTATCTTCAAAGCTTTTCAACGTAGTTTCTAATGCTGGATTAATAGCTTGAGATAAGGCGTTTTTCGTGCTAGTGACTTTAAGATCACAATCATTGAGTTGGGTATTGAGGGCTTCTTCAAGCCCTGTAAGTGTTTCTGTGTAGGTTTTAATGATGGATGTGGACGAAGAATCTAGTACTGTTTCATGACTAGAAGTTAACTCATTGGCAGATATTTCTATTCCATTTACATGGGTATCAACGGATATCATTATGCTGTTTTTTATCTGTTCTAAGTATTCTTTCTGCTTTTCCAAAAAAGTAGCAAGGGTTTCATCCAGCTTTAAACCGATATTTTTAGCCATTTCTTCAAAAGCTTTAATCCCCTGTTCATCTAACTTCGTTATAATGGAATTTTGGAAAGCTTCCACTCCTTCCTTTGCAATGGTCTCTGCCTCCTTTATTTGAGCTCCTGAACCCTCTGTTTTTACTAATAAATCGTTCTTCGTTTCCCCAGCTTTTGTCGTATACTCCTCTAAGTGACCTTGAAGCATACTTACTATAACATCTTTTGTTTCTTCTAAAGCAATACCTAGGTCCTCAGAACCCTTCGTAAGATCATCACTTACAGAAGTTGTTGTTTCTTCTTTTACTTTAATTATTTGATCGATTGATTGTAAAGCAGTTTTTGTAAGGGCTTCTTGTGCAGCACTAGCTGCCTGCTGTATCGCATCTACTTTTTTATCAATCTGACCTGCCATCTGTTCATACGCGATGGATAACTCGTCATGAAAG
>SMTZ1_10001826_pt1 | contig 21478 bp, 21 predicted proteins | sample DeeMarSWOR136_30_FD_25667 | JGI IMG/M metagenome (IMG submission 25667) | reverse complement strand
TGGAGAAATAGCGGGTATCACCCAAGCACTTCTTGGAAAAACAACTTTCGTAGAAGAAAATGCATGTTGGGGTACAGGGCATGAGTATTGTGAATTCGCAATCGATATCAGTGATGAAGCAGAAAACAAAAAATATGAAACTCCCCCTCCAATCCCTGAACGCCGAGACCTTTTTAGACTTCTTATAAAAACGATCGCTGACCGTTTTAATGCTTCTGTTCTAATGAAAGATGTGCAACGGCCAACTATGGGTGACTATGTCTACATGGGACTTTTACAACAACCAATAACTTCTGCAAAAATCATGGACGAATTCTGTGGAAGCATACTTTATTCAGCTGGAAGAGAACTTGGAAATTTTGGGCCAGGGAAAGAAATCCTCAGAAGAAGTATGGAAAAAAGAAACGTAGAAAAACCCTTAGACTTCCAAACAGGAGTCCTTGTCCTCCACGACTATTTAATCCACCCAATAATGCACATAGCCAGATCACACGCATTCTGTGAAATAATCGAACTTTCCGAAGAAGAGGCTATCATAAGAATACATGATTGCGCATACGCTACAGGTGTACCAGGACTCGGAAAAACTTTCTGTGACTTCCAAGCAGGCTACATGGCAGGTAGGCTAGAAATCTTAACAAATATAGATACTATTCTAGTAACAGAAACTAAATGCCACGGAACAGGTGACCCCTACTGCGAATTTTTAATCCAAACAGACTAAACATATCTTTTTTAGTCGTTAGAAACCCTTATTTTAACCCTTCTAACGCCATCGAGTTTTTTAATAAAATCTGCAACAGATTTTGGCATTAACTCTTCCCAATTTCCTCTCCCTATCATTTTTTTCCGAATTTCAGTAGCATTAAATTTATCTCGCTCCAATAAAGGGATATCTCTCACTTCAAACCCTTCATCTTCAAAAAGAAGCCTAACAAAAGAATTTCCAGTAAACACGACCTCAAAAGAAGGAGAACGTGATTTAACATGAGAAACCCATAAGCTATGACTTTGAACATCGCTAACTGGAATAACAAACAAACGATCCCAAGAGATCCCCCCCTCACAAGCAGCTAATTTCAGCATCTCCACACGCTCACCAGCAGTAAAAGGATTATCTACAGTATAGCTAAATTGAGCACTTCCTATAGCAATAACTAACTCTTCAACAAAGGATAAAGTTGACTTTATAGCATGCATATGGCCAAAGTGAACAGGTTGAAACCTGCCAATAAACAATCCCCTTTTAAACTCTAACACAAAAATACTCTCCTAAGCTAAGATGTAATTTATGATAATGCCAACAATAACTGCGAAAGTTATACTACATAAAGTTCCTGCTAGGTAGTATTCTGCTAGGTATCTTTCCTTTGAATAATCAAACCTTATGATAGATTTCGCTACAAATATCATAGGTACTGCTTCGGGTACCTTTAAATACATAAAGGTTAGTGTTAATGCCCTTTCAAGCATTCCTATAAGTTTCCCAGCTCCTTTTGCACTTTTATCCAATGTTCGAGCTTTTTGTTCCTCAGTTAGTTTTAACATTGAAAGAATGGCTAAAACTATAGGAGAACCGGCAAAAATAGCAATCAAATATCCAATAAAATACACTAATAAGTCTGATAACATAGAGTTAACCTTCCATTGTTGTCTTAAGTCAGTAAACCAAATTTGGTTTACTTTACTCTAGTTTTTTTAAAAAATCTTTGACTATTTTTTCTGCATTTCTAACTTCTTTCCATCCAGCGGTTCGGAACATCTTCGATATAGCTTGCTTTGAAACTTGAAACTTCTTCGCAACATCAGACAACTTAATATTTTCTCCTGATTCGAGAAAACTTATTCGCTCTCTTTGTTTTTTTGTCCATTTGCTTTTAACATATAAAATAAGCTTCATAACCGAATTTAAAACGAATTCGATTTCTTCACTATAAGACTTAAAGACCAGTTCTGTATTCCTCTTTTTAGCTTCTTTCAATGCTTCACGTGAATGATGGAAAGCAGAACCGTCCATTTCACTTGGTTTTTTACGCAGGGGGGTTTCAATGTAACCTATACCTATACCGAAATAAAACTCTAAAGGTAAATTTCTTTTAACATACTTGTAAATGTTCAAGATAACGTTTGTTGTTTTTAAAACCCCTTGGAATTCATCCCCTAGGGTCATCATGAAGTCTGCGATCAATAAGCTACTGAATTCTTTATTTAAACCATTAAGCAAGTTTAGAATTTTGCTTTGAACTTCTGCCCTATTTTTAAGCTTTTTAGAACCTTTTATATCAACTGTGATAACGCAAGCAAAATACAAGGTAAACCACTTAAAGTTTACTTATAATTATAAACCTTAAAAGGTTTACCTTTATTACTTAAGCAATGTTTTTATTTCTTCCCTATTTTTCTTTTTAAATGATTTTGTTTTTTTAGGCCTAAAAGCTGAAAGCTTAGCTTCTTTAATAAACGGTCCTATATCTTTTATCAAACCAGGAGCATTTGTCCCATATTTACAAACAACGATATTTTCAAGCAATCCTAACCGCTCTATAGCCACAATATCTTTTAAATGACCGCTTTTTATAACAGCTTTTCTAACCCGCTGTCTTGTAGTACCTGTAACTATTATACGATCTAATTTATCCTGAACCCATTTTTTGAATAAAGTAATTTGTTCGTCGCTTAACTCTGCTTCTATCTGTTTTACTCCGTGGTCAATTTTTAATACTTTTAATTGCAAAGGAAAATAATCTATAAAACCGTAAAGACTAATAATAGTTTTCATTGAAACCTTTTCACTGTTTACAAGTTGTTCGCGAACCTTAAATAATGGAATTAATGCTTCCGTATATGGGCCCACCACCCCTATATCTACGAAAAGGCCAAAACCCACCTCCCCAACACTTTTCAACCATCCCTTACGAACTTCTCCTTCCCTTAAATCATAAAAAGCCCTAGGGCTACTATACAACCAAGATAAATAATTCCTTGCAGCTTCTAAATCCTCCCCTTTTAAAGTTATTTCTGGATACCCGTATCTTATTATATCAATATTACTTATTAGAACATTAAGATCCTTTATTTCCTCAAATAAAAGATTTTTTAACGCTTTCAATTTATCTCCTTTATTACTGCCATAAATTGGGAGTAAGGGGGTAAATTTCTCCAAATGAAAAATCACCATATATTATAAGAATTACCCACTATTTTTCCTCAAAACTCTTTTCTAAGTTTTGGATTTCTTTTTTAAGTGCTTCAATAATCCGACCATTATCAATTTGAGTTAAAGGTGCACCGCAGTTTTGACATGTAAAACCTACATCAAATGCCTCATCAAAGTTCAAACGTCTACAAGATTCATTTCCACACTCAAAAAACACATTGTTTTCTTCAAAATTAAGACGTTGTTTGAGAACTTTTATCACGAGACGTGTTTTCCTTGAGGCAAATTCATAAATTTTATTTTTTTCTAGTTGCCAATAGTATACAAACCAACCAGTTTCACTATCTCTAACTCTTCTGTACGTTGCTAACCGAGCATCATAGAGCCTATATAACACCTTACGTATTTTATTAAGATTTAAATCCGTCTTTTGAGCAAGCTCCTCATCAGTCATAGAAGATTTTTGAGCAAGTAACTTAACCACCTTAACTCCTTCTTCCCCAGCAACCTCTCTTGCAAGCCCATCAAGCGTCTCTACAATAGAAAAGAGGCTAGTCATCTTTTAAATACCCTCATCACAATTATTTACTATACTATTAATTTGGTACTATTAATTAATATTAATATAATTTATTATTTTATCATATAAATAAAATATCATTCTTTTTTACTATTTTTTTATCTGAACTTGGTTTCACTTTTATTTTTGCATTTTCAAACTCTTTCTTTAATTCTGAACCTTGAAAAAGATGATCTAAAAATACTGCTAATGCCGCTATTTCTGAATGTGGCTGATTAGTTATACTAACATTGAAATCAGCCATTTTATAAAGTCTTTTTGGCACTTTCTCCCCCCCTATTACCACCAAAAAATCACTTTCATTAAAGATTCTTCGAAGAATATTGACAATTTCAGGCAAAGGTTCTCCATACATAGTTAAATGTATCACTTTCCCCTCCTTTTCCTGCTTCCAATCCCTTATAATTTTCTCCCAGTTTTTCCCCCCATACCTAACTCCAAAAACTCCTCCCCAATCCCCCTTTACTTTGTTTATAGTGTCAATAACTCCTTCATCTCTTTGGCCACAAAAAATCATAGAATTAGCACCAAAAGCCCTAGCTACAAGCCCTATATGAGTAGTAATCCTCTGATCTCTAATAATCCTATGCCCTAATCTTAAAACATCTACCTTCACAACGTCTCTCCACCACATCTCTCCACAAGTTTACGTATTTTTGCTATAGTATTATCCGCTAATTCAAGTTCAAAAACCGTTTCACCATTTTCTATTTTTCTTTTTTTTACCAAAGATAAAGAATAGATTTTATGAATCGCATGCGAAGATAAAGGTGAATTTAGGGGTATACGAACCATCATCTTTTTTAACGGCGGTAAAATTTTGGCTATATTGCGGGTAAAAGAATCAAATTTTTCCCTAGTTTTTGCACTAATTGCAAGTACTTTATAACCATAATTTTTTAGCATTCTAATCGCTTTTTCCAATTTTTCATTTGTTACCAAATCTATTTTATTAAAGGTGATTATTTTTGGTATATTTCCTGCCCCAATATTTACAAGAATCTTAATACAGGTATCTACCTTCTCTTTTATTTCACTTAACGAATCGCTAACATCAGCAACAAGAACCAATAAGTCAGCGTTTAAAGTAGCTTCCAAAGTAGCTGTAAAAGATTCAATTAATTCAGGGGGTAAATCGCGGATAAAACCTATACTATCCGTACAAAGAACCTTTCTACCATCAATCTTGATAGGGCGAGTAAATGTGTCAAGTGTTGTAAAAAATTCGTCTCCAACCCGAGTTTCACAATCTGCTAAACTGTTTAAAAGCGTGCTTTTCCCCGCATTTGTATAACCTACAAGACATATCTTATTAATCCCTTTGTCCCTTCTACGATCCTCCCAAGAACATCTTTTTTTCTTAATCTCTTCCAACTTTTTTTGAAGTCTAGCAATTTGTTTCTTTAAACTTCTCTCATAAATATCGATCTCATAATGGCCCAACCCTGAAAATCCTGTTCGCTCTCCCATCTTCCTCCTCTTCACAAACTCTTTAAAAATCGGCAAAAGATACTTTTTTCTCGCAATCTCAATCTGCAATTTAGAAACATGATCCCTTGAATGAATTTCAAATATTTCCAGTATAAGCATATATTTATCAATAACTTTGCAAGAAAGAAACTGTTCAAGGTTTAATATTTGTTTACTGGTAAGATAATTTCCAAATATGATGATATCTACTTCTCTTTCTTTTAAAAAATCTTTTAATTCTTCCAATTTTCCTTTTCCTATTTCAAAACGAGGATCCCGTTCCCTTTCTTGCTCATAGAACTCTAAAACCTTATAACCTCCAGTCTTACACAATTCAAAAAGTTCACCTGTAACAGTTTGTCTACTTTTCCCATCTTTATTGTCGTGTCTTATAACTAAAATCGCTTGATTGAACATATTCATAGCCTTTTTTTCTTTTTTATAACAACTATATCCCCAAAAGTGAGCTCTTTCGACTTTCTTTTACCGTTTTTTTGTGTCCTCTCAAGTGAGGAAGCAAGAGATGCTTCTTCTTTAAGACTAATTTTCAAGGTTTTTTCAAGCTTTTTTATTTGTGTCTCTGTGGGCACTATATCCCCCCGTTCTATGTGGGCAATTGTACTTTCTCTTTCACCTATCAAAGATCCTAATTTTGCCCTTTTAATCCCCATTTTTTGTCTTGCATTTGTAATACGTTTATTATAATCTGTTACCAGAATCCATTTTCCTTCATCTAAAACATCTTTCGGCGGTCTTTTCGCTTTTCGAGTAACTTTTCTTGGGCTTTTTTTATCTATTCTATAACCGGCGGAAGTATTCCCTTTAAGGGGTTGTTTTTTTAAAATTTTCTTAGGGGTAAGAGGAGTGCCTAAAAGTGCACAATTAGTGCAAGTTTCTACTATAGCTCCTTCAACGTTCACTTTTTTAAGCTTAACAGCTTTTCTGCCACAAATTTCACATTCAGGCGTCATAAAAACACCTATAATATTTCAAAGGTTAATTATTTAATTTTCTTCTTAAATTAAAATTTTTTAATTTAAGATAATGAGATTTTGCTTTTACTTATTTGTTTTTAAAATATTCACGTTTTTCCTCTCATTAATTTTTTAATCAAAATTGAAAAGTAAATCTTTTTAATGCCCGATGGAAGATTTAAGAATGTTAAATAAACTTTATTTGCATTAGCGAATAAACAAGTAATAAGCAAGATCAGCAGTATTATAAGAAAACCAATTATTGAATGGGGATATCGTTATGTCAGATAGTGAAGGCGAAACAAGTGATAAGCAGGACCAGTATTATGAGGAAACTAATTATTTAGTAAACTATTCTAAACATTTGGAAAGAAGGTTAAGGGCTCTTGAAACCGAAAAACAATTGCTTGATGCAGAAAGAATGCGTTTAGAAAGAGAGTTACAAGTTATCCGCTCAGAACTTGAAAAACTGAGAACCCCCCCACTTCTTGCTGGATACGTTATCGAAGTTTTAACAGATGGGAGGGCTATTGTTAAAAGTTCAACAGGTCCACAATTTGTAGTTCAAGTGTCAAGATCCCTTATAAATAAAGTATCCTCTGGTTCAAAAGTAGCTCTAAATCAACGAAATTTTGCTCTAGTAGAACTTCTCCCTGCTTCTGAAGATCCTGCTGTTCGTGCTATGGAGGTAGAAGAAAGACCACCCGTATCCTATTCAGAGGTAGGTGGTTTAGAACCACAAATACGCGAATTAAAAGAAGCTGTAGAATTGCCCCTTTTAAAACCCGAACTTTTTGAAAAAGTAGGAATAGAACCGCCAAAAGGAGTTTTATTGTTCGGTGCACCAGGAACCGGAAAAACCCTTCTTGCTCGTGCAGTAGCCCATGAAACAAAAGCAACCTTTGTAAGGGTTGTTGGAAGCGAATTAGTTAGAAAATATATTGGAGAAGGAGCAAGGCTTGTAAGAGAAATATTCGAATACGCAAGGAAGAAAAAACCAACCATACTTTTTATAGACGAGTTGGATGCTATCGGAAGTAAAAGAATTGATCTTGCTACGAGCGGAGATAGAGAAGTTCAAAGAACATTAATGCAACTTCTCTCAGAAATGGACGGTTTTAACCCCCGGGGAGATGTTAAAATGGTAGGAGCAACAAACAGGCCCGATATCTTAGACCCCGCACTTTTAAGACCTGGAAGATTCGACAGATTCATCGAAATACCAATGCCAGATGAAAAAGCAAGATTTGAAATATTTAAAATACATGCCGCAAAAATAAACAAGAAAAACGTTGATTTTAATAAGTTGGCAAAAATGACTTTGGAAACAACAGGTGCAGATATAAGAAGCATATGCGTAGAAGCAGGAATGTTTGCCATAAGAAAAGAACAAGAGTATGTAACTCAAGAAGATTTTATCAAAGCCGTTCAAAAAGTTATGGCTCAAAAAGCTCAAGCAGGAACCGAACCAGCACATTATGTATAAAAAATCGAATAAAATTGCAGATCCCCAATTTTATTCATAATTCTTTTATATTCTCATATCTCCCTTATTTTGTCTCAGTTATCGGGGATTGCTTTTGGGATCAAAACTTAAACCTAAATTAATTAGATATTTAAAAGGTACAATACCTGAACCACTATTAGCTTTTTTACCCCGTGGCTATACGAAGATCGGGCATGTTATGATTGTGAATATCCCTGAAATCTTGAACAATTATGAGATGCAAATTGCTGAAATTCTTTTAAAAATGGGGGCTTTTTCTGGTATTAAAACTGTGGCAAAAAAAGCAGGGCGTACTAAAGGAGTTTATAGAACACCACAAATTAGAGTTTTAGCAGGAGAAACACTAACAGAAACTCTCCATAAAGAACATGGCACGATGTTTAAGCTAGATCCTGTACGAATAACATTCTCTCCTGGTAATCATAATGAAAGGAAACGTATGATAGATGTTACAAATGACTACGAAACTATTGTTGATATGTTTGCATGTGTAGGAAATCTTTCATTGCCTATAGCGGTTCATAAAAACGTCATTATATATGCTATAGAAAAAAACCCCGAAGCCTATGAATATCTTTTAGAAAATATAAAAATAAATAAAGTAAAAACTAGAGTGATATCTATTTTTGGAGATAATAGGGATGTTACTCCTAAAAATGTCGCTGATAGAGTTATAATGGGTTATTTATATCCAACAATAGATCAATTAGAAATAGGGATTAAAGCTCTGAAGAATATTAAAGGGGGATGGATACACTTCCATATAGCTAAACCGTTGAACAAATTAAAAGAACCAGAAACACTGGTAAAAAAAATTTCAAATAAACTCGAATATGATATATGTTACATCAAAAAATTGCGTGTAAAACATTATGCACCAAGTATACAGCATCTAGTTTTAGATGTAAATTTAAAACCGAGAACAACAATATAGTTCATTCTTTTTTGCTCCTTAGGGCTAAAATAGCCTTTGCTGGTTCGCCTTTTGCTTCTTCCAATGCTTGATGCGCTTCTTCCATGGATACTCCTGTTTGTTGAGCTACAAGTTTAATATCTTCTTCAGGTATCTCAATTATCTCTTCTTTTTCATCAGAAGGTACCGTAATAGTATCTAAAGCTTCATCCGGTGTGCTTTTTTGCAAAGTTACTGAAGCACCTGTTATTTGAAAAATCTCTTGAGGTCCCATACGAACTCTAACAACTTGAGGATTAGAAATTACAATCTCATCTCCACTTATTAGTCTAATAATAACCTCTAAAGCTCCTTCAATTGGTTCACTTTTAGCTTTCTTCATCATTTTTTTCATCATGCGACGGTCTTTACGCACGATCCTTATCCCCCGAATTTCTTACAAGATTTATAGAATCATTAAATTAATTAATATTTAAGGGTTTAATACTACCCAATAATTTACTGAAAAAGAGATAAAAGAACTTTTTTTGTTTTCATCTATTATGTTTTTTACTTTTCTTCTTCTTTCTCTGGCACTAGTTCGGTTACCATGGATATTTCTGGAGTTAATTCTATCTCCTCTACAACAAGTTTTTTACCTTTTCTCTCTAATTTGGCTTTTATTTTCTTCAACCTTGTGAATGCTTGTCTTTCTTGCTCTGATAGTTGTAACTGAATATAGTTTATAGTGGCTATTAAACGTGGTATCATAATGTAATTCAACGCATTCACTCTACGCCTTGTTTCGCTAATTTCTCTCGCCAAGCGTATTAAAGCTCCTTGAACTTCTGCAAGTTTAACTATTTGATCCATCGCCTTCCTAAATCGTTCTATCGCCTCATCTAACTTCACAGAAGTATCAACAAAACTATAAAATAGCTTCTCTTCTTCTTTTTCTCCGCTTAAAAATCTTAGTAAAGGCACTCTTACACCCATTATGCTCTTAGTTTGAACTGAAACTTCTGCGATATGCGGCGCAGAAAGTGCTATTTCCCGTATTTTCATCGGGCCTAAAACCATATTAGCTTCAGTTAGCGCTAGAAAAGCTTCTTGTAATCCTTCTTGAACCGATTTTCTAACCCTATCAAAATCCTCAAGAACCTCGAAAAAATGCATAATCAAAGCATCCATTTTTTCACGGAGCAAATCATGTCCTTTTTGAGCAAGATTTCGCCTAATCTTTAAAGCAAGCAATTCCATCCTTGTTGCTTGTACTCCTTCTATTACTTCGCTACTCAAATGTAAATCCCACCAATCATCCATAAGATTTTTACCAAATTATTAAGAAAATAAACCGTTTATTTGAAATGTTTTTAATAAGAATTACCACTTTATAAAATTGTTTCACGTTATTTTTAAAAACATTTTGTCATTACTATCTTATATGAAGATAGCCGCGGGGGTGGCCGAGCCCGGTCAAAGGTGTTGTGGGTCAGATGCTGGCTTTAGGCGCCAGACTTAAGATCTGGTGGCGTAGACACGCCATTATTAAAGCGTGGCGTAAGCCTCCGCGGGTTCAAATCCCGTCCCCCGCACTACCCTTTATCATAGTAGGAAAAGCTCAGTAAAATAAAAAACGAAAAAACTAAAACTGATGAAAAAACTTAGTAAAAAAAAGGAAAGATTTTAACAAATTAAAAATGGTCTTTATTGGATGCCCCGGTAGCTCAGCATGGTTAGAGCGACTCCTTGGTATTAATATAAATTTAAAATTTGCTGAAAAGGAGTAGGTCGTGGGTTCAAATCCCATCCGGGGCTTTACTTCTACTTTTAGTTTATATTAAACTATTTTGCTGCCTAAAGCTACTTTTAGGAAAAACGGTTCGAAAGGAAACGGGTTTTTTACTGCCATCATAAATGTAACAAAAAATGCAGCGGTCCAAAGAATGTATACAATTGCTGGAGTTTTTGTGAGTGTAATAGGCTCTGCTAATAATCCTGGTATACCTGAAAATCCCGTATAGATCCAAATTTTTAACTTAACACAGATAAACTCAAAAAAGACGCTATATATCCCTGATATTATAGCGCCAAAAATTCCAACTTTTAAATAGTTATCCTCGAAACTTCCAACAATTTTATGAGATACTATTGCAAATAATGCGAAGAGGAATCCCCAACCTAAAGGAATGCACAATGGTGAAGAAAAGTAATAATTTTCAGGAATGTGTGGTTTTGGATAATAAAACGCTTTTATATAAAGCGCTGCTAAACATTCCAGAAAAAACCCTAACATAGTTCCATAAAGAAAAACATTAAACAAGAAATTTTTGATTTTTATAGATAAACCGCCTAAAAAAAGGATTATTAATAGTGTTATGAACCATCCTCCATAGATAATAAAATCAAAAAGAAATTTTACAGTATTTCCATCCATAATACAATCCCACCTAGTATAAAATAAATTCAAATTTTTAATAAACATCATTCCTTTTTTTAAGAATTCGGAATTTGCACGCTGAGAATCCTTCAGAAACACACTCAAGTTCTTCAACGATAAATTTACAGCCAAAACTATTGAAAACTCCTTCAGCAAACCCGCTTATCGCGTTGCATGCATATGCTATCTTCGAATAATAATGACCGCTAGGAACCAAAATAAAGTAGCCATCTAGGATCTTTTCAATTTTTATCCTCTTGTGTAACAATCCGTAAGGAAAAGCGAATTTAATTAGATCCTTTTCATTTTTTATCAAATAATTTATTGGAGCCATTTCTCTTGCAATAAAAGCCGTTACTAAAGTTGTTGGAATTAGCCATACTAGGTAAAAATTTGGCTCCCAAAACATAAGTGATACTAACATTATCCAAAGAAATACTAAAAGAGTGAAGATATATCGATGATTTTTATGAGAAACGTTATGTCTTACCCACGCTTTTCCTGCATTAAAACTGGAACTTTTTACTTTTTTCTTCGGAGAATCCTCAATTATTAATGGTATGTGCTCAAATAAAGCTATAATTTGAGGCGCTACCGCGTTTTTAAAAGGAGTCTTATAAGAAAACAAAGGGTTATGTAACAATTGTATAAAAACAATAATGGTTAAGGTTAAAAGAAAAGAAATTGTAATAATTAAGCTATAATCTAAACCCTTAATTTTTTCTAGAAAACTATCGATCATTTTTATTCCCCCAATATTCATCTCAGAGATAATTCCATTCTATTTTAAAGACGCATGCTTCCTGGTTGTTTGCCCTACAACCAATCTCTTTTACGGAAATATTAGCTTCGCTAGAAATATGCTTTTCAAAAACTCCCCCAAAAATTCCTTCAGGAACTGCGCAAATAGGTTGATCGCTAACCTTAATTTCTCCATTATAATCTAGACACCATATACAATTTTCTATTTTTACCACGGCAACACCACCATTTTCTTTTTCGCTAAATCTAATAAGTTCTCCAAAGGAATTATTCATCGTACAAAAAGGAATTGCCCCTACAAGCAACATATCAAGGATAAACTTTTCATCAAACTCTTTTTCACCAAAACCCATTTTTTTACCGGTTAAATCCAAATATATGTGACCTGCCTTCCTTCCTATAGCTTTTAAGGCCGTATAGCCTACCTCTTCCTCTTCTAAAAAAATCTCAGTTAAAGACCTCCTAAGAAAATCTTCAGCCGAATTACCTTTTTCACCAATAATTCTCGCAATTGAAGGAAATATTGTCTTAATAATTTTAACAAATATCTTATCACGAAATACCAATTCAACCCCTTCCATATTCTAATTTAATAGCGCTTTGAGAATAAAGTTTCAAAAAATATCTGCAAATATCACTCAAAGAATGCCACCTTTTTAAATCAAAATAAAACTTTAGAACTGTTTTTGGTAGGTTTAAATATGATAAAGCCAATCTCTCTCCAAATTCTTCTATAAGCGCTTTTGAATTCCTCAAAATTTTTTTAACATTAACAACCCTTGCTGTAACGCTTTGAGGATAAAAAAAGATTAAAATCCCCATAACGAAAACATCAGGCGAAGCCCCTTCAATCAACGCCATAAGTGATTCTACACCCTCCTTAAACATAACAAAATCATTATCAACTTCTTTTTTACTATTTTCAAGCACTATTACAACAGAGGTCTTCCCAACATTCAAAACGAATAAATCTCTCGCTAACACGATTTCATTTGATAATTTAGAAAACCTAGTTACATCGTTTTTACCTGGGATATTTTTGACAATTTCATCTAATAAAGTAGCAGATGGTAAAGTTGCACATAACTGACTAACTATCTTTTCATCCTGAATAAACAAGATACATCCCGCCCCAGAAGGTTTTTGCCCTTTAAGATTTAAAAAAAGCTCTATAACTTCTCTTTTTTCACATTTTTTATCAATACCCACCACTGGGTGTTTTAGAGCAGTTAATTTTTCTCTCGACTCTGAAACAGTTTTTAGCGCAGTTCTACAATCTCTAACTGAGCCATTTTTATCCACTAAAAGGAACAAAGAATGATCAGGAGCATGCTCATAAATAAATTCTGCTAATCCTTTTTTCTGTGCTTTTTCTATAACAGCGGAAGGAATTTGCACCTCTAAAGTTTGCACACACTGATCACAACGGACCCATGCTCTAATAAAACCTACTCCGGATTCCCTTAACAAACATCTTTCCTCCCGTTAACAATCAGATCAAGCAACCTCATAAAAGGCTCTTCCACATTATGTTCCAAAACTGAAGAACAAAGTATATGCTCCTTTAAAGAAAACTGGTCCATAAACTCCCTCAAAGTTTCTTCATCGATCTTATTCTCAAAATCAATTTTTGTTCCAACAAGTAACTCGTAAGGGCTTTTTTGCCCCTTTAAACTAAAGAATTCCCTTGCTTTTTCTATCCATTTATTTAGCTCAAAAAGCGACAGAGGATTAGCTACATCATATACATAAGCTATACCCATAGTACCTGTAAGAAATGTTTCAGCAATAGACCAAAACTGTTTTTGTCCTCCAAAATCCCACAAAGACAAAACAATCTTTTGAGAGTCAACATTAACCTTTTTAATTGCAAAATCAATACCAAGGGTCATCTCATATTCATTGTTCAATGTTTGGTCAGTGAAAGCTTTCAGTAAAGTACTCTTACCTACTCCCCCCTCCCCTAATAGAGCTATTTTAACAAAAAAACGGCCCTGATTCATCTGTTCCTTTACCTTTTTGTCTGATAATTTTTTAACCGTAACAGCAGACAAAATATCCGCCTCTTTTTAATTCCCAATCGAATACTATAGAATAGATTTTAAAACCGACTCCCGTTTCAAGTCTACTAAGATATATTAAGGAAAGGTATTTAATCTCCCCTAATCTATAAAGTAATACATCTCCTAACTTAAAATCTCGAACTCCCCGGTTAAAATAGTTAAAATGAGAGCATTTTTATCGTTCTCGGCATAAATTAAACCAATAAGGTTTTAATAATAAAATGAACCAAAGATTAATGAAGAACTTCTTATTCCTACAAAATATATTACTTAAAAATCGTTAAAGTAGGAGAGTAAAATGGTATTTTTTGAAAGCTTTGTAAGGGACTATTTACCTCCTATAGGGGGTGAAGATACCGAATTTTTATTAATTAAATTATTTGTATGGACCCTTCTAATCGCAATTGTTATTTTTGTAGCTATAACACGGTTTTTACTGATACCCAGATACGCTGGGAGAGAACTTCCTGAAAAAGTTGAAAAAATAGGATTTCCTCTCAAAACCATATCTTCATTAAAAGCAGAATCAAGAGAGATTATCTCTGTTTTAAACGTAGAAAAACAGGCGTTAAGCGTGGGTATAAGTGCGGTAGAACAGGTATATAAAAATGGTGAAATAAGTAGTGATGTATATGAGGAAATGAAAAATACATACACTGAAAGAATTCAAGAATTGGAAGAGGAGATTCAGAAACGTTTAGGAGTGGCAGAAATTCGCAAATTAGAAGAGGAATTTGATAAAGTGCGCTTAGGTTTCATGGAACCATTAGAAACCATTGCTCCTGGTGAAGAAGGTGAAATAGCAGAAATAAGCGAGTCAGAAGCGTTGATTGAAGGAATAGAAGAACTTTCAACAATTGAAGAGGAAGTAACGCCAGAAACAACTCCTTCCCCTCCTTCCGAAGAAGAGATTCCATTAATAGAAGAAGTTATTGAACCTACCGAAATTAAAGAAGAAATAATCGAAGAAGAAAAACCAGAAATAGAAGCACCGCCAGCCCCAATTGAAGCTCCTGAAGTCGAAAAAGCAGAAGAAATACCATTAGAAGAAGAACCTATACCTATATCCCCCCTTCCAGAGCTTAAAGAAGAACCAACAGTTGCTGAAGCAGAGAAAACCGAAAAAATGTTTGCAAAATCAACAAGCATAGCAGAATTAAGATCAGAAATGTTAAAAGCATTAAAGCGATTAAAAGGCTTTATGGAAACAGAATGAAAACAAAAAAACTAAGAAAAAGTAGTTATTAATGAAATTTCAACCATATAACTTTATTTTTGAGTCTTTATAACAACTTTTTGAGGCGTTGTAATTATCGCACAACTTACCATATCGATGAAAAGTCCATTTTCAATAACACCAGGTATCAAGTTTAATTCTTTCTCCAAATTTTTTAGATCCTTTATTTCATGAAACTTTACATCCAATATAAAGTTCCCATAATCTGTTATTACAGGGCCAATTTTCCACTTATTTGCAACCCTTAACACAGGTTTTCCGGCAATATTCTCTATTCTCTTAACTACATGACCCAAAGCAAAAGGATGTACTTCAACGGGTATCGGATTTTTCACCCCTAATCGCCCCACTAACTTACTTTCATCTGCAATAACAATAAACTCTTTTGCAGCATCTGCAACTATTTTTTCTAAAAACAAACAACCCCCACCCCCTTTTATAAGGTTCAGATCAGGATCTATCTCGTCCGCTCCATCTACCGTTAAATCTAAAGTTGAATGTTCCTTCAATGTAGTTATTTTTACTCCTTTTTCTACAAGTTTAAACTTAGTATCATATGAAGAAGGAACCGCTAAAATCTCCAAATTATCCTTACTTATCAATTTCCCCAACTCCTCTATAAAATAGGTTACAGTAGTACCACTTCCCACCCCTAGCACCATACCATCTTTTACATACTCTATAGCAGCTTTAGCAGCCTTAATCTTAAGATTAAAATCAAGATCACTCAAAACACATCATCCTCTCTATTCTTAATAAACAAAAAATTCCAATAAAAAATTACCCTTTACAGAGGTTTTTCCTAAAAAATCTTGAATATAAGTACAAAAAAAAGGGAAAATTAAAATTCTAGCGTTCTTCTTTAAAATAAAGAAAATATAGGAGAATTTTTAGTTTTTAACTAGTTTTCCCTGTTTTTTAGCGTTGCATGAGCTGCTGCCAATCTTGCAACAGGAACTCTAGGCGGCGAACAGCTAACATAATCCAAACCAACATTGTAGCATAGTTCTATGCTTGGAGGATCGCCTCCTTGTTCACCGCAAATTCCTACCTCAAGCTTCGGATCTGCAGCCCTTCCTTCATCGACACATATCTTCATTAGTCGACCTACACCAATAGGTTCTATCGTCGAAAAAGGATCAGATTGGAGGATGCCTTTTTCGATATAGAAAGGCAAAAATTTTGCAACATCATCTCTGCTAAATCCCATAGTCATTTGGTGTAAATCATTAGTTCCAAAAGAGAAGAATTTTGCTCCAGCTTCCACTATTTCACCAGAAGTAAGGGCGGCCCTTGGAATCTCAATCATAGTCCCGTTGTTATAAATTATCTCTACACCATACTCTTTCATGACTTCTTCTGCGACTCTGTCGATGATTTCTTGTCCTAAAGTGAATTCCATGGCCATACCTAGCACAGGTATCATGACCTGAGGAAATACTTTATGACCTTCCTTTATACACTCCGCAGCTGCCTCGAAAATCGCTCTTGATTGCATCTCTATGATTTCTGGGTAGAACAGACAAAGCCTAACCCCTCGAAATCCAAGCATAGGATTAAATTCTTTAAGCGCTTCAACTTTCCCGAGCATAGTATACTTGTCTTCCAATTCTTCCTCAGTTTTTCCTTCGAGTTTCGCATTATAGATCTCTTTAACTAAGTCTAGTTCATTTGGCAAGAACTCATGAAGTGGCGGATCGAGTAATCTAATGACCAAAGGATAGGGTTTTCCTGTTTTTTTGTCAACTGGAATTTCTTTGAAGTTATTCTTGAAATCTTCTTTTTGAAACGGTAAAAGCTCCATTATTGCTTTATACCGTTCTTCGTCGTTATCAGATAAGATAAACTTTTGGAACTCTTTCAAGTGTTCCATGAACATGTGTTCGGTTCTGCATAAACCTACACCCTTTGCCCCATATTGGATCGCCTGTCGAATTTGATCAGGTTTATCTGCATTCGTTTTTACGCCTATTTCTGCTACTTCATCGCACCAATCTAACAATATCATCAGTTCTTTCGGAAGCTCTTCAGGGACAACAATAGGCAACTTTTCTTTGTAGACTTTTCCACTAAAGCCATCTAAAGTTATCCATTCTCTCTCTAAAACCTCTAGACCATCTTCAGAAATAAGAACTCTTTTTCCTTCTTTTTCAGTTAACTTCATACCAGAAGCCTCAGCTCCGACGATACACCTCTTGTTTATTTGACGAGCAACCACTGCTGCGTGTGAAGTTAGTCCACCTCTCATGGTCAAAATTCCTTCCGAAACCGCCATACCATGGAAATCATCAGGAGATGTTTCAAGAGCTATCAAAATAGTAGATAATCCTTCTTCGTTCGCCATCTTTTCAGCAGTATCAGCATCAAAGGCAACCATACCAGCTGCAGCTCCAGGTCCTGCAGGAGAACCATTACCTAAGTAAGTAGCAGTTAAAGATTGACCAGCTTCTACGTAGCGTCCTTTACTTTCATCTTCCCAATCTACTCCAGGAAACATGCAGGTTTCTAAATCCAAAGGTGTTACTTGCATGATTGCTTCATCTTTGGTTAATATGCCTTCTTGATGAAGATCGTGTGCGATTTTTATAGCTGCTTTTCCAGTACGTTTACCGCTCCTTGTCTGTAATATGTATAACTTACTCTTCTCAATCGTAAACTCTATGTCTTGAACGTCCTTATAGTGTTTCTCTAAAGTCTTACTTGCATCAACTAGTTGGTCATAAGCTCCTGACATTTCGACAGATAAAGAACTTACAGGCTTCGGAGTTCTAATACCAGCTACCACGTCTTCTCCTTGTGCATTAGGCAAATATTCTCCAAAAAATTCATCCACGCCAGAAGCAGGATTGCGTGTAAAAACTACGCCAGTAGCACTATCATTACCCATGTTGCCAAACACCATGGATTGAACGTTTACTGCAGTTCCAAGGTCATGGGGTATTTTATGGTAATTCCGATATGATATAGCCCTAGGATTATCCCAACTTTCAAAAACAGTCTTAATTGCCTCTTCCAACTGTTTCCAAGGATCCTCAGGAAACGGTCGTCCTGTTTCCCTCTCAACCAGCTCTTTAAACTCTTTAACAACTTCTTTTAAAATATCAGCAGATAGTTCATAATCAAATTTAGCCTCAACTTTCTCTTTATACTTTTCAAAAATCTTATCAAAATTCTCTCTCTTAATACCTAAAGCTACATCCCCAAACATCATAACAAAACGTCGATAAACATCATAAACAAACCTTTCATCCCCTGTCAACTTAGTCAAACCCTTAATGGTTTCATAATTAAGACCCAAATTCAATATTGTATCCATCATCCCTGGCATAGAAATCGCGCCCCCACTCCTAACAGAAACCAATAAGGGATTCTCCGCATCTCCAAAAAGCCTACCAAGCTTTTCCTCAACAGTCTTCATAGCAGTCCTAACTTCCTCCATCAAACCTTCAGGGAGCATTTTATTATTAACAAATTCTTTACAAACCTCTGTAGTTATAATAAAACCAGGAGGTACAGGCAAACCCAACTGAGTCATAGTAGCCAAACCAGCCCCCTTACCTCCAAACAACTTCTTATTAGTACCATCACCTTCTTCAAAAAGATAAACCCGCTTTTTCACTAAACCCTGTTCCATAACCAAAAACCTCCAAAAAAAGAACCTAAAAAAACCAAATAGTAAAATATGGAATCTAATTAAAAATAAAAAAAATATTTTATTAAAGTTGTGCTTGTGAGAGGGGGCAAGTCGGCACTCAAGATCCCCATCATCAGGAATTCAGAGGGGTCAGAATCATCATTCCTGCCCCCTAAAATATAAAAAAATAGAAACCAAATAAAAATTTTGGTATTAAAACTTCTTAATTATATCTAAAACCAAATATAAATAAAGCTTTGTTAAATTTTTAGGAACTATCCAATTTCTCTAAAAATCGATTTATTTCATCTTTAGTATTTACTTCCTCATAATCTATAATGAAAAACTCTAACTCTTCTGTTTGCTTGTTCTTTTTTACACGCCCCCTAAATATGAGCTCTTTACCAATAAAAGACTTAATCATATCCAACAAACTTTCATGAGACTGTAACTTATTAATGGTGTCATTTGCATCTTTTGCAGTTATCCCTAAAAGCCTTTCACCAACATCTCCCGTAAAAATAGCCCGTATTCTACCTCTTCCATCATCTACAACTACTGCAAATAACATCCTTGGATTCGGATCAAGAACCTCTCCATGTTCTCTACAAACAAATATTCCCTGCTTTTCCCCCTCTTCAACTTTCTTAAAACACTGATCACACGCTAAATATATAGGACTCCTATCAAACGCCCTAATTAAGGTACCTCTTATTTCACCAAGAATCCCATCTGACAATTCCGCTATAGAACCTCTCTCCATCTCCCTACTCTCCTCTTTTCTACTAATAAGCTCTTCAAGCCCGGGCATCTCACCTCCTTCTCCTTCACTTATTCTTCTAATTTCGCTAAAATCTCCCAAATGGACTTCAATCATCATAGTACCTGATTTCATGTACCCGTGATTTAACTCCAATATATCGCCTTCTTTAACATCCAACAACTCGTTCACCCACTCCCCCCATGCCACTAATCTAGCAACACCCGTCTCATCACCAATTTTTAAACTGAAAACCTTTCCTTCAGAACCATCTGCCCTAACAAACTCCCTAACATCGTAAAGTTCTACCACTCTCCCTTTAAGATTCACATCCCCTGCTGTAGTTCCAATTTCCCCTATCTTAACCATTTTCAAAGGCTCTACATCCAAATCCTCAGAAACAACCTCTATCTCACACCGACCCCCCACACGAACCTCCAACCCCATAAAACCCTCCCTCACATAACCACCTTTCAAAACAACAACATTCCCCTCTCTAACATTAAACTCCCCTATCTTATCCCCCCAAACAGTCGCCTTAATAACCCCTGTATCATCACCAACAAGCGTACTAAGAACTTGACCTGAACTTCCATCCTTCCTATGAAAAACTCTTTCTTCCTCTCTTTTTAACACTTTAACTTTCAATTCAATTCCATTCATCCCATCTTTCAAATCACAAACCTTTACCTGACCAACCCCCATAGAAGTTTCAGGAAATTCAACTATTCCTCCCAAAACTATTTTATCCGTTTTGCTAACCCTGGTTCTCTTACCCACATGAATCTCAGTAGCACCCCCTAATCCACTCCGCGTATAACCCCCCTCGATTAATATAGTAACTCCTTCCTTAAAATCTAAAATTTCATCAACACGCTCATCCCAAAAAGTCACCCTAATAATCCCCGTCTCATCCCCTATCCTAATCGAAGCAACTCGCCCCATAGAACCGTCCTTTTTAGTATAATTTGAAACCTTGCCTATTTCAGTAACCTTACCCACAGTATCAATATCCCGCATACCCGCATCTAAATCCACAACCCTATAACCCCTACCAGGATCAGGAAACTTAGACACTTCGACATCTTCAGGATTATGCTCAATACTCCCCGAACTACCCAAATGTATCTCCAAAACTCTCTCCCTACCCTCCCTAGTTACACCCGAAACTATCCTCACTATATCTCCTCTTTCAAAATTTTCTATCCTCCTAACCTGTTCATTCCACAAAACCAAAACAGCTTTCCCAGAATTATCTGCCAATAAAGCATTAACAACAACCCCCATTCCCCCATCAGACCTCACAAAATATACAGGCGCATAAATCTTCATAATACGAGCTTCAACAGTTATATTACTTAAACCAGGCACCAAATCTCCCATTTTTAAGCTTTCAGAAACACCTCCAAGTATATCCACGCCCAACTCTTGAGCAACAATATGGGCAGCACCATCCTCGGAAACTAACTCATTAAGTTCCTTCCTTTTCTCCAAAATCAACTCCCAAACCTCATCCTTAGATTTTCCAGTTTTCTCACAAATCTTCCTAATTTTTTCCTCCAAAGAAGGATCAGTCAAAAAATACCACCACCAAACAATAAACTCTCAATATCTAATAATATATACAACTGTTTTTAAAATTAGACCACGGTGAGAGAGAAAAACGGCTTCCTAGCTGCAATACATGCTTCTAAGAGCATTTTTAACTCAGATTTACTCGCCCCCTTTTTTAAAGCAGTTGATACATCAACAACATCGTTTGTCAAGAGACAGGGTTTAAGTTTACCATCCCAAGTTAAACGAATCCTAGGGCATTTAGCGCAAAAAACAGAATTATGCATCGGACGAACCACCTCCATAACCCCCCCATCCTTAAAATAATATTTAGGCCTACCCTGCATCTCCCTACAATAATAACCAACCGCCTTCTCCCTCAATCCCCACTCCACTTCATCCATATCAACACTAAATTCTCCAAAAACATCTTCCCCCCTATTAGCAT
>SMTZ1_10001824_pt1 | contig 21486 bp, 16 predicted proteins | sample DeeMarSWOR136_30_FD_25667 | JGI IMG/M metagenome (IMG submission 25667) | reverse complement strand
GGTTATTTCTCTTCTTAAGATTTCCTTTAGGGATGTGAATTAAATAACTGTCCTTACTTATAAGGTTATACTTTTTTATATTTCTTCCTTACTTAGTGCCTTAGTGGTGATAATTTATTAATAGTTGAGTTTATGGACGTTTCTTGATTTTAATCAAACTTTATAAATGAAATAATCAAACAACGTCGTCCGAATTTTCCAATCTTTCAATTTAGTCTGCAACAATATTTTCACGATTTCTTCAAGCGAAAAACTCTTTGATATTTCCTTTTTCCAATATGAGCTAAAATCAGGGGGCATTGCTCTGGAGGTAAACCATATTGATGCTTTTGCTAACATTTTCAGGTCGTTGCGATAATCAATAACAGCATATTTTCCATCCTTTTTTAGCACTCTTGCTATTTCATTGAATACCGGTTGTGGAAAACTCCACTGTTTCAGCACTTTGAATGAGGTTACACAATCAAGGGAACGGTTTGACAAAGTGTGCAGTTCGTCAGGTGCGTGCTTCACAAAATTTATATTTGTTATTTTGGTATCAATTTTATTTTGATTGGCAATCGTTACCAGCTCAGCATTTTGTTCCAGGCTGATAATTTCAGTTTCTGGCATGCGACTCGCCAGCTCCAGACTGAACCAGCCGGGACCAGATCCAATGTCTAATATTCGCGCTGTGTAGTCAATTTTTAACTCATGAATAATAAAACTCACAAAATCCTTAATCTCTCGTTGATAATGCTGTTTGAACCAATTGTTATACTCTTCCCAATCCAACTAATAACATCCTTGTTATTCTTTTATCTCAGTTTCAGAATTTATTCACGGCTTGTTGCTATACCGATTAAGGATTAGAATTTCATATTGATTCCATCGCTTCAAGCGATGGAATCAGTATATCATCGATTTGACACTGAAGAATTAAACCTAATTTAGTATAGTTTTAGATGACGGTTAGCTGGTCCCTGAATTCGCTGATTTTCGTCTCAAAAAGATAAGAATCAAACCGATAATAACTAAAGCCAATCCAACCACAAGAATCAAATAGGTGACATTGCGGAATAGCTTTAGCTCGGTTTCAATCTTTGTTAACTGTTGTTGTTTTTCTGTTATCTCAGCCGATTTCTGCTTCAGTTCAATCTTTGCTTTTTTTAGCTCATCCTCCTTTTCTTTGATTAGCTTCATTAATAAGTTGATATTTTCTTCAAATTCAGTTTGATTGTCTAGCATGAGTTCTTGCACATTTATAGTTGTCGTATCCTGGGGAGTTGCCACTTCAGTAATCGGTGTTGTTTCTTGCTGTTTACAACACGAAAGCGTAACTGGCAATAAAAATAAAAGCATTAATAAATTTTGCCTGAACATGGTCATTAAAATATCTCCTGTCATTCTTCAAATATTAAATCTTTTCGAATATAACCTCTGGTTCCGTCTTGAAGCTGTACGAAATACCAATCCCCTTCACTGCCAATTACCGTCAGGTCAGCAGCCGGTTGAACCACTTGAACAACGTTGTAGTGTAATCCGGGCCCGCTTCGAATGTTCGCCTTATCCAATGTGAAAACCAATCGAGATTTTTGGGGAGAGAAAACATCCATGGTTACCCAGCCCTCTGTGCCGCCAGGTAATCGGATTTGATACCAGCCATTTTGTTTAGTTATCGGCAAGTATTTTCTGCCTTGAATGACTTCTCCTGCTTTGGCGAAATTTGTACCCGGTCCAGCGTAAACTGAAGAATTTCGTTGTGCTGTCATTTCAGGCATAGTGACATCTTTAGCCAGTTCCTCATAAATCCATCCCACTTCACCGGATGAAATTTGGACCTGGTTCCATGCTCCTTTTTGATCGAGCCATTTCAATCTTTCACCGCCAGGTACCGTTCCTATTTTTCTATAATCAAGACCCGGTCCCATTCTCAGGTGAGAATTTTCTTTAACTAACAGGCTCCCTTTTGTCACTTCATTAACATATCCACTATAGACCCAGCCAACATCGGCTCCGCGGAGAAATATTTTATACCAATTTTTATTTTTATCCAGGGCTAAAAACTCATCTCCCTTTGCTAAAGTGGCTTTTAATAAACTTCCCGCGTTAGGCTGTTCATAAGCCTCAGTATTTCTAACCACCCTTATTCGAGGGTACTTTTGACGATCAACAAGTCTCTTTTTTATCCAGCCTTTATCCCCCCGGGGCAACTCAACAAAAAGCCAATCGTCTGTCTCATCGATTGGTGTTAACTGTACTCCCTCTTTTACAACAGCCAGTCGATTGGATTTTTCGTCCGCAAATTTCATTATATCCGCGGTACTGGTATTTACATATACAGTGGGATATTTTAACTCCATCACATCTCGTGACATAATCCAACCTGTGATTCCTGCTTTTACAGGAATTCGGTACCAATTAACATCCTGATCAAGTGGGGTATAATATTGCCCTACATCGACGATTGTGATAAGATCAGACTGCGTAGTTGGCTGTTGATGAACTTCTGATTGTCGGATGACAATAATTTTCTTATTATCTTTTTCTGTTACAATATCATCTGAGATCCAACCTTTATCACCGGTCAACGTCTCCACTTCATACCAATCTTTGTACTTGCTAATCATTTTTAGCTGGGTGTTTCTTTTAACAGCCTTTACTGTTGGGTATGATTTATCAGGACCTTTTAAAATCTCAGTGTCATTGGCTGTAATTAAAGTACCGGATACAGCTTCAGTTTTTTGCGGTGGCAATGGCGCTGGTTTTTTATCCTGATCGACTAAATCTTTTTGAATCCAGCCCTTCTGACCATTCGTCATTGTCACATTGATCCAATCATCACGCTGCTCAACCTTTGTTAACTCTGTTTTTTCGGGCACAACAGCTACGATTTTGTAATCCGTACTTGGTCCAAACCTGATATTACTTTTGGTATTCGTGTAAATTTTATTGGTTCCGGTCGAAAAACCTGATTGATGCACAAAACCTAATATCCCGTCGTTAGTTTGAACTTCATACCATTCGCCCCGTTGATCAATCCGGGTAACTCGAGTGCCGGCCGGCAGCAATGTAATTTTATCTTCAGTTATGCCGGCACCAACTCTTAAATTTACAGCCGACGTTGTTACCATTGTCACCCCTAACTTTGTGGAGGAACTAGAAATTGGCTCAAAACTGGATGAAGTCGAGGAGCTTGTATAACTGGACGGAGTTTCCGATGTCGTTAGATATGTATTATAAGTGGCTGAAGCTGCCGAAGTTGTTGGATAATAAGAATAAGAAACGAGATCTTTACGAATCCAGCCGATTTTTCCATCAGGGAGTTTAATCCGATACCATTTATCTTGCTCTCCTATTACTGTTACCGGCGTATTCTTTTCAACCTCGGTTAATACCCGATATTCAGTTCCGGGACCATATCGAATGTTTACTCGATCATTGGTGACCATTTGACCGGGTGTATTTCTCAACAAATCTTCACGGATCCATCCTAGTTTTTTTGAGGGTAATTGTACCTTATACCAATTATCCTGCTTTTCAAGTTCAATCACAGGAGTTCCCGCTTCAATTCTGTCAATTTGTTGATAATTGGTGCCTGGACCGTCTCGAACATTACAGTCCTGTTGAGCAAACAACGATTCTTGAGTGTCTGCATGAAGATCATTACGAATCCAGCCGATTTCACCGTCGGGTAAATGAACCCTTGACCATTCGTTTTCTTCTGAAATTTTCGCTAATGGAGTTCCTTTAGGTACCGTTGCTTTAACACGAAAATTTGTACTCGGTCCCAACCGGATGTTGCAGTTGTCTAGCGTAACAAGTATTGAGGGATTATAATCTACCAGATCTTCCCGAATCCAACCAATCCTTTGATCCGGCATCTTAATCCTTAGCCAATTTTCTCGTTGACCGATTTTAACCAGTATTGTTCCTTTTTTTACCCTGGCGATTTTTTGCCAATTGGTACCATAACCCTGGCGGATATTACAATCTGTATTTGTCACCAGGTAAAGCGGTGCTTCTTCAACACTAACATCCTGGCTTGCCCATGTTTGGGCGACAAAATCTTTGTAAATCCAACCCACATTGCCCTGGGAGGTTCGCACTTTATACCAGTCGTCCTTTTTAAGAAGCAATGTTAACCGCGTCCCGCTTTCAACCGACTGAATCTCGTCATATTCAATTGATGGACCATATTTAATACCAGCTCTCTCTCTCACCAGAATAGTTCTCTCTTCTAGCGTATTTACATAATCTTTATGAACCCAACCCGTATCCCCGCCGCGCAGGCTAATCAGATAATAATCGCCTTCCTTATTTAATTGGATCAATTCTGTCCCTGGATCAACATGTAATAATACCTCGGAATTTGGATTGGGTAGTTGATAAATCTCAGCCCGTTGAGTTGCTGTAAGATTACGATAGGACACTTTTTCAGCCTGCGTTTTCGATACCCAGCCGCTTTGTCCCGTTGGTAAATCGACCAGGTACCAATTCCCGCGTTCACCGCGCGCATCCAGAGTTTTCCCTTTTTTTGCTATGGCAAACGCTTTATACTCATCACCGGGACCTCGTCTGATTCTGGCATCCTCGATCACGATAATTTTTTCGGGGGCTATTGTCCTGGTAACCCCCCTGAAGATCCAGCCGGTGCGACCGTCCGACAGGCGTACCCGGTGCCAGTCGTTATCAGATTCTAATAATAATAATTCACTGCCTGCTTTTACGGTAGTAATAACTTTGTACTTTTGGCCTGGACCGGCGTGAATATTAGAATCGGTAGTTATCTTAATTCGATCATGCTGGTCAATAAATGCGGGACCACACATTATTAATGTGATTAACAAAAAATACAGAATCAAATAAAAAATTTTTGTTCTCATCCTCGCTCCTCCCATATATATTGATATTATGAAATGTATTTTCGATACCCAAAAGGGAAGAATAACTTGTGTTAGCTACAATTCGTTAACCATTTAAAGATAATTAATTTTTACTCGGATGTCAAGTGTTATTTAAATTTCATTAAGATAAGCAAGTTAAAAAATATGAAAGTTATTCAGGACAGTGAATAAATTACCTATTTTGTCGAATTAGTATTGGATTGGATTGCTTGCTGTAACCATTGAGCCACCAGAGTTCAGGATCATTGATTTCCAGTTGTTTGATAATGTTGTTTAAACCGAGAGTGAATCAACAAGCCAGGTTTCTCAACGAAACCTGGCTTGTTGACCTGTTTTGAAATTATTGGAGTTACAGATTCCTCCCCGCCAGTTAGCGGATCAAAATGACAAAAAATGGGATTTTCCTTCGCACACTGATTGGCTAAGAAGCAAATTTGGGCTGGTGTTTAACAAATTCTTCAAAGATATCATCAAGTGAATAAGTTATCGACCATTCAGGGTAGTCGGTCTTAAACCTGGTTAAGTCCGAATAATAACATATATGATCCCCAATGCGGTTCTGCTCTAAATATTGGTAGTTAATTTTTCTGTTTAATAGTTGTTCAACACGATCAATTGTTTCAAGTATGGATACACTATTGGGCTTACCTCCGCCTAAATTATAAACGGCTCCACATTTGGGATTTTTATAAAAGGCATTAAAAGCTGTAACAACATCATAACTGTGTATCTGATCTCTAACTTGTTTTCCTTTATAACCAAAAATATTATATATTTTACCATTAAGCGCCGCTTTAAAAAAATATGACAGGAATCCATGTAATTCTGCACCAGCGTGTGCAGTTCCAGTTAAGCATCCTCCTCTGAAGATACCTGTTTTCATACCAAAATATCTACCATACTCCTGGACCATAATATCTGCTGCCAGTTTGCTTGCCCCAAATAAACTGTGTTTTGACTGATCAATGGTAAAAGTCTCGGGAATACCATTTTTATATTTAGGCTCGTCATATTCCCATCTGGTTGGAAGTTCCTTTAATTTAATTGTATTGGGAGCATCTCCGTAAACCTTGTTGGTGCTCATAAATATAAATACCGCGTCAGGAACTGCCGTTCGAGCTGCTTCGAGAAGATTGAGCGTTGCAAGAGCATTTACTTCGAAATCTACGAATGGAATTGTTGCTGCGAGATCATGTGAAGGTTGGGCAGCATTATGAATGATTAAATCTGGTTTTAATTCATTCATAATGTTCATCACTTTCTCTCGATCTCTTATATCAATTGATAAGTGTTTATAATTAGAGCATGTTGCCTTAAGTTCTTGAAGTTTCCAGTTTATGTCGCCATCTTTACCAAAAAATTCCAGCCTCATGTTGTTATCAAGTCCAACAACTATCTCAGCCCTTTTGTCATAATAACGAACGGTCTCTGATCCAATTAAGCCGCAGCTTCCTGTAACTAGCACTTTCATAATGTTCCCTTTTCTTCTGATTTGCTACTATACCAATATCATTTAAAAAATTTAAAATTATTTTATCTTTGTTATATTCATCTCTTGCAAAATGGTAAGCCTTGTCGCCGAAAATTTCTAATTGCTTTGCTTCTTTAGCAATTGAATTAAGTAATGAAACGGTTTCTGATAATTCATTAAAGCCTTGAATAAATCCAGCATTAGCTGCTATTATTAATTTCGCAAGTTCTGAATTTTTGTTTGCTATGCAAAGCATTGGTGAACCACAACTTAATGTTTTAAATAACTTAGAGGGTATAAAAATTTTATCTGCATTCACATCCTGTGAGATGTATGATAAATCAACTCCATTTAGAAAATCAACATATTCTTGATCTTTGAGTAATGGCAGAAAGCTGACATTTTTAAGTTGTAATTTTTTTGTCCGTTCAATTAAAGTATGCTTTTCTGCTCCTTCCCCTGCAATAAGAAATTTTATATCTTTATCTAATTCAGGTGATGCTGCAATGTCCATTAAATGATCGAGGTTTTGTTTTTTACCCAGGTTACCTGCATATCCTACTATCAACTTCTCATTAGCGATCGAAAATCTATTGCGAAACCGGGTTCTTGCATTTGGGTCTTTTCGGAAAAGATCAAAATCTACCCAGTAGGGGAAAAGTATAACATCTTGCCTGGAGTTGCTGATTTTACTTTCAATGTTTTCACGCATCCCTTGAGTTAATGTTGATACCTGGCGACTTGTCAAATAAAATAAGCGTTCCAGCAAATGGAGGATACCAATAAATCGCTGTTTTTTACCGCTTTGATCTATCATTCCCAGATCAACCGCTGAATCGGGTTGAATATCTTCAACATGGAAAATTACTTGTTTTCGAAACAACAATGATAAAATTGTACTATTAATCCCCTGTAAAAATGGAGGACTGAAAACAATAATTCTTTCTGCCTTATTTATTGTTTTCAGATGAAACAATAGATTGAAGAATTGAAGACATACAAACGAGATTTCATGAATCATTCGTTTTAAGGTACTAATGCCGCGTTTATTATCTGGAACAAATAACCAATTCCGATGAATTTTAACTTTATTTATATTCTCAGTATAAAACAATCGTCTTCGATATTCTGGAAAAATATTCCAATTTGGATAAAATGGCATGGCTGTGAACACAGAAACTTGATGCCCAAGTACAGCTAATTCCTTTGCCAGATCTGTTGCATGAACTGCAATCCCAGTAAATTCAGGTTCAAAATATCCAGTAAGTATTATAAAATTTGCCATGTTAAAAACCTTGAATTTTATTTGAAATTTTTAGAATTCGTAGCAATAGCTTTGTTGTAAACGGTAACCAATCGCTGAAAATACATTTCACCATTATTTTCCCGGCTCACCATTCTGCGACCGGCAGTGCCCATTTCTCGACAAAGTTTAGGGTCAAACCAGAGTATCCGCATTTTACCAATAAGGTCCTGAGCATTACCAGGCTCAAACAAAAATCCATTGATACCATCATCAATAATTTCAGGGATACCGCCAATTCGAGACGCAACTACAGGAAGACCGAAACTCATTGCTTCCAGAACCGTATTGGGACATAATTCAAAGTTTATCGTCGGAAATACTACAAAACGGGCATCTTGATAGAACGAATTTAATTGCGTTCGATTTAATAAACCGACTACTTTAACGTTGTCGGTAATCTGTTCAGTCAATCTTGGCATGGAATCCCAATTACCGCCAGCAAGCTTTACAGGAATTGAGGGTTCCTGTGACGATGCTGCGATAAGGGTATCAATTCCTTTTTCGGGACTAAATCGCCCAACAAAAGCCGCGTATTGACCTGTCGTTGGATCGGCAGGCTTAGAATCCTGAATGTCGACTCGATTTGGGATGACGACAATTTGATCAGCAGGTAATCCCGCGCTAATAAACCAACGTTTAACAAAAGGATTTGATGCAATAAAGAATGTAACATTCTTTGTAAACAATCCAATTTTTCTAACCATGAAGTTGCGAAAAGCATAGCCGATGCTCTGAGGCAAATTATTTCTGCAATTCTTTATGATACACCAATACTCACGTCCGGTTTTACATAAATCACAAATTTCACCTTTATATAAATGTAAACATATTGGACATGTTAGTTGGTAATTATGAAAACTCATGACAACAGGAATGCCTGCCTCTCGACATGCTTTTATGAGCCAGGGAGAAAACATGGGATAAACATTTCGAGCATGGACAACATCAGGTTTTCCAGCGATAATATCTTTTACCAGAGCACTCGTCGTTGATGATGGAAAAGAATTATATAAAAAAGTCCTTAAATGATCAAATAATGAAGTTCCTAATTCACTCATGTTACGTGTTATGGGTAAAACATCAACTCCTTTATTCTTTAAAACCTCAACAGTCGCGAGAAAACTGGTTAATGCACCGCCTCCGGTAGCAGGAATAGAATGAATAATCGCCACCCTCATTTATATTCCTTTATCTTCATTTTTATGATACACAATTTTAATGTTTTTAGTAGCTTAATTAAATCAATTGCCTTGAAAATTTACTGGCTGGTACCGAGTAGCCTGCAAAACTCAGAAGGTCCGCAATCCTTACCCCACTCAGGGTCTCCAAATCGTCGTAGCGTATTTTGTATATTATTTTTTCTTACTCTGAAAAGGATTTTACATATAATCTGAGTGGCTAACGAATGATAGACCAGTTTTTGTAATACTGGTGATTTGGAAATGAGAATACCGCCCCAATCGGTTAAGCCTCGTTTAATTTTAAAAGTGTGTCTACAAAAATTATTTATTGGCTGGCTCAATTCAATTTCTTGCCAGGATTGAATTAAACCTTCTTGTTCAGCGAGGTTTAAATGTTTTACGGATTCAAATGGAATCCCCATGATCTTTGCCCCAACACGATCAATTGTTGCATCCTTAGAACCAGCTAAAATCACATTCATTGGAACTGGAACTCCATTAATAGGACCATTGCCATCAAGTGCGATAGTACCATCAATAATTGACAGATCAGGTCGAATTGACTTCCATAAGGCAACAATTCCATGATGAAGAATTCGATGATAATGTATTCTAAAAGGATCGGGAATACACCCCCAGAGATTTTTCATACTGAGAGATAACCTGGTATAAAGATGCGCCTTTAAAACAGGAATGTTAATGAAAACATCAAACTCTCTATCAATGAGTGTAATAGGAAGTTTAAAAATGATTTCTTTATTTGCTATGATTTGAGTCACACTTTTCCCTGGCTGTTGTGATAAAGAAACAAAATTTACGCCGTATCGCGTGGCTAAATCTAATAGATTATTACCTTCGAATGCTTCATTAGCAGAAAATGCAGCTATTCCACCATCTCCTTCGCAAATAGTTATGTGGATATTCATATCATGTAGAAGCTTGCAAATAGATTCAATAACGAACTTATTTGTACAAACGCCTGGTGTATATTTTGGGAATGCCAAATTTGGCTTTATGTAAACGCGATCGCCGCGACTCAGATTAGTAAATTCGTTTATTATACGATTAAATATTTCTAAACAATGCGGTTCAGAATAGGATTCAACATTAAGATTTGTAACTGAGATATTTATTTTTTTATCTTTCATTGTTTTCCATAACTTCGTAAATAATTTTCCTGCCTTATTTTTGAATAAGTTTAGTTATTAATTCTGAATTGGTTAAATATGTTACGTTCTTATGATGTGATATAATTTTAAATACCTGTCTGAGATCATCCCAGAGGTTATGCTCTTCAATTTCCCAGGAATGTCCCCACAAGTGATAAATGCCTCCTCTTTGAAGAAACTTTTCAAAAAAGCTACAGGCAATATCTACCCATGATTTATTTACTCCAATTTGTAGAAAATCCACTAACCCTTGCCAATTTTTTCTTCTTATTACATGACCAAGTTGAATGTAGATTGGATGTTGCAATGCAATCATCGTTGTCGGAATCATAAAAAGATCTTCAGGTCTACCAAGACAAAATCGTTCGGTCGTGCGAGCTCCAATAAATCCGGCATCGATGACTGCCTGCTTAACTTTCTGATTAAATATACCTTTTGGATAAGAGAATGTCGTTACCGCTTTTCCGATAATAGTTTCAAGATACTCCTTCCCCGCACGAATTTCATAGTTAAGTGTTATATCATCAAGTTCATTTAAAACTGAATGTGTCAGCGTATGCGCTCCAATTTCGAACTTTTCAGCTATTTCACGAAGCTCTGTTGAATAAATGCATTGTCTTTCACTATTTGATGGCGCCACATAGAAACTGCCCGTTAGGTTATATTGATCTAAAATTTCGGCAAGTTTTAAATCAAGTGGATGACCATCGTCCCAACTCGTAGTCACTATGAAATCCGTCATTTCCACTCTTAGTTAAAAGATACTCGTTCATTTCTAAAATTGAATTTGGAAAAATAATCTTCCTGGGAAAATAAATCAGGGCTGACAATTGCCAACAATCTCCGTGTATAAGCGATTGTTTTTAAAATTTGTAGTTTTCTGGCCAGGATTTCTTGATTATCTTTAAAAACATAGCTTTTGAGTAACAGCGGCATTGTTATAAAAATAGAATAACCAATTCTAGTTATACAAATAAACATGGATTTAAATATACCTAATTCTCTATAGTCCATGAGGGCAGAGTTCATACCATTTCGTTGTGCCACATTCTTCAGATAATCATCTTTTAATCGATATGCTGAAATCATGTGATGGACAATCGCGTTAGGAGTTTGGTAAACTTGAACGCCAGCCATACGCACCTTTCTAAAAAAATCAGTATCTTCACTTCCAAAAAGAAGGGACTCATCAAAAAAACCGACTTCATCAAATACTGTTCGTTTTACAATCGTGTTACCCGTATCCGGAAACCATTTGCGATTTGATTTTGCAGCGACGCGATGAACAATTATTTCCCCGAGATAGGATCTGGAAATAGGGTGTAACTTATCAAGTTCATGTGATTGAAGGGCTAATTTCCGTACTCCTCCAACACAAAGTGCATTTTTTTGATTAGCTGTTTGGTAAAGTTCCTTCAACCAATCAGGTTCAGCCAATTGGTCATCATCAAAAAAAGCGACCCAGTCACCTCGTGATTCGTGGATACTACGATTCCTGGCTCCAGCAATACCTAATCCTTTTTCATAGAAATATCGCACTGGCACCTGTGATTTGTTCGCAATCTCTTGTATTGTTTCTTTGGTGCCATCGGTTGACCCATCATCAATTATTACTATTTCATAGCTAAATACTCCTTCAGTTTTTTGGTGAATTAAACTATTAAGAGCCTTGCCAAGCATATCCTTCCTATTATAGGTACATAACGCAATAGATATATCAACAAGGTTGGTCATTTAATAATTCCTCTATTTTCTAGTAGTGGTACCGGCGTTATTATCAGTTTTGCTAAAATCAAGAGACATATAAAAAAAGGCATAACAATTGTAAAAAACAGGACTTCTACCATCATAGAAGAAAATAAAAAAATAAGGACAGCGAAAAAAAATGCATATATCGAATTATGATAAGTTCTATAACACTTAATTGCTTTGGCTGTTGATATGATTAAGATTAAATTATACAATATAAGTCCAATAACACCAATTCCCAATAAAAGTTCCAGGTAAGTGTTGTGAGCATGAAACACAAACCATCCCATCACATTCTCGACATCAAAAACTCTGTTTGTCGTCCAAAATCCATTAAACCCATAGCCTATTATAGGATTTTCCTGAATAAAATTTAATAAATATGTCCATAATGGTGTACGATAAGTCAATGTACTCAGGGTTTCATCCTCTCTTCCCAATAAGAATACATTTATTCCACTATCAGGAAAGAGTAGCAAAATAATGCTACAACAGGACAAGCAGCCCAATGTAGTAGCAAGATACAGTTTAATTGGAAGTCGTAAAGCTAAATACGCTAAAAGTGCACATAAAATTGAAAAAAATGCGGTACGAGATTTAGTCAGAATAATGAACACAAGAGCTATAAATGTAGCCAGAATATATAACCATCGAAATTTACGAGAATAATCGATCAATGCCATTCCAGAAATAAACATTACCACCAGGTCCCAGGACTGTTCGTTTGGATGTTGAGTACCTGAAAAGCGATAATCTGGATGCCAGGGTTGAAAGGTATTTAATGAAATCTCGGCAATAAACGAAATACACCAGGAGACGGCACTACAAAAAAAAGCTAAATATAATATTTCCCTAAGAGAAAATTTTTTGGCGCAGGCAAATGCTCCCAAACTTAACATTCCTGCTGCAACAATTCTTCTAAGTGTTAAAAATTGATCATCTGCCCAGGTTATACTCAATGTTGCCCATGTAAAAAATGCTGCTATTAAATAAATCAATGGAGAACGAAAATTTATCGAACGAGAGGTATAACGTAAAATAATAATAATTGAAAATATTGTTAAAAGTATCAGAGCAATCCGGGGTCTTAAAGTTCCCTGTTCAAGGCTATTAGCAATATTAATACTTACATCAATGCGATTTTTTATCGTATAGAAAAAATCGTGAGCAGGAATATAAAACACTAATCTGATGAAAATAAATGTGAGCCATGGCAGCTTGTTGTGTTTGTTCTCTGTATTGATATCTAATGAAAAATTTTTCATTCATTTGACCTTCAGTTTTAATTTTTTGCCCTCAAAAGATATTCGAAAGCAATATATCTGAAACCTGAACCGGCAATATTTGAAACCATAAGACTAATAGCGGCTCCAGGAGGGCCCAACACCTTCACCAGCCATAAACCCAGAGATATAGTTAAACCTAAAGTGAGAAGGTTACTTTTAAACTCAACATCAGCACGTTCAATAGTAAACAAAGAACGAGAAAAAGGGAAATTCGATGCAATGACTAGCATATTTAATGCTAATAAAAACACCATAGCACCGTTACCCGCATACTTATTGCCATAAACCAAAATAATAAATTTATTTCCTAACAATGCTGTGGTGACACAGAATAGTGATATGAGTCCAATTAAAACTATTGAGGCTTTAATTGCAAATTGTCGAAGTTTAAGACATCCGTTTTGAGCATAAATGTGAGCCAGTTTTGGCTCGATAAAATTGTTTAGACCATGAACAATAGGCCTGGCTAATGCAACAGCGGCAACACATACCCCAAATACTGCTGCACTTTCAGGCCCATGAAAAATAGTAAGTAACCATGGATAAATTTGTGTACTTGCAAACCACAGCAATCCGCTAAGAAAAATCCATTTACTAACAGCAAAGTTGCGATGGAAATCTTCAATGGCATCGGTTAAATTTAAAGAAAAATTCTTACGGAACGTAACCAACCAAAAAAATGTGACAACAATACAAGCCAATCCCATTATTTCAAAAGCGTGACTGGCTCCTAATAAATCAAATTGAGCCAATACGAGTAATCCTGAAACCTGAATGATAGCAACCCCGATATCAACAACTAAAGCAATACGAATTTTCAATAGGGCAAAACAAACTCGCCGAATAAATTCCCTAAATAGCATAAATGTTACGACTGCTGTCAAAGCCCAGATCGCTGATTTCAAAGAACTGGCACCAATATTCTGTGAAAGTAAAATTCCACCAATTGTTAAAAAAATTACTGCAACCAACGAAAAAGCTAATTGATGTATTATCGTGCTACCCGTATAGCGAATGTGGTGCTCACCTGTTATCTTGGGACTATAAATAATATACGGGGTGGAAATAATTGAAGTTTGTAATCCAATTAAAAAAGCGATAATACTAAAACCCAAAGTATAAATACCAAATTCTTCTTTTGTGCATGCGCGACTGATAATAACTCCGGTAAAAAAGTTAGTAGCATTTATGATCCCCTGATCAATTAATGAAATAAATCCTTTATGTTTTATACTAGTTAAAACAGAGGAAAAAAATGATGACTTCACCTATACCTGTCTTCCGTTTAATTCAAAAAGATCATTAACCATGTCCATGTTGTAGTGTCCAAATCATCCTATAAAATTATCAGTTCATGTTAAATTGGGCAACTAATATATCAAACACAACCTGATGACCTAGCTTAGATAAATGCATAGGATCAGCATATAAAAAGAAAGTTTTAGAATCCAAATCTTTTTGTATAAAATGTTGATAAGTATCTATAAATTGTATTTCTTCAGCTTTAAAATATGAACTCATCATCTTTTGTGGTTTTAAATAATCGTCCTGTTTTTTTCTGATTTGGTATTCATAGGGTAACAGAATAACAATAAAATCTATATCTTCTGCTATTAATTTTCTTTTAATTTCATCCAGAACTATTAATGTATTTTTAAATTTTGGATTTGCTATATCATATAAGTTGTAATCGTAAAAGAAAAAGCTCTCACTTCTATCAAAAAGTAAGTTTTTAACAAGTATATAAAATTTTGAATTACGCTTTAGAAAATAAAGTACTTTTTTAAATCCTCGAACAGTTGGTTGAACATTCAGACCTTTGTAAAGATCATTGATAGTAAAAAATAACAATACCTTCTGGATATGTTTTTCGGAATCAATGAAATAATCAATAACATCTTTATAATTTTCTATTGAATATCCTACTACCGCAGTATTCCATATTCGAATGTTAGGAAATGCTTTTTGCAACATCCCAACGAATGTATCTCCAGTTTTAATCCCAACGCCGAATGTTACAGAGTCCCCCAGGATTAACCACGAGACGTCACATTTGTCTGGAACAGCCATTTTTCTAAAGCCGTTATCATCGATAATTACATCCACATCAAATGATGTTCCTGTTGCATTCGGCTGCCAGCCAAACGAATCACCAAAAACTTTTTCTCGAAATAAAGAAAGTTGTGTATCCTGGCGATTAATGTTTGGAAATAGCAGCCTGGTAACTATCTCAAATGATAGCGCAATTAGAACAAATAGGCAAAATGAAAATAAAGGTAAAATGATTTTGCTTTTCATAACTTGATCTGTTAACTAAATATTTTTTGTTTATCGATAAAATTGAGTGAAGATTTCAGGTAAGGAGTTATTATTATTTCATCTCTCGATATTTAAAACAAGGAGCAATTCCCCTAACTTTATAAAGTTATAACCTTATGATACTAGATTAAAATCATTGTCATTAAGTTAACGATTATACCCTCATTCCAGTGTCGGCAGGATTCCTATGAGATTTACAGCAAAGGAGATTCCCTGACCAGCATGGGATGACAGGCAATACTTTTTTTCTTAACTTAATTAATGAAATTAAAATTGTTATAATCTATTGTATATTATATTTGGAATAAAAAATCTCCTTCTATTCAAAATTAAACCTAAAATATTCACTTTGGCATTATTCAATAAATTTTTCGCTTCATTTATGATTTCATGTTTTGTCTTATTAGCTCTGACTACCAGGATTATACTATCGCAAAGTCTACTCAATGCAATTCCCTCACTATATTGCAGTAAAGGAGGAATATCTATAAACACGAGTTCAAATTGTTTTCTGAGATTGTTTAAAAGTACATTTAATTTATCGAAATCTGCTGTTGAAAAACGATAGTTATTCATATCTCCTGAGGTTATCAATTTTAAATTTGCAAAATAGGTTTCTCTAATAATTTTATCATAGTTAATCCCATTATTTAAAAATTCATAAAGACCTGGCTTGATAGATAATGTAAAAAAATTATGAAGAGACGGATGTTTAATTTGAGTATCTATCAATATAATATTATTATTTTCGATTTTGTTAAAATTTTCATGAGTCTGCATTTTGAAATAAGGATCAAAATATCCATTTTGTCTTTTTAATATCATTAATGATATAATGGATGCTATAGTTGTTGTACCTTCAAGAGGTTTAGAACTTACAAATCCAATGACTTTTGATGTTTTCTCGGTTGTAAGAGTGAAAATGCTTTCAATAATTTTTTGAGATTCTTCATAGATTCCGTTTGGACAATTTAAAGATTGTATTGGTAATCCACTTTTTTCACATTCGAATTTTTCTTTTCCTATCATTCCATTCAGGGTCGATTTAGAACCATCGCCATTAATACTCTCGTTATTTCCAATTGAATTTCTGTTTTCGATAACTTCAGTACTATTTTGTGCCATTTTTGTAAACTTCCAGAATTTGAGTAATTAGCAATTTTTTAATTTACCTGTTGTTTCATTTCTCGAATATAACCTAATACAGGGATTCCCAATAATTGTCTTAATTCCATAGGAGTTTTTATTGAATGATCATAATAATCAACTAGAAATGCAATGCCCAGCCCCCCAGTTAAACCTAATATTATTGCCAATAAAATATTTAATGTTTTTCTGGGTTTAGAAGGAATTGCCGGTGTTGTCGGTTGGCAAACAATTTTTATTTTTATGTCTTTTTCCGACTTAGCTTGAGCAATTCGAGCTTCTTCTCGCTGTTTTAAAAACATCGAATAAATTTCTCTATTTTCATCTATTCCACGACTCATTTGTATATATTCATATTCTTTCTGCGTGAATGAATCGATATCTTGCTTAATATTTTCTAGGGATTTCTTAAGTACTTCTTCTTCGGCTTTAAGTGCGAGTATTGAAACCTGTTCCATATTTATAATTTGCTTAACTTCCTTGAGTATCTTCTCTTTAGTAGCTGAAATCTGTTTATTCAATGTGATTATTTCTTTGTATTCTGGTGAAAATTTTTGCAAGAGATACTCCCTCTTATTTTCCATGTCTAATAAATCACCTTTTAATTTAGCGATATGTTTTTCATGACTGGGGCTATCACTGGTTTCAGTTGAAGGGATACTTATATCTTGACCATTTTTAAGTTGTTTTTTTATAATTGCTAATTTAGATTCTTTACTAATCCGTTTTGTTTCAACAACGGTTAATGCTTTCTCATAATCAGCTAATTTTGTTAACAAAATTTGTATTTGCTCTTTTGGCGATATAACCTGTCTGCTCTGCTTAAAGTTAGCTTGTTTTTTTTCTAATTCTATTAGTTTTTCATTGGTAAATTTTATTTGTTCATTAAAAAAATTGTAATCTTTTATCTGGTCTGATATATTTGACCGATGGCTAATATATGTCTCAATCAATGTTCTTAAAACAGCTTTTGCTATTAGTGGGTCTTTATGTTCATAGCTAATTCTTAAGATGTTGCTCTCTCGTGGATTTTCAATTTGCAATTCATTTCTAAGATCTTTGACTATTTTTTCAAATAGTTTCACTTCTTTTGTTAGGGTTAAATTTTTATCATTTATTTTATTCTGGTCTAAATTAAGTTTCTTTACTATTGGGGCGATTACAGAATAACTTTTAATAATCTCGATTTCTGACCTAATCCATTCATAAGTTCCGAGACGTTGAAACAAGTTCATTTTAAACAGAAAAGCTTTTTCATAATCGATTTCTCGTTCTAATAAAAGCTCAGTAGTGGATCTAAAGACCGGGGGCAATAAATAATTTGTAAGTGTCACAAGAAAAATCGCTATGATAAAAAATCCACCAATTAGCCATTTTCTTCTAAACAGAACGGAAATAAAAATATAAAATAACGATTGGTTAAACTCTGCTTTATTTAAGTTGTCATTATTCATAATTTTTATGTTTGCTGTTTTGTGAATAAATTATTTAACAAATAATTAATGTTTGAACGAAAATCCCAGTTTTTGTCATTTCGACCGAAGGGAGAAATCTGGTTAATCCACTAATTTGTCGGGATATACAGATTCCTCGACTCCGCTTCGCTCCGCTCGGAATGACAAGTTTTACCAGTTTTCGTTCAGTCACTAATTAATGTAATCCATGTAATAATATTGTTCATTTTGATTAACTGAACAGATAATATACCGATTAAGGGTTAGAATTTCATACTGATTCCATCGCTCCAAGCGATGGAATCAGTATACCAACAATTTGACACTGAAAAATTAAACCTAATTGAGTATAGATATGTTATTTGTCCCTCCACCACAACGCTCTCAAATATGTATCTAATGGGGGAAGAACACCATCATAAACCTGTTGTAAGAAAGTATTGACATTGGCTATAAAAGTTTTTGGCACATAGATTATATCATAAGGTTGCACAGCAAAATTGCCAATCGTATCAGCATTGTTACCGAGCCTTGCGGGATTATTCAAATTAATCCTCAATACGTTTATTGCTCTTTTTTCATTCGAACGTAAGATTATGACACTTTTTAAATTGGCAGAACTTTTTGGCCCTCCTGCTGATGCTAACGCATGCAAAAAATTCATTCTTTTTTGAATTGGAAAGCTACCTGGCGAATTAACTTCACCCAAAACATATACAAGATGACCGTAGACCTCACGGACAATGACCGTAACTTGCGGATTATTTATAAGGTTAGAATAAGCTTTTGTAATTAATTCACTCAATCGCTTAGGAGTCACGCCATCAACATAAATTTCACCAGCTCCTTCCAGTGAGATTCTGCCGTCGGGACGAACAACAACTTCCTGATTAAATTCCGGATTGTTTAAAAATTTAACCAGGATAACATCGCCATATCCCAGTCGATATTCTGAGATATCCTGTGGAACTGAAGATGATTCTGAAGAACTGGACGATATAGCATCGGTCGCTACATTTGTATAAGGACGAATGCCACAATGATTCAAAAAAATACATAAATTCAGAACTAGGAACATAAGTAACTGGGACAATAATCTATATCGCTTCATCAACCCGCCTCATATTTCATATAAAATTATAATACCCAAGCGATCAATTATTAGCATTTATTAAAAAAGATGAAAGAATATATGATTTCCCCCAGTTTATAATCGCTATATTTCTAATAATTGGCATCTCCTATATTGATACACTATAATAACTCAAAGAAGCACGATATAAAACTAAAGCAATATTTCTTTATTTCCTATTGAAATCAACAGTTAAACATTTTTATATCGCAGCATAAAACCAATTGTTTTGAGTATGATCTTTAAATCAAACATCAAGGAACGTCTTTTAATATATTCAAGATCGTATTGTAAATTTTCATGTATATTTTTCGCCCTCGAGCCATAAAGTTGCCATAAACCAGTCAGTCCTGGTTTGACTGCTAATCTCAATTCTTCAACTGGACCATAATTTTTAACGATAAATGACATCTCTGGACGTGGTCCAACAAGGCTCATATCGCCTTTAATCACATTAATTAATTGTGGAATTTCATCCAGACACATACTTCGAATAATCTTACCTATTTTAGTTAAACGAATATCGGTTTTGTTGTATGGAGAAGTAGCGTATTTATCGACTCCATTTTTCATAGTGCGAAATTTGTAAATATAAAACGGTTTACCTTTTAAATCATTAATACGGCGTTCATGAAGATGTCCATTACCATTAATATTTCGACGTCGATTTTGTCCAATACGTAACTGACTAAAAATAACTGATCCAGATGACTCCAGTTTGATTAAAAGGGCTATAATAATTATCAATGGGAGAAATAAGATTAATCCTATAATACTCCCAATTATGTCTATCGTTCGCTTAATTGACCGAGAGATGAGAAAAGACAGACTTTTTTCTTTATAATTTATCCATTGTTCAACTAATATATCATTTTTTAAGCTGGATTGCCAATACTTTACACTTTCCTCTGACTGTTGTTTTTTCTTTATTAATTGAATGCTCGAATTATTGTCTTCGCTAAAATATTCCCCCTGTTTCATTATTTAGCCCTTCTGTTCCTAACTATATTTTAATTCATAAAATTAAATACCCGTTAACATTATAAATTAATTCACTCGAATTATACCTTCCTTTACTAATGTTTGCGTAAAACTTTTTAATATAATTCATATCTAAATTATCATAATCAATTGTTTTATAAAATACTAATAAAATTTTCAGTCTATTAGAAAATCTATTATTTACATTTTTTATTAAATTTTCAAAGGCGACTTCAAAAGGTTAACTAAAGCTAAACTAAAAGAAGAAGTATATTCTGTTATAGGATAGATATAATTTATCGGATTGATGGGTAGAGAAGCTTATTACAGCGGTGTGTGTGCTTGTTTGATTAGTTCTAGACGAAAGCCATATTGTTATAAAATCTCTATAATTTTATAATTCTCACATTTTTTGGAGGATAAATTGTATGATATTCAAAGGCACCGATATCAACTCCCTGTCCATGAAAAACTGGATTTCCATCGAAATCTCGACTTAAGCCAACATTCATTCCAGCGTCGATACATGGTGAATCGTCGGAAAGACGCAAATCACTATTTTCGGGATCTACCCATAAAGGATCTGAAGAAATCGAACCGGAATCAACGGTTCGACTGTTCCATTCTTGAAGCGCTAAATATTCCCCTTTCCACCTGCCTACTTTATCTCGGAAGTATGATTCCGTTTTATTGCATATATAATTATTATTACTAATAGTTATATCACTTATATCATTATAAACCTGAATGGGAACATCACCAGGTGAATTTTCTCTTGCATCAAAAATATTATTTCTTATCTCCCATCCATTACATGGAGCGACATCTGTTTCAATCGTAAAACTACAATAAGCTACTTTCCGAACGATATTATTGTATACTTTACCATTTTGTGAATCGCAATTGATATCAATTCCATTAAAAAGTCGACCATCCGGAGAGATTGACAGATCATTGATTACATTGTAATAGATTTCTGGATTATGAGATCCATAAGGAGTTGCTATACCTAAACCGCGGCAGTTATGGATATGATTCCTATAAATTTTACAATGTGTTGTCCAACAAGCTATTATTCCACTTAAAGAATTAGTTATATCGTTTTCATAAATTTCTGCTAAAGTTGATTCTGCGCCACTATTAACACCATCTCCAGAGTTTAAAATTATCCCCCGAGTGTTTTCACTGGCAATCTTATTTCGTCTTATTATGGGTGCATACATGCCATGAAGCAAAATAGCAGCTTTCATATTGCTGCCACTATTATCACAGTTAATGACACCAATGGTATTATCTTCGACTATCCAATCTTTTGCTGAGCCATCACCGTTCGGATTACCTCTGCCCCAAATTCCTCTTTTCCCAGAATTTTCAATGATGCAATTACGAATGATCCAACCATCATT
>SMTZ1_10001823_pt1 | contig 21498 bp, 25 predicted proteins | sample DeeMarSWOR136_30_FD_25667 | JGI IMG/M metagenome (IMG submission 25667) | reverse complement strand
AGCTAAAGCAGGCCGAGGACTTAATTTTGATCCAGGAAGCTCAGAATATTTAAATATGAATAGTCTTACATCATTAAATGGTATCTCGCGTTTTACTTTTTCATGTGTCGTAAAATCAGACGAAATGCCGTTTACAGCACATCGAGGTATTTTTGCAAGAGGATCTACAAATCAAAGAACACCTTGGATATGGGGAAGCGATACTACATCTAATGTTACTTGCTATTTTGAAATGGATGATGCCTCTGTTAAATCTCAGTCTGTTACTGGATTATTAGTTGATACGTGGCATTCTATTGATTTTGTATGGGATAATAGTTATCTAACAAGATTTTTGGATGGTGTTTATCAGGGTAGTTCTAATGCCACTACTGGTAATACAATGGCAAATGATGATGGTGGCCGCTATATAGGATATTTGCCGACCTATGATTATTGGGACGGTTCTATGGACGAGATTAGGATATCTAAGATAGATCGATCGGATGCTTATTTAAAAGCACAGCACTATACTATTTGGGATGAATTAATAACATATGGTAATGAACAAAACTATCCTCCAATGTGTATTCAAGGCATAGTATATGATAAAAATGGATTACCTATGACGGAGTCATGTAATATTATAGTTTCTGATTTGGATGGAGAATTTGTTGTTAGTGACGTATCTGAAACTAACGGTACTTTTAATATAGGAGTTCCTGCCCCGCCCGAAGAAAAATTTATTGTAACTTTTTATAGACAAGGACACTATAGATTAGATGAAGATATAGCTGGTGCTGTTTTTATGACACCGGCCAGTGGGACATGTTAATATGCCAATTTTAAGACCATTTTCTTCAAGTTACCCAAGAATGTTTCCAGCGGGATATTCTGGTTCCCAGGTGTTGAGGTTCGCCCTTAAGGATGGTCCTGAACAAAGGCTTTATAATGCAGGAAATGCTGGTTTATATGGGCATGGAAATCTTGGTGCATATATTACTGGATATAAATGGCATTCGGCATATGCAAACTTTGGAGCATCTATGTCGGGTCATAATCCAGCGAATTTAGTTGCGAGTATTATTGGTGCATATTGCCAAGCTTTGGGGCCTAGAAAATATTTGATTGGCTATGAAGATGGAATTCCAAAATTTGTTGAAGCTAGACAACAATTTAGATGTGTAGATTTTCTATCTGCATATATAAAATCTAGAGTTCAATCTACCGAAAATTTACCAGCTGCCATTCAAGCGTGGTATAGCTCTTATGCTGATTTAGGAGGGTTTATAGTTGCTGGTAAAGAAATATTTAGTGGGCAAGCGGATTTGGGAGGCATAATTAAACCCGCTTACACCACCTCTAATAATTTGATGACTAGTATAGCAGGTGTTTATTGTCATCTTATTGCGCCAAGAAAATATTTGGTGGGGTATGAAGCAGGCCAGCCAAAGTTTATTGTTGGTAGACCTAGATACAGATGTGTTGATTTTTTGCCTGCCTATATAAAACATATTTATTCTGCTGACTTGCGCGCCATTATTGGTGTAAGACCGCATGAACACAAGGATTTGCCAGCTACTATTAACGCTATTTTAAAACAAGGTGAATTTGGACTTAGAGGTATTATCCGAGGTTGGGGCGAAGGGTACGGAGATTTACAAGGTATTATTAGCGGAATGGTATATGAAGATTTGTTAGCTCTTATAAATGCTCTTACATATAAAGATTTGCCAGCCAGTGTTTATGGTATCCCACCAGTCGATTTGCCGGCCTATCTGAACGTATGGCCACAAGAAGATTTGCCTGCTAATTTACATGGTTGGGAATATAGAGATTTGGGGGCTACTATAGGTTGGTTTGATTCCAGTAATTTGGGTGCTTATATAGGAACCTCTTTTCCAAGAAATTTGCGGGCGCTTATAAAAGGATGGGTTAGGGAGGCCACCTCTGATTTAGGGGCCTATATAGACGGATTCACCTATGAAGAGTTACAAGGTATAATTAGGGCCACCTATTTGGAAGATTTACCAGGTTATTTGTATTGTATACAACCAGCTGATTTGAATGGTTTAATTCATGGTTGGCAAGAAAGCGATTTGGGTGCCAGCATTATCGGTCGCTATGGGCCTTATGATCTACGTGGTCATATGGGGGGTCATTTACCTGGTGATTTACCAGCTACAATTATAGCTGACGGCTGGACTTTACCTTATTATAAAAATTTGCAAGGTTTGATATATGGGGCTTCTATATTAGCCCAGCAAAGCGATTTAGCTGCTTATATAGCCATCCATGCTCCGGCCAACTTACCAGCTACTATAACCGCTGCTGGTGGTATTGGGAATTTGCCGGCTTTTATTTATCCAAAAACAATTTACATGACAGGTATAATATCTGTTGCCACTATGGAACACTCAGATTTATCAGCCGTTATAAACTTTATTTGCAGAAGTTCCGGATATTTAGATCTTTCGGCCTCAATAAGATGCCGATATCTGGCAAATCTTGTTGCTACAATTACAGGTTATAAAATTCCGACTTATTATGCTGATTTGGGAGCTAAAATTGGCTATACAGATTCATATGTGTTCAAAGATAAGCTGCCCATAACAATTAATATTGGAAGTGGTTATCAAATAGAAGATAAAATCCCTATTAGCCTACGAATATTTAAGCAACAAGCATATTTAGGCGGCTATATTGTTGGTGAATATAGACACAGCGACATGCCGGCCTCTATCACGGCAACTTGGTTAGAAGAGTATAGTTTTGATAATACCAAAAGCCGAGAAATTGTTTATGATTTGAACCACGCGCGCCAAGTAAATTGGTATGAAGTCGTTGAAATGTATTTTAAATCCATGGTTCCAGAATATTTTTATGTCGGCGCCGGAAGTTCTGTCTATAAAACAAACCGATTAGACCGTTGGGTGCTAGACATAAGCTCCTATATTCCGGAAGGCATGGCCTTAAACATCAGAAGAAAGCTTCATAGGGTTAAAAATCTATATGACTTGACCGATTTTAATACCTTGGACGAGGCCATCCGCTTTGCTATTGATTATGTAACTTCTTATAATTATGGAAATTTGGGTGCATATTTGAATGTCATTCCTAAAATATACCATACTGCCGATCTACCCGTTAGAATCAGGTGGTTTACGCCTACCAACGACGACCTTTCGGCTACTATCACACCACAAGAAAAGACATTTGTTCTCGGTTTCGATGATAAAGTTGAATTTATTTAAATTTTTTACTTGACAAATTTCTTTGGATGCTTATCTTAGAATCATCAGAAAAAAAAATAAAAAAAAATAAAAAAAAGACTTGACAAGTTCTAAAACGGTATTATATTATGATTATAGGAGGGACGACCATAATAAACTAACCTCTATTTAAGTAGAGAACAAAATCAAAAAAGACAAGAGAAAGGACTATGTGACATGAATTTTAGTATTGAAACAAAGGAATTACAGAAAATTGTGAGTTTGTTAGGTGTGACCGCTAAAGTCAATGTTATAGATTTCAGCGGTCGAGTTTTAATTGAGGCCAACGACGATAACACGGTTTTGTTTGTCTCAAACAACAATTCCACGGCAATATCCATCCTATCAGACAAAGTCAAAGTAACCACACCTGGTTCTGCCACAATTCTATATGGAAAAGTAAAATCATTTATTAATGCGCTTCAACCATGGAACGGCTCTTATGGAACCAAGGAAGTTGTGTTTGTATGTGAAGAACATGTGGATATTACTGTAGAAAATGTGCATGAAAATGGAGAAACATCGACAGGAGAGCTTAGGGCAGACTGTTTTCATGACGGTCGCCTTCAAAAACCAGCCCCATTCGGCAACACACAGTTCATTTTAAACTCCAACATGTTCAAAAAAGCTATTGGAAAAGTGGTGTATGCAATGGATCCTACGGAAAATAGGGCATTTATCCAAGGAATGAGTTTGTCCTTTGGAAAAGATGATATATATTTCTGTGGTACCAATGGCCGTATTTTATCAGAATATACGGTTAAAAATACAAATGAATTGAAAGAAAAAAATTATTTAATGAAATACGACTTCATCATGGGTTTACGTCGAGCTGTGGGGGAAGAGACGCAAATCTTTTTTGAAATTGATGGCAGAAGCATAAAAGCAAAGTTCGAGAACGTGGTTTTTCAAGGCCGTCTTGTAGTTGGCCACGAATATCCGAATTATAAACCTGTGTTGCAGACCTATTCCCACGTTATAAAAGCAAACAAAGACGCTCTTATGGCCGTCTTAACACCCTTTGCTGACATCCTTGACGCAGAGGATAATAATAGACTAACCTTTGAAGTTAAAAACAAAAAGATACGGTTTTATAATGGTGAGGTATCATATAACTGTGATTTTGGTATAGATTATGATGGCTCTTTTGTTATTGATATCAACGGTGTTTTCCTGTTACATACCATTGATGCCATAAACGACGACCAGATTCTTATAAAATTCTCTGATGAGAAGGGTGTTTTAATATTCGACTCTGGCAACTTTGAAGATCAAAAAGCACTAATTACCCCAATAAGGAGACGTTAATGTCCATTAAGGATTTTGAAAAGATTCTGGATATGTTACATGAAGGGTGGTTGGAGACCCAACAGGGGACGCTTTTTGGAAGCGAGAATCCTCCTTTTGAATTGTTGGAGGATGCTTGTGTTGAATTTTTAAAATATAAAGGCTATAAAATAGTAAAGCCTTTGTCTAGATTTGATATTAAGAAGCTGGATGATCTTATCCATTTATTTTATGCATATTCGGATTTGAAACATCCAGAACTTATTAATAACTATAGAAATCTATCGAGAGATCGAGCTTTGGCAAAGTATTTTGTTACGGCAAGACAAGAAGCAAGTAATATGTGTAGAAAAGCTGCAATGAATGAATGTGCTGAGATTATCGCTACGATATTTGAGCACGAGGCCGAATTTAATTTCAAAATACCCCTAACATTTAATGTTTTGGGACAAAAGAATTGCGGTTGGATAACAGAAAAAGCAATTCAAATCATGAACAAGAAGATAATGAATAAAGATGAAGAAAGGAGGGAGGCTCTCATTGCTTCTTTAGACAAAAAGTACGACGCCGAGCCAGGTGGCTTCGAGGATTTGGATGAGATTTTAAAAAATTTGAAAGGAGACTAAGATTTATGGACGAACGACTAAATGAAAAGCATGAAAAACTGCTTTATCCTACTGTGAGAGTTAGAACTGACAAGGCCGGCGGCTCTGGTACTATTATTTATAGTAGACCAGTTCCGGAAGGAAGCGATTATGAAGGATATGAAACTTATGTCCTGACTAATTGCCACGTCATTAATGACAATATCAGGGTAGAGAAAAAGTGGAGTACTCTACTTAAGAGAGAGGTTAAGACTGACGTTTTGGCCGACTGTACAGTAGAGCTATTTGATTTTGAATATGGTTCTTGGGAAAGTGGCCATATCGCACATAAGGCAGAAATTATGTGTTATGATAAGGACATGGATTTGGCACTTCTTAGAGTTAAGTCATCTAAGAAGTTTGAGCACGTTGCCACCGTATTTCCAAGGGGCGAACATATGAAGAGACTGAGAATGTTCATGAAGGTCTACGCTGTTGGTTGTGGTATGGGTCATCCACCGCTTGCAACCCAGGGTAATTTGACCGGTTTTACGGACATTATCGATAACTATCCTTACTGGCTTTCTACTGCTCCTACCATTTATGGTAATTCTGGTGGGTCTCTGTATCTAGCTGATACCTATGAGTTCATCGGCATTCCTAGTAGAATTGCTGTTAATATGGGTGGTTTTTCTGCGGATGCTATTACGCATCTATCCTATTTCATTCCTATTACCTCTATTTATAACTTTCTAGAGGATCAGGTCTTTCAATTCCTGTATGATGATGCACATACTTCTGTCAGCTGTGCTCAGTCAAGAAGGGAAAAGAGAGATAGGGATGAGAAGACGATGGCAGTTGATACGAGCCGAGAAGAAGCAGGCGGCGGCTCTTGTGGCGGTTGCACTAAATAAAAAGTAAAGGAGCGTATCATGCCTAGGTTGAAGAAAAAAGGCGCGGAATCCGTGTCTGCGGGTTCCGCTTCTGAAAAGAAGGAAAAGGTAAAAACACCCTCTGGTTTAGATATTGCCAAGAAAGCTATCCAGAAAAAATATGGAAATGTCATCAGCTATCTCGGCGATCATGAGGATATGACCATACCCACAGTATCAACTGGTAGTTTGGGTTTGGATATTGCTTTGGGTAGAGGTGGTATGGCTAGAGGAAGGATTTATGAAATTTATGGCAATCCTTCTGGCGGAAAAACAACACTTGCTTTAAGTGTTTTGATTCAGGCTCAAAAAAAAGGGCTAAACACCGCTATTGTAGACGCCGAACATGCGATGGACCCAACTCTTGTGAAGACAATGGGTGCTGATATCAGCAAGATACTCATTGTTCAGGGTTATTGTGGTGAAGAGAATCTAGATGGCGCAGAAATGTTATTGAAAAATGCTGCCGTCGATTTGTTGATAATAGATTCTGTTAGTGCATTAATTCCTAAGAGTGAGACCCTTGCAGAAATTGGCGACGATTTTATAGCTCTTTTAGCTCGATTAATGAGCAAAGCATTAAGGCGTTTGGTCCCCCTGGCTAACGAGACCAACACGCTTGTTATTTTTATAAACCAAATCCGACATAAAGTCGGGGCTTATGGAAATCCTGAAGCACCTACCGGCGGAGAAGCACTTCCTTTTTATGCAACAGGTCGAATTTCTGTTAAAGGAGCTGAGTATAAATCAAACAGAATAGTAGACTCTGTTTCCGGCGAACCAATTGGACACCACGCCAAGCTAGAAGTAGTCAAAAACAAGCTAGCACCACCATTTAGGACAGCTACAATACCTTTGATATATGGTAAAGGCTTTGATGTTCATTGGGAAGCCCTCACCCTTGCTACCAGTCTCGGAATAGTTGATAAAAACGGGGCTTGGTATAATTATGGGGATGTAAAACTTGGCCAAGGTGAATTTAATGTAGTAAATGCGCTTAGAGAAGACGCAGATCTGTACGAGGATATAAGAGGTCAAATAATTTCCATGACCGGTTTGAAGGAACTTTATGAGTGTAATAAGTAATAAAGTTTATGATACACTTAAGGAATTATTTCCTCTTAATATCATTATAAAAGAGCATTATGTCAAATATAAAGGTTCAAAGTTGTTTTTTGATTTTTATATCAAAGACTTAAATGTTCTAATTGAAGTTCAAGGTAGACAGCATACTCGGTTTGTTAAACATTTTCACGAAGAGCGCGGAAAGTTTGTGGCTCAAAAAAACCGTGACAATTTAAAAATCGAGTATGCACAAAAAAACAACATTGCGCTTACGCGATTTGGTTTTGACGAGAAAATAACAAAGAATCTAGTTATGCGCAAAATATATAATGCAATAGAGCGAGGTTTTTATGAGTAATATAATAATTCCAACTGATAGAAATCCAATTAAACGAGGAAAAGATTGTCCAGACTTTGCTCCGTTGAATGATGGTACCAAGACCGGCGATCCTCGCTATTGTAATCTATCTTTGCATTGTACACAGAAATGTATGAGAAGCGATTGGTATAAGTTTAGGGACCAAGATGGTAATGAGGCCTTTGATTATTTTTGTACAGGAATTTTTGCCACTATAGAAGATAGGGGCGTAGACGACGAGGTGTCATAATGGACGACGGTGTTTATCTATTTGAAAAAGTTAAACCGGAGATGGGTTTTATTAACGAAATCTTAGCCTTTGACGTTAGAAAACTGGATGTTTTAGATGGCGCTGTTATTAGCAAGTACGCTGTTGCTTTGGCGCAGTATTTGATTTATTTTAAATCAGAAGTAAATAAAGCCAAAGTTAATATTCATATAAAGCAGCGGGCGCTAGATTCTGGTATCGAAATGGTCTTAACTAAAGATGTTTTAAAACAATATAAAACTAAAGCAAATGCTATTGAATATATAATATCTACTTCTAATCCTTTAGGTCAGATTAAGAAAGAGATAGATAAGATAAAAGAAGAACTAATGAGAATAGATGGTGTTGATAAAACAATCTCAGATTTAATTGCGACACTTAAAAGAGAATTAACAAGACGGGAAAATGAACTATATACAGTAAGAAAGGAACGTTATTCGTAAATGAGAAAGCAGATCGTATTAACAGGTATTCCAAAAAGTGGAACAACATATTTATGTTCCATTCTTCATAATTTCTCAAACGTCGTTATGTTGTCCGAGCCACCGATGCTTGATGTGATGCACAAGCCAATGAATCAAGGAGTTAAAGAATTATTTGATTACTGGTATGAAAAAGTATTAAATAAAGAACAAGTTCCAAATAAGTTTGCAGCAGACGGATCATTAGTCACTGATTATAGGACAGAAAAATGGGTTAAGCCCTCAGGTATACATGAATTTGACAATGAAAATTTTATTTTTGGTATGAAAAATCCCCGTATGTTTTTAAATAGGTTACCTGGCATAGTGGAAAGCATGCCTGAGGCTAGAATTGTGGTGATAGTAAGACATCCATATGATACTGTTGGGTCTTTTAGAAGATTTCAAGGGGGAATGAGTATCGGCGCGGGCTTACATAAGCTACAAGATTATTATAAAATAAATCTCGAAGAAATACAAAAATCCGTTGCTTTAATTTGGAAGTTTTGGACAGATATAATTATAAAACATTTAGATGATATAATTTTAGTACGGTATTCTGATGCCGTTTTGAAACCAAAAGAAACTATTGATAGAATATTTGGTGGTTGGGACCCAGGGAACCCCACAAGAGAAATAACGCCGTCTGAAATAAGATATTCAAGAGAATGTATGTTAGAAGGTGACAAGGAACTAGTTGAAAAACATTGTAAGAAAAACGCTAAGATTTTAGGTTTATGGTAAAACCATAGTAATGAAAGGGAAGATATTTAATGAGCAACGAAGAAACAAAAGAGTTATTTTGTAAGCCCAGTGAGGAAAGGTCTTTATTGTGCTACGCTTTGAACAAGATGGATAATTTCTATACCATCTGTTCGCAGCTAGAAGAGAGGGATTTCCTTGACCCAGAGCATAAGATGATATATATAATAATGAAGTCCCTCACGGCCAGCAAAACCATTGAAAAGTTTGATGTTTCCATGATTACCAGCGAGGCAAAGAATAATGGCGTCTTGGATAATATTGGTGGTTATGAATATATTGAAAGCATCAGTTCGATGGAATTGGACAATAGCAATCTTCCCATATACATCAAAGACGTACTCGAGGCCAGCACAAAATATAGGCTTTACAAAGATTTAAAAGATGGAATGGATACCGTTGTTGAGAATGCCAAGGCAGGAGAGAACAGTGAATCATTAATCGGGCTTGTTGAATCCAAAATAATGGATCTATCTACTCAAGCAAGGTCAATAGATGAGGCACGAGATTTGGCCGTTGGTTTAGTTGATTATATTGAAGAGAGAAAAAATAATCCGGTGGAACAAAGTGGAATTTCTACCGGATATCCTATTCTTGATAGCCAAATTGATGGATTAATTCCAGGTACTCTACATATTTTATCTGCCCGCAAGAAAATGGGTAAGAGCACCTTCCTATCCAACGTTGCGGCCCACGTTGCTTATCGGCTTAATATCCCAGTTCTTTATGTTGATACAGAAATGAGCTTTAATGAGTGGAGAAATAGATTGATTGCCATGATGACCGGCGTTGAAGAGCGCATAATTAAGCACGGTGGCTACACAAAAGAGCATTATGATAGAATTAATACGGTTACATCTATAATTAAAAAAGGCAAGCTGTTTCATCATCAAATGCCGGGTTATTCGGTTGATAAGTTGTCAGCATTATATAAAAAATACAAGATTAAAGAAGACATAGGCTTGGCAATTTTTGATTATATAAAGGAACCTGATAGCTCTAGTTCAGATCGAAGACGCCAAGAATGGCAAATACTGGGGGATGTTGCGACAAAGCTCAAAGATTTGTCAGGGATATTGGATATTCCATTTTTTACCGCGGTACAGCTAAACCGAGAGGGTGATGTGGCAGGGAGCGATAGAATCTCTTGGTTTGCTGATATAGTTATGCAGTGGGGGAAGAAGGAAATTAAAGAGGTGGAAGCCGGCGGTGAGCAAGCTGGACAATATAAACTCATTATTAAGGATACCCGCCGTGGTGGTGGTACACCAGAAGAAGGTATAGGTTATAAATTTCGTAAAAGAAGCCTTCAAATAAAAGAAATAGAGGCTCCATTCCAGCTAATTAAGTATGGAGACAACAGGATAGAATATGGCAGCGACGATGAGCTCAAATAAAGAAGAATTTAAATACAGGCTAGATAAACTAAAAGATATCATAGATCCAAGATATCTTATGGAATCCCTAGGCTTTACTGGTATTAGAGAAACTTCAAAAGAGATAAGAACAGCCTGTAGAATTCATGGTGGTGACAATAAAACCTCTTTTAGATTTAATAAAGAGACCAAAACATGGGTTTGTTTTTCGCACCGCTGTCACGAGATTTTTGGAAACGATATAATAGGTTTGATAAAAGCGTCCATGAATATAGATTTTATGGATGCTGTGAGATATTTAGAGAGCTTGGTGGGTACTATAGATAGCGCTGATTATCTTGAACATAAAAGAAGAAAAGAAAAAGAATCCTTTATTCGTTCCAGAAAATTAAAAGGCCCAAAGCCCTCTATTGTAACTGATGAGTGTTTGAATCAGTTTAAGCCCTTTAGGTCAGATTATTTTATAAAACAAGGCTTTACAAAGGAAACATTAGATTTTTTTGAGATTGCGGGGGGATATACAGATGCCCATGGGTTCATAAGAGATATCATCCCCATAAGAGACGATAAAGGAGAGCTGGCCGGGTATAGTTTGCGGGACATAAGAGAAGATGTTTCGGACGAAGACTATAAATATATCCATACGCTAGGATTTGATAAAGACAAGGTAATATATAACTTGAATAATGCAAAAGAATTTTTGCAAGAAAAGCCACTTATTATAGTTGAAGGGCAAAAAAGTGTTTGGCGTCTTTATCAATATGGAATTAAAAATGTGGTGGCAGTTATGGGTTCGCATATTACCTCAGGCCAAGTTAATTTACTTTGTACATATGTATTTAAAGGCATTGTAATAATGTTTGATAATGATGCACCAGGAATGAGTGGTTGTATAAAAGCATGTGAAGAACTAAGAAATAAAATGGAAGTAATGCCGATTTTTATGACAGAAGTTGATGATAATGGAAAAGGATTAGACCCATCTGATTTGTCAAAAGAAGAGGTTTATAGCTATTTAAAAAGATTTATATAATAAAATGGAGGTGACATAATGGAAGGAACAAATTTTGTAGAACTTAAAGGTAAAGTGATTTATCCGTCTTTTAAGACGGTTGGAAGTAATAATAGTAAATTATTCAAAGGCAAGCTGGCTATTCCAGTGGGAGACGCTGGTAGTGGTAGATTTCAATATATCAAGATAGCTGCTTGGAATAATCTTGCGGAGCTAATGAATGATTTACCCCAAGACGCTTTTGTTAAAGTTCATGGGCATATAGAGGAAAGGTCATACGACGGAAAATGTAAGCACTGTGGCGGCGCGGAGAAGAAATATTGGACAGAAGTTCTGGTTGATAATTTCGTTGAGGTTAAAGGGGAATAGGAGGTAAAAAACAACTATGGCTAAGAGAAAAAAGACCAAAGAAGAACTAGAAGATTGGGCAGATAAGAACGTTCATATAGGAACACCTACTCTAATCCTGCTCCCAGCAGCGAATTACCTTTTTAAGGTGCATGAAAAGGAACACAAAATAACAATTCCGAGAGCAGGTATATATAATGAACTAGACCCCGAAATGTACAAAGAAGAAGATGGCGAGTTCATGTTGCTTGACGAAAAGAGTAAAGTTATGTATATGCCAGCAATATCTAAAGTTCTTTTTGCTACTAAAAAGTATCCCAAACTCAAGCCGAATCAGCTGTTTGCTCCTTTGGCTTTTGTTTTTAAGAAAGATGAGGTAGATATAATTGGGCAAATCGTCGAAATGCTAGAGCCTGGCGATGTTCCAGTTGAGTAGGGGGCTCTATGAGATGCGTAGGATGTGGAAAAAGCGGTGCCAATATAGTTTTAATAGAAGCATTTCCGTGTAGACATTGTAATGGTGAGATACATTTGGAATATAATGTATGTAAAGAATGTGGACAGGCTTGGAAAACGGTTGATGGGCAATTTATTTCTGGAACAATGTTATTTGATATGGGGCTTGGAGAAGCCTATTATGGAGAGGAAAAAATGAAAGATCAAGAAGAAAAGATGTCTTATATGAATGAGTATATTCATAAATGTTTAAAGTGTAACACTATTTCTTGTGAAGTAGAACCACACCTATACAGGTGCCCGGCATGTGGTTTTGAATGGGAGGTTATTAAGAGTGATTAAAAAGGATTATTATGATATTCTAGAGGTTGATAGAAGTGCTTCTCAGGAAGACATAAAGAAAGCTTTTAGACGGCTGTCTAAGAAATTTCATCCGGATATGAATCCTAATGATACCAGCGCGGAAGAAAAGTTCAAAGAGATTAATGAGGCTTATTCTACACTTTCTGATGAAAAAAAGAGAAGAAACTATGATAATCCGCTTAGTGACGATCCTTTTGAGAACCTAACCAGAAGCTTTTTCGGAGGCAGAGACAATCCTTTTGTAAGAGTTAGGCGCCCTACCAACTCTAAGAGGCCAATGAGAGGACCAGATTTAAAATATGTGAAAGATGTCCCATTGGCTGATTTTATTATTGGCGGCAAATTAGAATTTGACGTTACTTATAATGATTTATGTAAGGAATGTAATGGTTCTGGCAACAAGGAATGGAAAAGATGTCCCAATTGTGATGGAGCCGGTTCGATAACACAAACCAGTCAAAATGGCGGTGTGTTTTTCCAACAAACAACCACATGCCAAGCTTGTAGGGGATTGGGAGAGATAGGAACAGATAAATGCGAGGCTTGTAAAGGAGAGGCTCATATAAAAGTAGAAAAAAATATTTCTATTGAAATTCCAGAAGGCTCAAAGGACGGTAACGTTCTTGTTATGCCAGAGGAAGGATGTACGGGAAGGAATGGCGGGCCGAATGGGAATGTTCTTATAAAACTAAGAATGGTTTTACCAAAGAAAGAAGACCTAACAGAGGAACAAATTAACTTACTTAAGGAGCTTTCATGAGGCAAAGAAAATATGGAATATTAAGTTTGGATGTTTCAGCTAAATCCACCGGTTGGAGTTTTTCTGTAAAGACCAGACTTGTTGATTATGGAACAATTACAACAAGCCCCAGTTTAAAAAGAGCAAAAAGATTGGCCGAGTTTAGAACCAAACTCGAAAAAGTATTAAGAAAATATAAGCCGTCTTATATAGTTATTGAAAATGGTTATCTAAGAAGAAATGTTAATACGCTCAAAGTTTTGTCAGAATTTTCTGGCGTGGCAAAGGCAGTTTGTATGGGAGTGTTGGGAATTGAACCATATATAATGAACGTAAACACAACTAGGAGTTTTTTTAATGCCAAAACCAAAGAAGATGTTTATAACATAGTTATAGGATTTTATAATTTGAAGTTCGATTTTGAAAAAGACAACGATATAAGCGACGCAGTTTCACAAAGTCTTTGTTTTTACTATAAAGTTATAAAGGGGCGTGAGAATTTTGATGATACTAAAAAATAGTGTTAAATGCAATAAATGTGAAGATGTTTTAGTGTCCAAGAGTGAGTTCGGATTGGTAAGGTGTACATGTGGCGCCATTGAGATCGGAGGCGGGCTTAAAAGGCTGATAAGATATGGTAGAGGTGAAGACTACGAAGAAAAATCTTTAATAGAAACTACTTATAGAAAGAAGGTGTAAATATGGGCAGAGAAATTAAGTTGAGCGCAACACGAATAAGTATGTTTTTGGAATGCAAGCTGAAATATTGGCTCAACTATCATGATAATATCCCTAAAATGACAAATCCTGCCTTCAAACTCGGTCTTGTGTGTCATAGAGTACTAGAGAAGGCTGGAAGGATATGGATAGAGCATGGCAAATTTACTGAAGAAGATCGAAAGATGCTTAATGCTTTTTATAATGATATATCCGTGAATGAAGGGGTTGATGATTTAGAGATTCATAAAGAAGGCCTTGAATTAGTGAATAGAAGGCTAGATGATTTTATGATAGGGGAAAAAATAGTAAGCTTGGAAGACAGGTTTGGTATGTCTGATGACAACCAAGTCATGACCAAGGATGGTGTTCTATTGATAGGTGCTATGGATAAAGTTGTGGAGTTGGATGAATATAGTTTAATGGTTATAGATTATAAAACATCTAATACAATGCCAACAGGTGATCAGCTAAAAAACGATATCCAGCTATCTATATATGATTTAGTAGCCAGTATTAAGTGGCCCAAATATGAAAGAATCATATTATGTTTGGACTTATTAAAAGGTGAGCCAATGACTACATATAGGACGCCAGAAGAAAGAGCAGAGTTTTCTGATTATTTAACGGCACTGCATAATGCTATGACTAAACTTAAAAAGACAGACGCAAAACCTAGTCTTAACATTTTTTGTCCGTGGTGTGACTATAAGGACTACTGTAGAACATATAAAAAGGCATATGAAAAAACAAATTATAGTTTTGAGGCAGCCGAAAAATATAGAGATGCGGATTTGCTGAATGAGTGGATGAAGATGCGTGATACTAAGAAAATAGTCGAGGGCCGGGAAAGAGAGCTTGCTATGCTTATAATGGAACGAATGAAGCGACAGGGTTCTAGAATACATAATGAAAGCGAAGAAGTATATGTGAGACAAAATTCAAGAACAGCCTTTGATATAAAAACAGTTTATGAGCTTGTTCCAGAAAGAGATTTCCTCAAAATGGTTAAGCTTAATAAAAGAGCCGTTGAAAAATATATAACCGATAAACCACGCATCAAGGCTCGCATTGTTGAGGGCTCTCAATCTACTTTTACATCGCCTTTTTTGGCCACTAAAAAGTTTAATGAGGAGGAGGATAAAGGGAATGGCAAAAAGTAAGAAAAGGAAAAAGACAAGAACGAATAAACCAATTACTAAACCGGTTTCAGCGGCACCTATATTACGTCAAGCACAACCCCCGAAAAAAATTAAGGTAGTTGCTTACTGTGATACGCCTTCATGCGCCACTGGTTTTGGTACGGTTTCTAGAAATATTTTTGAAGGGTTGGCACGTAGTGGTAAATATCAAATAGATATATTGGGTATCAATTATTGGGGGAATCCACATCCTTTTCCATATAGGATATGGCCAACCGGTACTAATGCAGAACATGATCCTTATGGCCGAAAGAAAATTTGTAGTATGATTCCTAAAATGGAATATGATCTTCTTTTCTTTTTGCAAGATACTTTTATTTTGGATTTTTTACCGGAATTAATTCCTTATTTGCACCAAATGGGTAGAAAATTTAAATCTATTTGTTATTTTCCTATTGATGGGGTACCAAAAGAAAAGTGGATTAAAAATGTAAGTGTTATTGATTACCCAGTTGCTTATTGTGAATTTGGCAAAAACGAGGCACTGAAAGCTTTTCCAGAAGCTCCGGATTTCAGGGTCATTCCTCATGGCGTTAATACATTAGAATATCATCCACTTCCTAAAGACGAGGTTGTAGAATTTCGCAAACAATATTTTGGCCCGCAGTCAGAAAAGTTTATATTCACTAATTTGAATAGAAACCAACAAAGAAAAGATATTCCAAGAACCATTAGTGCTTTTGTTGAAGTTAAAAAGCAGGTTCCAGATGCTTTATTATATTTACATATGGCCAAAAAGGATCAAGGGTGGGATCTTCCTGAGGTTTGTAGAGGATATGGTTTAAGCATCAGAGAAGATGTTATCTTCCCTGAGAATTTTGGTCCAAACCAGGGTTATCCGCGTGAAATCGTCAATATGATTTATAATATCAGTGATTGTGTTGTCAGTACTGCAATTGGCGAGGGATTTGGGCTTAGTTGGATTGAAGCCATGGCTGCTAAAACACCTATTATAATGCCTAACAATACAGCATTGACTGAATTCGTTACAGAGGACAGAGGATACTTGGTAAAGAGCGGAAGCAACCCAAGCTTATTCACTGTTTTGCCTCACGATAACGAGGTGGTAAGACCTTTAGTCGACGTAGATGACATGGTCAAAACCATGTTACATGTATATAATAATCGCGATGAAGCAAAACAAAAAGCTGAAAATGCCTATCGTTGGGTAACAACTAAAATGGATTGGCAAAGATCTATTGTTCCCCAGTGGGTGAATATTTTTGATGAGGCCCATGAAGCACTTCAAAAAGAGCTGAAAGAAGAAATGGTAACGGAAGATGATCTTCCAGATTTTGGTGAGGTTATAGAAACAGAGGAGATTTAAGATGCTTAATCCTATCAGCATAGTAGCACGAGATTTGCCAGATGCATGGTTTCAGTGTGTCTATGCAATCCTGGACCATGGGTATAAATATACTATCGATCGTGGTAGCTACGAAGGGCAACAACGCTTGGAATTTGATTATATTACTATCCAGATTAAATATCCAGGCATACGTCCTTTGATTCCTGATATTCCAGCGTCATTGGGAATTCCTAATCCAGTTGCTGATGGATATATTGAAGAATATTTGCCGTATCTTATGACCAATATGAAACAACCGAACGAGGATTACACTTATGGAGAGCGTCTCGCGGGCTGGGAATATTATTGGATGCATCCAGAAGACCGTTCTAATTCATTTATTCCAGAGGACGTAAATAGGAGTTCAGTAAATCAAATAGATGAAGTTATCCGTATGTATAAAAGACAAGGTTACGGCACGAATCAGGCAGCAATGTCTATTTCTACACCATCGGATATTTTATTAGGAGACCCGCCTTGTCTTCGTCATATAGACACGCGCATTAAGGACGGAAAGTTACATTTTATGGTGTATTTTAGGTCATGGGATCTGTGGAATGGATTGCCAGCTAACCTTGGAGGCATTCAATTATTAAAAGAATACATGGCCAGCGAGATAGGCGTAGAAGATGGGGAGATCATTGCAGCGAGCAAGGGTTTGCATTTATATGACTACGCGTGGGAGCTCGCTCAGCTAAGAACTTTGAGAGGAGATAAGGATGAAAATAAAGGGAATTAAATATATATCACCGCTATTGGATGGGTCAGGATATGGCGAGGCCTCTAGGGGGTATGTATTAGCCTTACATAAACTCGGTGTACCTATAACTGCTGCACCAGTATCGTTTGAGCCGGAAAAACCAGTTCATGAGAAATATGGTAAGGTTTTGGCTAGTTTAGTTAATAAGGAGATAGACTACAACGTTACCATTACTCAGACTATCCCCCATCATTTTGCTCAGAGCAGAGAAGAAGGCAAGAAAAATATTGGTTATGTGGTATGGGAAACAACAAAGCTGCCTTCTGACTGGGTTGGGTTGATGAATGGTGCAGATAAAATTTTAACATGTTGTGATTGGAATGTGGATGTCTATAAAGAAAGCGGTGTAACTGTCCCTGTGGGTTCTGTACCACATGGTATAGAAATGGAAGAGTTTGATGGAATCAAGCCATATCATGTAAAAGGGGTAAACGATGATACTTTTGTATTCTATGGCATATTTCAGTTCATGGAAAGAAAGAATCCTGCCGCCCTTGTTAGGGCATATTGGCACGCTTTTCAAAACGATGAGAATGTGGCATTGGTTCTTAAAACATATCGAACGAACTATTTTGATAAAGATAAAGATCTTATTCTACAGACGATGAAGCGTCTAAAGGAAGTTACACCTATGCCTAATAAACACGCTAAGGTATATATGATTCTTGACCAGCTTTCAAGAAATGAAATCCTGGGCCTACATGCTAGGGGTGATTGTTTTGTGTCCTTGGATAGAGGTGAGGGTTTTGGTCTTAGTGGTTTTACGGCTGGCGCTTGTGCAACTCCTATTATTATTACTGGATTTGGTGGCGCACTTGAGTATGCCAAGCCAGATAACAGCTATCTTGTGGATTATTCACTGCAGCCAGTATTTGGCATGCTAGGCGCTCCATGGTATAAAGGTGATCAGCTTTGGGCAGCGCCCGATGTACACGATGCTGCGCAATTGATGAAATATGTTTATGAAAATAGAGAAGAAGCCAAACAAAAAGGTATTGCCCTAAAGAAATATATTGCAGAAAATCTTACGTGGGAAAAAGTTGCACAAAAAATGATTAAGGAGATTGAAGAGCTATGAAGCTAGCTTTAGTCGGATTGGGTTATTGGGGTCCAAATTTACTAAGAAACTTCAACAAATATAAAGTTCTGGCCGCGGCTTTTGATTTAAATGAAGACAACCTAAAAAAATATGCCCTCGATTCAGCTTATCGGTGTATATTTTTTGATATAGATTGGGAAAAGTGTTTGGGCAGAGATGATGTGGATGGTGTTGTTATTGCTACACCACCAAACACACATTATGAATTGGCCATGACAACCCTGGAAGCCAATAAAGATGTTTTTATTGAAAAACCCATGACACTTTGTGTGAAAGAAGCGGAGGACATAATAGCATTAGCGGCAAAAAATAATCGTGTTGTCATGGTAGGACACACCTTTCTTTATACGCCAGAGGTCCGGAAAATTAAAGAAATTATAGATGACGGTGTGTTAGGAGATATACAATATATTCATGCCTCTAGACTTAATTTGGGCAAATTTCAGAAAGCAAATGTTGTTGCTGACTTAGCACCACATGATATTTCCATTTTTAATTATCTGATTAAAGGAGAACTAAAAAGAGTTTTCGCAAAAGGATATAGTTTTATAAATCCAAAGATAGTAGAAGTTGCTTTTGTTGTTTTTGAATACAGTTGTGGAGCAGTATGTCATCTACATTTGAGTTGGCTTGACCCAAAGAAAAGCAGAACAACTACTATTGTAGGCACTAAAAAGATGTTGGTTTATGACATGCTTGCCGAAGAAAAAATAAAAATCTATGACAAGGGTGTAGATCTTGATAGTAATGCCAATGAGGGATATGGCGAATATTTATTAAGCTACCGCCATGGTGATATTTGGTCTCCATCTACAGAGATATGGGAACCACTATATCTGGAATGTGGCCACTTTATAGACTGTGTGGAGAACAGAAAGCAACCACTGACAGACGGACAAAATGGTTTAGAAGTTGTTAAAGGGCTAGTTGCAGCGCTGGATTCGTTGGAAAAAGGAGAAGCAGTATGCTTATAGATAATGATGTTGTTATAGGTGATGGCACTAAAATTTGGCATCCAGAGACAAGCAATATATATGGTGGAGGATATATAGGCAAAGATTGCAATATAGGAACATTTGTAGAAATTAGGAGCCCTAGAATAGGAAGTCGATGCAAAATCCAGGCATTTGTCTTTATTCCTGAGGGCGTAGAAATTGACGACGATGTTTTTATAGGCCCTCATGTCTGTTTTACAAACGATAAATACCCCAATGCCAAAGATTATGGTAAGTTTTTACGAACTCATGTGAAAAAAGGAGCGGCTATAGGAGCAAATGCAACTATAATTTGTGGTGTCACAATTGGAAAGAGGGCGTCAATTGGTGCTGGGGCTGTTGTAACTAAAGATGTGCCGCCTGGGGTAACTGTTGTAGGAAATCCAGCAAAGGAGTTGAAGAAAAATGAGTAACATAGTACTTTTTGCCGTATGGAATAGACCAGAAATGTTACAAGTTGTCATGGAAGATTTTATGACGGCTTATGAATATCATCCAATAGAAGGATTGAAGGTTTTGTTTATTGTAGAGGGTGGAGCACCACCAAAAGTTATAGAGCACGTAGAGAATTTTCCTTTGGAAAAAGAAATAATAATTAGACCAGAAAGAATTGGTTTGACGCAAAATATCCTAAAAGGCATGAAGGTAGCCATGGAAATGACAGAAGATTATGTTATTTTCCAAGCTGACGATATAATAGTTCATAAAACATTTTTTCAATATATTGATGTGCTTTTGAATATGGGCTTGGATAAAACTTCTGTTTATTTAGGGGTAACTTATGTTTTAAATGGTGATGTAGATGTTGTTCATCAGAATCATTTTTATGATGCTGCGGGCGCAACTATTACAAAAAGATTTTATGACAAATATATTAAACCTTGTGCGACCGAGAAATTTTATAAAAATGCCAGGACTCGACATCTTTATGTTACCGCCTTGGATAAGAAATATCAATCTTATTATCCTGTTAAATATAAAAAGAAATATGGCCCCGGCGAGCATAATGAGCAAGCTGGACTTATAAATAGGCTAACAGATATTGCTTTCATACATGATGGATTTACTACTATACAACCCGAGGTTACAAGAGTTAGGAATATAGGTTTTTATGGCAAAAACAGACCGGGTTCATTTTTGCCGGGCAACAGTTATGATGAAAGGCTTGCAAATTTGAGAGAAATAATTGTTAGTTCTAGATCGATAAACGCTATGACAAGATATAAGACCGATGATTATAGAGATTTTCCGCCCGAGCTAGATGCATGGGACGGTAAAATAATTGTGAAGGGAGATTAACATGACTAGATATGACAATATCATAGTAGGGGTAGGTGAGATAGGCATGCCTCTTTATGAGTTGATGAATGGTGTATTCAAAACTTTACCAATAAGCCAATCTCGCTTCAAAGGAAATTCAGAAATAGAAGCCGAATGTGATTTTTTGCATATTTGTCTTCCTGGCGAGCTCAAAAATTTTGAACAACTGGTCGCAGATTATTATAATAAATATAAACCACGTTTTATATTTATCCATAGCACGGTTTTTCCTGGTACCACCAAGACGATTAATTTTCTGATTGGTAAAGACGTAGCTATTCATTGTCCAGTGCATGGGAAACACCAGAACAATCAAATGAAGAAAGACATGTTACGCTATCCTAAATATTTAGGTGTGCCAGAAAAAATGTCCGACAACGATGTAGAAGCTGCTAAAAATCATTTTAGTAGAATGGGTTTTGCTTCCGTGATAGTATTTAAAAAAACAGCTACCACTGAATGGGCAAAGCTTTTATCCACTACTATTTTTGGTTTACAGATAGCTTTCGCGCAGGAAGTAGAGAGAATATGTGATGAACAAGGCCTAGACTATGGTGAAGTAACACACTTTTTTCCTATTCAACAAGACGCCCGAGGTCCAATATTCCCAGGTTTTATAGGAGGGCATTGTGTAATGCCTAATGTCAAAATTCTAAAGCAAATTTATGGGTGTGGCCTATGGGATTGGATGGAAGATTCTAATGAAAAAAAGAGAATTCGAGACGATGTAGAGGTGGATAAAAGAGGAAGATGATATGATAAGAAGAATTAGAAGGAGAAGAAAAAAGATAATTT
>SMTZ1_10002062_pt1 | contig 21500 bp, 19 predicted proteins | sample DeeMarSWOR136_30_FD_25667 | JGI IMG/M metagenome (IMG submission 25667) | reverse complement strand
CGAACATCGATGAATAGGTGCCCACAATGATCCCCACGATGAGCGCAAAGGCAAAGTCACGCATGATATTACCACCGAAAATATACAGTGAGACCACCACGAGCAGAGTCGTTATGGACGTGATGAGTGTTCTCGAGAGAGACTGATTGATGCTCTGGTTCACCGTGTTCTCGTAATCCTCGTAGGCTTTCGACGACTTGAGGTTCTCGCGGGTTCGGTCGAACACAACGATGGTATCGTTCAGTGAGTATCCGATGATCGTGAGCACTGCGGCGAGTATAAAGGTGTCCATCTCCTTCCCGAAGAAGGAGATGAAGCTTATGACGATGAGCACGTCGTGTACCAGCGCAACGATTGCGGCCACACCGAACCGGAAACGGAAACGAAAGCTCGTGTAGAGCAGAATGAGGAGAATTGCCACGAGGCCGATGATATAGGACGTCCGCAGTAAAAACCGCGATATGCGCGGCCCCACAATATCGACCTTTTCTATGGAGACCCCGCCCTCTCCGAACTTCTCCTTCAGAGCATCGGTGATATCACGAATCACCTGATCGTTGTTCCGCTCCAGTGCCCGGGTCCTCAGAATATACAGGTTCTTATCGGGGTCTGCAATATTCTGCACGTCATTGCCGTACCCGGTACCGATCAGTACATCTCGCACCTCGCCGATGCTCACGTCATCCTTCATCGACACCTGTATCATGTTGCCGCCGGCGAAATCGATGCCCATTTTCATGCCGCCGTGCACCACGATATTTATGATTCCCCCGACGATAATGGCCGCAGAGATGATGTAGGTAATCTTCCGGTGCTGGACGATCTTTCGAACCTTCTTGCCGAACATAATTCCTCTTTCAAAGCTTCAGATTGACAGCTTCTTCAACCTGAACGTATCAATGCCGATGGCAAACAGAAGACGGGTTATAAATATAGAGGTGAACATGTTGATCACGATACCGATACTCAGGGTCACGGCAAATCCCTTGATCGGTCCCGAACCGAACTGGGAAAGCACAAAGGTTGCGATGAGCGTCGTCATGTTTGCATCGAGAATAGTACGAAATGCCTTTTCGTAGCCAGATTGGACTGCAGCTGAAATGGTCTTGCCGCTCCGCAGTTCCTCCTTTATACGCTCGAAAATGATGACATTCGCATCGACCGCCATACCAACGGTAAGGATCATTCCCGCAATACCAGGCAGGGTAAGGGTAAAGTTCAACCACCCGAGTATTCCCAGGAGCAGGAACATATTCAGGGCAAGCGCAATATCGGCAACGACTCCCGAGAGCTTGTAGTAGACAAGCATGAACAGCACGACGAGGATGGAACCCACAATCGCTGCCCTTATTCCCGCCTCGATGGAGTCTTCTCCCAGTGAGGGGCCCACAATGCGCTGCTCGGCGATCTGCAGGGGAACAGGGAAGGCGCCGGCCCGGAGCACGAGCGCAATGTCCTGCGCGTCCTTCATGGTAAAATCCCCGGTGATCCGCACCTGCCCGCCTGGAATCCGTTCCCTGATGACGGGCATGGTCATGATCTTGTCGTCCAGAATGATTGCCAGCCTGTTCCCGACATTTGCCTCGGTGATTTGAGCAAACAGCCTGGCTCCCTCCGAACTGAGCTCGAACAACACCTCGGGCTTCCCAAACTGATCCGTAGCCACCTGGGCCCGCTTGATGGTGCTGCCCTCGAGGAGCACTTCATCGTACAGCACGACCGCACGCTTTCGTTCGAGTACATCGAAACGGTTTTTCTCCCACAGGTATTTGAGCTCCGAACCGGATGGGATGATTGAGCGGTCGATGAGTATACCGCTATCATCGAACATGTCCCGCCTCAGGTTGGCCGTTGTTGCATCGTCGACTATTTTAAATTCCAGAAGTCCCCTTCCCATGACCACGTTTCTCGCCCGGTCGGGGTCCTTGGAGCCGGGAAGTGCGACCACGATCCTGTCCTCACCCTGGGTGGTGATGGTTGGCTCAGACACACCGAACTTGTCGATACGGTTGCGTAGTATCTCCATGACACGCCGCATCGAATCTTTTATCTCTTCAGGTGACAGATCGCGTCCAACGCGCCTTTTCAACTCCTCATAGTCGGGCTCGAGCACCATGTACATACCGCCCTGCAGGTCAAGACCCAGATTGATGATCCGGGTACGGAGACCCTTCATCTCCTTGATGCGCAAGCGCGTTTCCTCGGGATACTCCATGAGCTCTTCCGCGGTAAGATTTGTCTTCTCACGGTCGTCTTTCGAGTACCTGAAGTACCATATATAGGTTGAGGAAAAGCCCCAGGCGGCTATACCAATTGCAATGAGCACGATCAGGATGCGGAAGGCCTTGTTCATATTCTACTCTATGAGCTTTCTGGTTTAAGTATCAGCTGCTCGATTCTTCTTCTTTGTCCTCGGTTTTCTTGTTCTGGGTCTGCGACTGAGGTTTAGAGGACTTGGAAGAAACAATCTGGCCGATGGAAGACCTGTTGACCTCTATCTTCACATTGTCAGCGATCTTTAGAATAACCGAGCTGTCCTTGACACCTGCAATGGTACCGTGTATACCGCCAGTAGTGACGACCTTGTCACCTTTGGATACCTGGCTGAGCATATCCTGATGTTGCCGCTTCTGACGCTGCTGTGGTCGAATCATGAGGAAGTACATGACGGCGAATATGGCGATGATCATGAAGATGAGAGACATTGGGTTACCGCCACCCTGTCCCTGCGCCGCTCCGCCCTGTGGTCCGTATGCTGCAAATAATACATTGATCATAATTCACAATCCTTTCCGCTCTTCTTTTTACTTGTGCACATGTATTTTGATAAACCTGAAAAAATTAGCACAGCGACACCCTCTCCGTCAAGGTTTTTGTTTTCCGCCGCTCCTTCCGTTTCACTGGCGTTTATATACTCGGTATGATACGAGCTTGGGGTCCAGCTCAGAGGGATAGTCGTTGCTGAAAAATACCTGTTCGAGAACCGTACCCGATTCACTGATTCTGCTGAGTACGTAGCGGGTCATACCAACCTGATTCTCCACGACTGTTTTGTACCAGACAGCGCCCTCTCTGTCCTTCCACTGTTCAGTTATGACAAGGGTACCATACCATCGGGGGATGGTTGCCTTTCCGAAGTAGTTTTCGAAGGTACCATCGTTTTTGTAGATGATCCGCTCGTCGAAATCCATGTTCATCCATTCGCCGTAATACTGCTCTATTTCCGATGGAACGTAAGCCCTTCTACCCGTGGTACATCCCCATACCACAGTCATGAGCATCATGAGTAATATGAAAATCAGAACCACCCCTTTTGCATACATAGGTCTACCTTTTTATTTCGTGCACGGTGCAGGTACGCTGCCGCATCAGTATTCTACAACATCCTGAAGCTTTTGACACGAAGTTATTTGACCTTTCTATTCTGTTGACCTGGAAACATGTTGTTGGTAAAGTAATACCGAACAGGAGGGCAGTATGAAAAAGAGCACTCAGTGGCAGGTCTTTGCCATATGCATACTCATCGTAATCGCAGTTGTGGATGCACTCTCGATGTTCGTCCCCATTGCCGCCATCGGTGGAATCGCACTCCTTCTCTTCAAACCAAAATGGCTTTTCAGATTCTTCCAGACGCTCTATGACAAGACCTCACCCTGATAGAAAATGGACAGAAAAACCGACGCCCGAATAGTTTCCATCTGGCATATTGTACTATATATTAATGGCACCGAAGGTTTTCGGGCTTGTACGTACTCCATACCTCGTGTATAGTATGTAATTAGGACGAACTCTAAAGAAATCGCTTCGCTAGCGCTCCGCTAGTCGAATTTCTATTTTAATCTGGAAAAGCATCTAATTTCTTCGAAAAACTGAAACATAACATGCTTTTCAACCGAAGTTCTCAAAGATTACCGTGAAATAATTAAGATTTCGCTACATTTTACTACCGATGTATGAAATTCGACATTCGCCCTAATTATTTTGTTAATTAATCGCTGGTGAGTAATTATTGATTTTCCGTTGTTGAGAACCCGCCAGATACAATATCCCCTCTTTTCAGGGGAATGTCCCCTTTTCTCAGGGGAATGTCCCCTCTTTTCAGGGGAATGTCCCCTTTTCTCAGGGGAATGTCCCCTCTTCTCAGGGGAATGTCCCCTTTTCTCAGGGGGACAGAAATACCGTGGGGGTTGGGAGGATCGGTATGCACAGAGTGTATAATTTTGCAGCAGGACCTTCAATGTTGCCGGAAGAGGCCCTTCGAACGGCACAGGAAGAGATGCTCGATTACCGGGGAACCGGCATGTCGGTTATGGAGATGAGTCACCGCTCCGATGTCTTCAACGATATCATCAAGGGGGCCGAGGCTCTTCTTCGTGAAATCATGGATATACCCCGGAACTACAGGGTACTTTTCCTTCAGGGGGGTGCGTCAACACAGTTTGCCATGGTTCCGTTGAACCTGTTCAGGCGCAGCAGGAGAGCAGACTATGTGGTCACCGGTTCATGGGCAAAGAAAGCCGTTGCGGAGGCAAAGCGCTACGGCGATATATCTATTGTCGCTTCCTCGGAAGATACAAACTTCACCTCGATACCTCCGCTGGACAGTATACGTTTCTCGGATAATGCCGATTATGTGCACATCACCACAAACAACACGATCTACGGCACCCGTTTCCCTTCAATTCCTGACACCGGAAACGTGCCGCTGGTGGCCGACATGTCCTCGAACATCCTCTCCGAGGTGTACGATGTGTCGCGGTTCGGGATCATCTATGCAGGTGCCCAGAAGAACATCGGTCCTGCGGGACTCACCATCGTCATCATCCGTGAGGACTTGATTGGACATGCCCTCCACATAGCGCCGACCATGCTGAACTATAAAACCCACGCCGACAAGGACTCTCTGTTCAATACCCCCCCCTGCTTCGCTATCTACATCGCGAAGCTGACCTTTGAATGGGTCAAGAAGCAGGGCGGTGTTCCAGAGATTGAAAAGCGCAACAGGGAAAAGGCCGGCATGCTTTACGAGTTACTCGATACATCGGATATGTTTTCCGGGACAGCAGATCGTGCTTCCCGTTCACTTATGAATGTGACCTTCACACTCCCCTCTGATGATCTGACACGGATCTGTGTCGAGCAGGCCTCGCAGGAGGGTCTGGTGACACTCAAGGGGCACCGTTCGGTTGGGGGATTGCGCGCTAGCATCTACAACGCCATGCCGGTTGAGGGAGTAAGGAAGCTCGTGGCCTTCCTGAGAGAATTTGAACGGAAAAACGGTTGAACGGAGAGAGCCGATGTTCATGATACAGACGCTCAGCAAGATTTCACCCGCTGGGCTGGAATTGTTCTCCCGCGATCTCTATGAGATTGCTTCAGAGATCATCCATCCGGACGCCATACTCGTACGCAGCCACAACATGCACCAGATGGAGCTACCCCACACGCTCAAGGCGATTGCACGGGCAGGAACAGGCGTGAACAACATCCCCATCGATGCCTGTTCGGCGCGGGGTATCGTTGTGTTCAACACCCCCGGGGCAAACGCCAACAGCGTGAAAGAGCTCGTGATTACAGGGCTCTTTCTCGCCTCGAGGAAGATCGTACAGGGTATCCAGTGGGCCAAAGGTCTGGCCGACAGGGGAGACGAGGCGCCTAAGCTCGTGGAAAAGGGGAAATCGCAGTTCGCAGGCACTGAGATCAAGGGTAAAAAGCTCGGGGTGATCGGCCTCGGTGCCGTCGGCGTCATGGTGTCAAACGACGCCGTCTCACTCGGCCTCCAGGTGACCGGTTATGATCCCTTCATATCCGTCGAATCAGCCTGGGGCCTCTCGCGGGAGGTCAGGAAGGCGCAGGGTTTGGAAAGCCTTCTCGCCGATTCTGATTATCTCACCCTTCACGTACCGCTGAACGAGGAAACGGAGGGTATGATCAACCACAGCCGGTTTGCCATCATGAAGCGTGGGATGCGGCTCCTGAACTTCGCCCGCGGCGGGCTCGTCAATACGGCGGACCTGAGGGAGGCAATCGACATGGGCATCGTGGAAGCCTACATCACCGATTTTCCCGATGCAGAGCTCCTCAACATGGAGAGGGTCATCTGCATACCCCATCTCGGCGCATCGAGCTTCGAGGCCGAGGAGAACTGCGCGATCATGGCAGTGAATCAGATCAGAAACTTTCTGGAAAGAGGCAATATAAATAACTCCGTGAACTTCCCCGACTGTGAAATGGGCATCATCGGTGATCACCGGCTGGTCATTGCAAACAGAAACATCCCGGCGATGGTGGGCCAAATCACGGCCGTTCTGGCCGATGAACGGATCAATATCGCGGACATGCTGAACCGATCACGGGGAGACATGGCCTACAACATCATCGACATCGACGGTGAAATCAGCGAAAAGAGCGTGGAGAAGATACGGAGCATCGACGGCGTGCTGATGGTCCGGTTGATCTGAAACGCGATCAGTACTTCCTGCCCTTGCCCGAATCGGTGATTTCCACCAGGTCTCTGGGATAGGGCCTGAGAAAAGTTTGATTCAAGAGGTACTGGTTCTTACTGCCGATGGCCCATGCCTCCAGGGTATGGAGAATCACACTGAGTGGTATCCGTTCGTCGCGGTATTCCTCGATACTGTTCAGAAAGAAGCGTTTTTCGTCAGCGCTCAGCAGGTCCTTGAATCCTCCGAACATGTGCATAAGCACGTTGATGATCGAGGTGAAGCGGGGGATTCGGTCGAGCAGCACTTCGAGGTTCTCACCGTAGTGCGACAGCGCACCTTCCGGGGTTCTACCGAAATCACGGTGATTGGCAACAATGCGTCCGAGCTCCCTCATCCGCGACTGGTTGAACGCCATGAGCAGGAACTTATTCCTGGTGTGAAAATCAACGAGGCCCTGTATCGAAGCCTTGTTTCTTACCTCCCGGTAGCGAGCGAGCGTGAATATTCTCATGAGGAAGTTCTCGCGGATCGTAAAATTCCTGAGTCTCCCCTCGTCCTCTATGGCCTTCCCCTTTAAGCGCTCAATCACTGCACCACCGAATATACCGCTTCCCATTACGGCAGAAGCAGTTTTATGAAATCCCTCGTAGATCTTTACATCTCGCGGGCCGCATGAGGGAGATCGGTTTTTCAGGAGAAAACCATCCACCCCTTCCACACCAGAGAGGTAGTGATATGTGAAACCCCTCATCTCTTCCGTGACATCCCTTTCGGTGGCCGGTTGAAAGAGATGCCGTTCTCCCCCGTCGACGACGATGCGCACGGGGTCACGGGGAATACCGAGACCAATGGCAACCTCCGGACACACGGGCCTGTAGTCCACAAAGGTGCCGAGTTTCGCGACGAAGCGGTCCTCAATGATCGCACCGTTATACCGGCAATGATCGAACCCGAGGCACTTGCTCACCACAATAACGGGACGAGGATAGTCCATGGGACGTATCAGTTCTCCGGAAATCATAAGTAGGGTAAATATAAAGAAATCGCTACGTTTCACGAAACGATAGCAAGCGGGATTTTCGAAGTTCGACATGAGTAAGGGGGGCAGATATGAATGGATCCTTCACTGTCATTCACAGGATATGCCTTCTGCCGAGAAGCCAGCCAGCTATGGACATTCCGTCAACGATCTTGCCCTTTTCGATCATGGCATCCATCTCTTCAGGTGTAACGGTCAAGACCTCGATCTGCTCCGTCTCTTCCGGTTTGGAACCCACAAAACTGAGTTTCCTTGCAATGAAAACAGTGCAGAATTCGTCAGAGAGCCCATTGTATGGAACGAATTTACCCGCCTTCTTCAACTTCTGGCAGTCGTACCCTGTTTCCTCAACAAGCTCAGCGCGGGCTGCATCCTCATCGCTCTGCCCATCCTTCACTCCCCCGCATGGTAATTCGATGGAGGCGTTATTGGTCAGATACCGGTACTGCTTCACCAGAAGAATCTTCCCGTCATCGGTTATGGGAATGGTGAGGGCACTCCCCTTTGTGTGCAGGTAGAAATAGTTGCCCTTTTTACCATTGGGCATTTCAAATTGGTCGTGATACAGGCTCATCCACGGCGTTGAAAGAACCTCTTCACGGCGGAGAGTTTTCCAGGGGCCCAGCTTCTTTCCCATGACAGCTCCCGTCTCTGTGTACAGGATTTGCAGCGTTTGCAACTGCACTCTTCGGAATGGGCAGATTCAAACATTTTACATCATGCACAATAAAACATACCACAACTGCTACATCAAACACGTATCGGTCAGTGAGCTCAACAGTTTCAAAAAAGGGAAGAGGAACAAGCGTCCCTCCTCCCTTTAGTGTTCTATACTGAGAAGTTGTACGGTCACTTATTTCACCAAACCACTCACTACCTCAACGGCTGTTGCGGCGTCGGGGGCATAGCCGCTGGCGCCGATCTCGTTCGCATAGTTCTGGGTCAGGGGCGCTCCACCCACCACGATCTTGGATTTGCAGTCCTTGTTCTTCGCAAGCTCGATCACCTGCTTCATGTTCACCATGGTGGTCGTGAGGAGTGCACTCAAGCCCACCACATTGGCACTTTCATCAATGGCGGTCTGCACAAACTTCTCCGCATCCACGTCCACGCCAAGGTCCACAACCTTCCAGCCGGCGCCCTTGAGCATCATAGCAACCAGGTTCTTCCCGATGTCATGCAGGTCACCCTTCACCGTTCCCACAACAAAGATCCCTCTTGCCTTGGCGCCGGATTTGGCGAGAAGTGGTTCGAGAATTTCCATACCCGCATGCATTGCACGGGCGCTCACCAATACCTCGGGAACGTAGATTTCACAGTTCTTGAATCGTACACCAACAACCTCCATGCCGGAGATAAGGCCTTCATCGAGTATCTGCTGCGGTGAAACCCCCTCATCAACCGCAGCCTGAACGAGCTCCTTCACTTTCCCTGCATTACCGGCGATCAAAGCCTCTGCCATACCTTTGAAATCCGCCATTCACGCACCTCCTCACTATTCTGAAAATTCCCTACCATAATATACAAAAATGAAAATCAGGTCAATGACAATTATCGCTGACCTTACAGGGACCGCTGTCCCTGCATCGCAGGGTGCCCTGTTATTAAAATACACTATTGACATACCTGTTCAATACCTGTAAGATCAGACAGGTACATCGAATCAAAGGGTTATGCCAGGCGAAAGCCATCCAGACCCAGTTGCAGTCTGGATGGCTTTTTTCCCGTGCAGGGGGGTCATACCATGGATTTAAGAATCCTTGTTATTCTCGTGTACCTGCTGTTCACCCTAGCGTTTGGAATTGGTTTCCGTAAAAGAGCGAAGGAAAGCAAGGTCGAGTTCTTTCTTGCCGGTAGAAACCTGACAAAGCTGCTGCTCTTCTTCACTATGGCGGCCACCAACTTCAGTGCTTTCACCATTTTCGGTTTTTCGGGTGCCGGATACAGGATCGGTTACTCCTTCTATCCTGTGATGGGCTTCGGAACCGGTTTCATGGCTCTGTCATTTCATATAATCGGAGGCAAAATCCTTAAATTGTCCAGGGATCGGGACTACATCACCCCCTCCGACTTCATCTTCGATCGTTACCAGTCACTCTTTCTGAAGAAACTCTTTTCCCTGGTCATGATCGTCTTCACCCTCCCCTACATATCCATTCAGGCAATTGCAAGCGGTAAATCTCTCGAATCGCTGATTGGTCTCCCCTATCTCGGGGGTGCGCTTCTTATCACCGGATTCGTGGTCACCTATGTGGCTCTCGGCGGTCTGCGATCGATTGTATGGACCGATTTCATGCAGGGGCTGATGATGGTACTCTTCACACTCTGTGCATTTCTCATCATCGCGTCGAGAAGCGGCGGATTTGCTGCCACCCACCAGGGGGTTTTCAATGCGCACCCCGACCTGCTTTCACGGCCGGGTATGGGTGGAGCCATGCCATACGGTGTGTGGTTTGGATACCTTTTTCTCTGGTTCTTCGCCGACCCCATGTTCCCCCAGCTCTTCCAGCGCTTCATGGTGGCAAAGGATGAGGAGACGCTGAACACGACCATCGTATTCTATCCCATCATCACCTCCTTTCTTTTCTTTCTGACCGTCTCCATCGGCGTCATGGGGAGAGGTGCCTTTCCCGACCTTTCGAGGGAAGCCACGGATACGATCTTTCCGATGCTTCTCGGACAATACACGAGTGTCTTTTTAGGAACCGTTCTCATCACTGGCAGTATTGCCGCCCTCATGTCGACCATGGATTCACAGCTTCTCACCCTGACATCCATGATCACCAGCGATTTTTTCACCATCAGGAGAAATGAGGTCCTGAAGGAGAAGATAACGATCATCGTGCTTGGCACTCTGGGATTTCTCATTGCCATCCGACCCCCACAGACCATCCTGGAATTCATCAGTGCAACCACGTTCAACGGGCTCGCGGTTCTCGCACCCGCCGTTATTGGTGGGCTCTACTGGAAAAGTGCCAACAGGTACGGAGCAGTGACGAGCATACTGGTGGGAGAGTCAATGGTAATCGCCTACTACCTGCAGCTCATTCACACGAAGGGTATTCTTCCTATCGTTCCCATCATAGTGGCCACTACAGCTGCCTTTGTGCTGGTCAGCCTGTTCACGAAATCTGACAAAGAGAACCGGCACATCGTGTTCAGCATTCACAGGCGAGCCCTTCTCTGGATTCCCGTATTTACCGTGCTCTTCGTACTTGGAAATGACTTCTGGAACTGGGGCCGCCGCCCCCTGCTCTTGGGCGGTCTCCCCCTCTGGGTATGGTACTACTTTGGGCTGGGCATCCTGCTCTCACTGGCATTCAAGCTCTTCCTGCAAAGGAAACGCGTTTAAGGCACTCGCATTTTTTCATGAAACTGGTATATACTATAGATGTAAAAAAGTCGCCGTGGTGTGTATATGTCGAAATCCATTCTTATTGTCGAGAAAGACGATTATACCGCACTGAAGCTTATCGAGTATCTGAGAACCGCAGGTTATGATACCTCCCGCGCTAAAAGCGGTCAGCTCGCCATCGGCTTGATACGGAGCAGCATTCCAGACCTCGTTCTTCTCTCCACCGGACTGAGTGATTTCAAGACCGAGGATTTCATCGACCGCATGCGGAACATAACCGGTGCAGGCAAGGTGCCACTGATCATCATGACCAGGGAGGCGGACACAGAACTCTTGGAAACTCTGGAAACAGAGTTTAAAGAGCGCTTCGAAACCATGCACAAGCCGATCGCCCTCGACAAACTGCGGATCAAGATTGCAACCCTTCTCCGTGTCCCCGATACCGGTGACGAGCGTCATCTCACGTCAGAGGTATTTATCAGGGAGGGCATCATCGTCATGGAAATAGGTGGCTCCCTGACGAGACTTGACCTCGTCGCTCTGAAATACAGAATACTCGACACGGCCCAGGCCGACAAGACTCTGACCAAGCGGTTTTACCTCATCATTTACGACCTCGAGAAAGAGGGACTCACACAGAACACCTTCAACCATATCTTCGATTTCGTCATATTCTTCAAGAACACTCCTGACAGCAACTTCAAGATCCTGACTTCCAGCGATACTGTGAAGAATTTGATAACCGGGCATCCCACAGCTTCAAAGTTCGAGATCGTTGACAACTATATCGATGGTCTCAACAAACTGAAATCTCTCTATCTCAAAGGCGGTGAAGAGGCGGTGAGGGTCGAATTTCTGCAGCCCGAGTCCGCACTCTTCAAGGATGTGTTCGATGCAAAGGGCAATCTCATCAAGGAAAAGGGCATGTGCTTCACGCAGGATGAGCTGAATGCCCTTAAAAGGAACGGTATTAAAACACTCTTCTATTCACGAAACATTCGGGTCGGAAACGACAGGCAGATCGTCCCTGATGAGGACGTGGATGTGGTCCTCGATGCAATTCGGCTCACGGGGATCATGGTACCCGAACAGCTCATGGATACACAGGCAAAGCAGCGCCTCAAGCTGAACATTCTCATAGTGAACAGCAACGCCGGAGAATTGGAAATGCTGTACAGTTTTTTTACCTCCCTCGGTTTTCCCGTGAAGAAATCCACACGGATGGATGAGGCGCTGAAAGTTTCCTCGGAGATGATGTTCGATCTCATGATTGTTGACCTCGAGCTGAAGGACGGAAGAGGGCTTGATCTGGTTCGTGCCGTAAGGGAACGGGAGACAGGGAAATCCTGTCATTTCATACTGACTGGTAAATCCGTGCAGGCCGAGCACGTTAAGGAAGCCGTCTCGCTCGGAGTCAAAGGTTTCTTGAAAAGTCCCTTCGATGCCCGGAAGCTCGAACAGCTCGTCAAGAAGTAGCGGCGTTCAGCTAATATCTCTGCGTACAGGAGCTCTCGCTCCGGAACCTTGCCAACATCTACTAAAAAATTTTTACAAGTACGGGGAGGCGATAAGTATGTATCTTCGAATCCTGGCTATTGACAACAACAACGAGTCTGCCAAGCAGCTGCTGCACGCCATAGAAGATATGAGATACTGATCCTATTGGGAAGGTTCTGCCATGCACGCTCGACTGTCTATCATCGTTGCCGTTGCGCAAAACGGCGTTATCGGTAAAAAAAACAGATTGCCATGGCACATACCCGAAGATTTTGCCTGGTTCAAGCGACACACCGAGGGCTTCCCTGTTGTCATGGGGAGAAAGACCTATGAGTCGATCGGAAGAATCCTTCCGGGACGCACGAATGTGATCATTACCAGGCAAAGGGACTACACCGTCCCGGGTAGCCGTATATACCACTCACTGGAGGAAGCTTTCGAACAGCTCGAGAGAGAGGGCCATGAGGAAATATTCATTATAGGAGGAAATCAGATCTTTCGGGAATCCATGTCCCTGGTCGACCGCATCTACCTCACCCTGGTACACCGCGATTATGATGGTGACACATACATGCCACACATTCCAGAAACGCAATTCAGCAAGGTGTTCGAAGAGCGGCATGAGGGCACCGTACCCTTTAGCTTCTTCATCTATGAGAGGAAATGAGAGGTCAGCGGGAGCCTTTTGAAGCGGGTGAGAGAAGCATGAGCTCTTCAATGGCATCTTTGACGAAATCGGAGTGAGGGCACTCCAACAGGAGCTGTCTGTAGTATTTGAGGGCATCCTCCTCCTTACCCTCCCTGTTGAGCATGCGGGCACTTTCAAGATACCTGATTGCCTGTGTGTTTTCTTCTCGCTTGACCCTTTTCAGCTCCACATCAAGCCACAGTTCATGGACCTTTTCGAGTATGAACTCCCTGTCATAGGTGGGGAGCGGGAAGACCAGAAGGTCCTCGTAGGTCCGGACAGCCTTTTCATACTCACCCCCCTTCTCGAGGAGTGCGGCCTTCGCCGTCAGCTCACGGACCTTCCCTCTGAGTGCCAACTCATCATCGATCTTCCTGCTGATTTCCATGTTCGTGACAAGAGACCCTTCCAGACCGCTGAGCAGCGGCTTGATATACTCGTGCTGTGCAAGGCTAGTCACCCTGTTCCTCGTTTCTGCATAGTTCTCGTTCAGGAAGGAAATCTTTATATCGTCGAAGGGTCCGTTGTCGTGTAGAAGCGTCAGGCGTTCCCTGTAATCCTGTAAAACACGAAGGGTTCTTACGATGAGAATGTGAATGGTCTTTTCATCATCGGCGAAAGGCAATCCAGCCGTTGATTCGAGTATTCTTATGGCGCCCTCGTAATCTTCCTTCTCGAGGGCGAAAAGAAACCGATTGATCCGGCCTTGCTTCAGCTCATCCAGATACAGCACCTCCTGATAGGAGGGCATACCTTTCGCCGCGGCGTTCGACCCTTCCGCGGTAATGGTCTGCATGTAGGCAGTCAACTCCGCCATCTGGCGCTCGTACTCCCGCTTCTCCGCCAGAAGAGCGGACCTTTTGCGCTCATAGAGCTTGAGAAATTGCTCCTTCCGTCGCTGCGCCTCACCCTCGAACTCAACCTTTTCCCGCACCAGATCCACTATGGACCTGAGCCACCTGTAGGACTCGTCGATATCGAATACGCTGAGGTTCTCCTCGAAAATGACCTCCCCGCTTTCCATGGTGCGAAGAAACCTGTTCTTCTCGGCCTCCAGCGCGGTGAGCGCGACTTCCACTCCGTGCAGGTCTTCCCTTTTCTTTTTCAGGAGTTCATACACCGATGTCTGCATTTGTCGCTTTGACTGATAGGTAAGAAAGGAACCGACGGCCTGAGTCTCACTTTTTATCCTTCCCACGAGGGGGAGGAAACGAAAGGGCAACCCCTCCACATGTTCCGCACGAATGATGGCAAAGAGCACCAGAATCAGAATAACCAGTGAAAAGGAAAACATTACATAGGGCAGACCGCCATTCCTCTTTTTTCTGACAGCACCCTCTCCTTTAACCCCGGCTAAGTCTCCCTCCTCATGGTCGGATGCGCGCTCCTCACCCTGAGAGTCATCACTCACTCCCACCTCTGTGGAGGCATCACCTTCACCACTTTCAAATGTGGGACGTCCCCCTTTCCGAACCAGATCGAGCACCTCTTTCTCGAAAGGTGGCTTCATCTCGAGCAGGTCTATAAGGTTGAACAGGGGGATCCGCTGTCCATCGACCAGAACCTCCTTTATGTAGTCGAACCGGGTTGGAAAGATGTCATAGATTTTAACCCGGCGTTTCCTCCACACCGTATCCACGGTGAGCAGTTCACGTCCCCTGCGCGGGCAAATGAGGAAGGGCTTGTTCCCGTAGAGGTCTTCCGGGATGGAAAGATATTCCCTGAAACTCCGTATTTCTACTTCCTCACCGTTACCGGACCCGAGACTGGCCAATGCCTTATCCGAGTACCGCTTCACCCTTGCAATCTCATCCTCAAACAGCCCGAATCGTCGTGCATCAGCTTCGAAGATGAGTATGCGTTTTGCGCCCTCTTTTTTCTCCATGTCCTAGAAATTATCGGTACGGATGGAACATCATGTAAATGGTAAATGGATTATAGGTGCATGCTGGCTAACCCTGCACTAAAATTACTTGCACCTACCATTTCGTGTACATATATTAGAGCAGGTTTCCAACCATGATCCCATAAGACATGATATGCTTCTCGTGGTGTACGCATAACGCTGTGAGGGGCAAACGGAGGGTGGGAATGTCTGCGATTGAGAGCATTACCGCGAGAGAGATCCTCGACTCACGGGGAAATCCAACGGTTGAGGTGGATGTTATCCTGGAAACGGGTGTCCTGGGTAGAGCTGCCGTTCCGTCCGGGGCATCGACTGGCGAGAATGAAGCGGTCGAGCTGCGCGACGGGGACGGGTCGCGCTATCTAGGCAAGGGTGTGCAGAAAGCTGTTGAAAATGTGAACGAAGAGATAACACCGGAACTTCTGTCCTACGATGCCATCCGTCAGGTCGACATCGATAGCATGATGATCGAGCTGGACGGTACGAAAAACAAGGGGCGGCTCGGCGCAAACGCTATCCTGGCCGTTTCCATGGCGTGTGCAAAGGCGGCGGCGGCCGAGCTCGGGTTACCCCTGTACCGGTACCTGGGTGGGGTCAATGCCAAGGAGCTTCCCGTCCCCATGATGAACATACTGAACGGGGGGAAGCATGCAGACAACAACGTAGATCTGCAGGAGTTCATGATTGCACCTGCGGGTGCGCATTCTTTTAAAGAATCCCTCAGGATGGGCACCGAGGTATTCCATGCTCTGAAGAAGATACTGAGCGACATGGGGCTCAACACCGCAGTGGGCGACGAGGGTGGCTATGCACCGAACTTGAAGTCCAATGAGGAGGCCCTGCAGGTTATCATGAAGGCCATAGAGAAGGCAGGCTACAGACCGGGGGATGACATCCTGATCTGTCTCGATGCAGCCGCCAGCTCCTTCTTCGAGAAGGGGAAGTACAACCTGGCCGCGGAAAAGAATCCGATCAAAGATTCTGCAGCCATGGTCGAATACTACGAATACCTGGTGGGTAAATATCCCATTATCTCCATCGAGGACGGGCTGGAGGAGAACGACTGGCAAGGATTCGAGCTCCTCACCGAACGGCTCGGCAACAGGATTCAGATCGTGGGCGACGACCTCTTCGTGACGAATATCGAGTTCCTAAAGCGTGGAATCGACGAAAAGGCCGCCAATGCCATCCTTATCAAGCTCAATCAGATCGGAACGGTGACCGAGACCATCGAGGCTATCGAGATGGCGAAGCGTGCCAACTTCACCGCCATCGTGTCGCACCGCTCCGGAGAGACCGAGGATGCCTTCATCGCTGACCTTGTGGTCGCCATGAACGCCGGACAGATCAAGACGGGCTCGGCTTCCCGCTCAGACCGCATGGCAAAGTACAACCAGCTCCTGCGAATCGAGGAGAATCTCGGCGAGGCGGCTGTGTTCAGGGGCATAAAAGTGTATTACAGTATTAAGAAATAACACGTTGAGCCTTGCCTTGTGTGGGAGGGTTTTCTTTGATAAGGCAGACAGTCGAAGCGGAAAAATAAACCCGAGGGGCGTTCTCAGCAGATACGCGGGAGCTGGTTCCCCATAGGCATGGTGATGACCCTGCTCGTCCCGTAGAGAGTCTTCATGATGAGACGGGGTCTGCCCTCATGTACCCTTCCAATCACCGTTGCGCCCCTGCCCTCGGAGACCGACTTCATGGCCCCCAGACAGGCGTCGCTGCGGTTTTCAGGAACGATGATGATCATCTTTCCCTCGTTTGCCATCATGATCGGGTCCATGCCGAGTATATCGCAGACCCCCTGAACGGTCTTCTCGACGGGGATACGTTCCTCCTCGATGGTCATGCCATGACCTGAGTGCTCCACCATTTCCGTGAGGACTGCTGCCACGCCGCCACGCGTGGGATCACGGGCACATTTTACTTCAGGCACAGCCTCTAAAACCTTCTGCATCAACGCCCACAGCGGTGCACAGTCAGACTGCACTTCGACACCGAGCGAGAAGCTGCCCCGTGCGCAGAGAATCGATGCCTCGTGGTTCCCTATGGGCCCGTTTATGATGATAACATCTCCGGTCTCGATCCGTCCGGGAGAGAGCCTCAATCCTCCGGGTACCATACCTACACCGGTGGTGGATATGTAGAGCTTGTCCCCTTTTCCACGCTCTACCACCTTGGTGTCGCCGGTTATGAGGGGCACAGGTATTTCGTCTGCGGTATTTTTCATCGAAATCAGTACCTTCTCGAGATCATTGACGAGGAACCCTTCCTCGATAATCAACCCCACGGACATGGCAAGGGGCCGGGCCCCTGCCGTGGATAGATCGTTGATCGTGCCGCACACGGAGAGTTTTCCGATGTCGCCGCCTGGAAAAAAGAGGGGGTTCACCACATATGAATCCGTGGTCATGACGAGCCTGCCAACCCCGCTCGCCGCTCCCACGATATCCGCTGAGTCCTCGAGCCTGTTCAGCTCCGGGTTATCGAAAATCTTCACGATCAGCTTTTCAATGAGGTCCCGTGTCCGACGGCCGCCGCTGCCATGGGTAAGGAGCACCTTCTCTTCTTTCATTCCCTGCGCCTCTATGTATCTCTATCATCCATCTAGTGTATGTCTGATCCGAGTTCATGACCGAAACATGGGTATGGGTCTAAACTCCCGGTTCATCTGAAAAACAGGTGCCTTCCGAATACTCCCATAGGGTTAATGCATCTACTCTGGTACGCATTATTCGGTTGAACCATACTTGTGATAAGCGGCACAGGACCCTTCGGATGAAACCATGCAGGGTCCCACCGGTGTGACGGGCGTACAGCGTTTCCCGAACAGGGGGCACTCCGGAGGCAGGAGCAGGCCCTTGAGAACATCGCCGCACCGACAACCCCTGGGTTCAGGGGTCGCTGTGAGCTCGACCTCAAAGCGGTCCAGCGCATCAAAACGCTTAAACTTCTCTCGCAGTTTCAGTCCGCTGAGGGGTATGGTCCCGATACCGCGCCACTCAGCATCGACCGGTTCGAATACCCTGTCTATAACCTCGATGGCCTTCCGATTTCCTTCCCGGGATACGGCACGCGGGTAAGCGTTTTCGACCAGGGCCTCGCCCCCCGACACTTGCACCACGATGCGGTGGATTGCTTCCAGAATATCCACTGGTTCGAAACCTCCGACCACACAGGGAACGTGAAACTTCTCGGCGATCGGCAGGTAGGCGTCGGAACCGATGATCACGCTCACATGCCCCGGACATAGAAACCCTTGGATGCTGATCTCCTCCGCTGAACAGAGGGCGTCGAGCGCCGGGATTACGAGGCGGTTGGCTGCGAGATAGAAGACGTTCCGCAAGCCCCTCCGGGCAGTCTCGATAACTGCAAGGGCGATACCCGGCGTGGTGGTCTCAAAACCCACACTGATGAAGACGAAATCCTTCTCCGGCAATTGCTCCGCCATAGCAAGCAGATCGTACACGGAGTAGAGAACCCGTACATCGGCACCTTCCGCCTTTCGTTCCTCAAGGGTCTTGTCTGTTCCCGGAACCCTCATCATGTCGCCGAAGGTTGCGATGACTACACCTGGGATTTCCGAGAGTTTCTGTGAAGCGTTGATGATTGTGGTGGGAGTGACACAGACTGGGCACCCCGGGCCCGACACGAGCCGTAAGCCGCCAGGAAGTAAACCCCTCAGGCCGTATCTGGCAATCGCCATGGTATGGGTCCCGCACACCTCCATGATGTTCAGGCGACCGGGCAGACAGTCTTTCCTGATTCTCATTGCCAGCTCCTGCACCCGTTCCCTGTTCCTGTAACGACTGAGGTCCACTATACCTCCTCGCTCTCCGGGTAGATGTATTCCGCAAGGAGCTCCGCAGTCTCACGCGCTTCATCTTCGTCGATGATCTGTATGGCAAACCCGGCATGCAGGAGCACATAGTCACCGATTTGAGCATTTGGAACAAGCTGCAGTCCCACGGGCACCTCAACACCGTTCATATCGACTACACCCGCAACACCGTCAATTGACAGGATCCTTCCAGGTACGGCAAGACACATTATCCAGGCACCCCCTCTGTGAGCAGTACCAGGGCCGTGATGCCCTGGCCGTATGATATACCGCCGTCATTGGGCGGCAGCTCGCTGTTCACGTGAACGGTGAAACCACTATCCCTCAACCCGCGCAGGAAATGGCTGAGCACTATACGGTTCTGAAAGACCCCACCACCAAGAACCACGGTCTGGATACCCGTGCGTTTGCGTATGCGTTCACAGAGTGCGATACCCGACCGTATGATCGTAGCATGGAACCGCCTTGCAATTTTTTGACGGGCGCTCCCATTTCTGATATCATCAACGATCTCCCTGATGGTGGCGTCGAAATGGATGAGCAGATCGTCGTCGATATGGTGGGCGTACGGTTCTGCTAGATCCTCCATCTCCCCTGCTGCGTGCTCCAGGAGTATGGCGCCCTGCGCATCGTAGCTGGGCCTGTTACAGAGCCCGAGTATGGCCGAGACCGCGTCGAAGAGACGCCCGCATGAGGAGGTGTAGGGAGTATTGATGGACGCAGTAATCATATCCTCGAAGACCTTGATGTTCTGCATGCCCACATCCCGTTTGAAAGAGAAATCAGGTATGTCTTCGGCACGACCGTACGCAGACAGCAGGTAGCTCACGCCCATGCGCGATATATCCTCTATACACCGCTCGCCACCCGGCATGGGAACTGCCCTGTAATGGCCTGCCCGTTCGAACCGACCGGTATCGGCAAGCAGAAATTCTCCTCCCCAAACCGTTTCATCAGGGCCGTACCCCGTACCATCGAGGGCCACGCCGATGACCTTGTCGCGAATGTCCTGAAGCCCCATCACTGCGCTTATGTGGGCATGGTGATGTTGGACGCGGAACAGAGGTACCCCCCATTCCTCGCTGAGCTGTTCAGCATAGCGCGTGCTCTCATAGTCAGGGTGAAGATCACAGGCCACAGCTTCGGGTTCGACCCGAAACATGTCGAGAAAATCATGGATGCCCCTGGTATATGCATCGATGCTCTTCTCGTTGTTCAAATCTCCTATGTGATGGCTGACGAACGCCTTGCCGTCCTTGAATACGCAGAAAGTGTTCTTTTCAGAGGCTCCTGCTGCGAGGAGTTGCCTCACCGGTCCTGGAGCCCTAACCATTCTCGGCACATACCCTCTGGATCTCCTGATCGGAATGGCTGTCTCCTCGACGACCATGATCACGGAATCGTCGCAGGGACGGTGGATCTCCCTGTTGTGAGTCAAGAATGCATCGGCAATCCCCTCAAGGCTTCGCACCGCATCGTCGTCGAGGTAGCAGAGGGGTTCTTCGGTCAGGTTGGCCTATATGGGAGCATGATACCGAGCCAATCGGTATCGGGTGCTACCTCCAGGGGAAGCTTTAGCCCCTCCCCGTCCCTTTTGAGAAGCACGATCGGCCTCTCGGGAGAGCGCAACAGTTTCTCCTCCTGCTGCGTAACCATGCAGTATTGACGTACCGATTCCATATCCCTGGCCATGAGGGCAAGGGGTTTTCCGGGACGACGCTTTCTCTCCCTGAGTCTGCGCACCCAGGATTCCCGTTCAGGGGACAGGGCAAGATGGTAACCACCAAGTCCCTTGACCGCTAAAATACGGCCCGTTCGGAACATCTCGATTGCCTTTTCTATGGGATCGCCCTGCACCGCTGTTCCATCGGGTAGCAGGAGCTTCAGTGCTGGGCCGCAAATGCCGCATGCGTTCGGCTGCGCGTGATAGCGGCGATCCAGGGGATTCTCATACTCCACACGGCAGCGAGGGCACATCGGGAACACATGCATGGTGGTGTTCTTTCGGTCGTAGGGAATGGACCGTATGATGGTGAATCGCGGTCCGCAGTCTGTACAGTTGGTGAAAGGGTAGCGGTACCGGCGGTCAGACGGGTCGGTCACCTCACGAATGCAGGCATCACAGGTGGCGATATCGGGTGAGACGGGGGTAAACCCTACACCCATCTCCTCGCTTCCCAGAATGACAAACTCCCGGTACCCGTGGGAGTCGCCGATCTGAATTGAACTTTCATGTATCTCCGCCAGAACAGGGGGATTGCTCAGTATATCCCTATAGAAGGCCTGAATATCACTCTCCGCACCATCGACCTCTATGAGCACGCCGCTGTCCGTGTTCTGTATGGTGCCTTTGAGGCCCAGGGACAAAGCCCTCCGGTAGACCAGAGGTCGAAATCCCACACCCTGCACGATTCCCTGAAACCGGATCGCCGCACCCTTTATAGCGTCCCTGACCATGTAATTACAAATGCTTCGTTCAGATTCCATCAAAGATTATTTTACGAAACCTGCAAATCCGATACAGCCTGTACATCCGACTTGCACTGCCAGATTTATAATGCGCCACTACCCCCTATAAGCTATATACGTCCTGAGATTGTGCTAGTAAAGCCTTTTCACGATCCAGTTCAGGAGCTGATCGAAACCATCGCCTTTCGTGGATGACACGGCGATCACCTCGGCTTCCGGGTTCGTCCCCTCCATGCCGCGCTTGAAATAGGCCATATTG